>JFJP01001754.1_pt1 | contig 50615 bp, 48 predicted proteins | sample 431651 | NCBI WGS metagenome assembly JFJP01 (sample SAMN02602958, study PRJNA72255) | Microbial mat metagenome, whole genome shotgun sequencing project. | biome: fresh water; feature: sink hole; material: water; isolation source: purple microbial (photo- and chemosynthetic) mats found in... | reverse complement strand
CGTCCTCGCAGGTATCGCTCCACCTCCTGCGTATCGGCTTCTCAAAAATAATGCAGTTGGAATTTGGTAACTACGGTTTTTAGGATAAATCTGCGTTTGCATTGGTGACGCCGTAAGATGGACAACCCCCCGGCAAAGCCGGGGTCTGCTGGGGCGCTGGCGCTCACGGATTGGCAGGTGGCGCCGGGCCGTTGTGCTGCGCCGCCCGCTGATCGGTGAAGTGATGATGACCGCAGAGGACGATAGCCCCGGCCGTTTCCGGCCTTCGTCGAAGCGGATCGCAAGGCCGGCAGGCAAGTCGCGGGCTGTGAGTATGCGCTGCTGATGACCTGCTCGGGCTGCGGGATTGTCAGTCGGGGCAACTTTACGCCGGACGCCTTTGCCCGATTCGGTGCTAAAATCGCAGGTCTTTGAAAATACGCCCGATTAGAGATTAATGCCGATGAAAAGCGCCGAAATCCGCGAAAAATTCCTCAGATTCTTTGAGTCCAAGGGCCACCAGATCGTGGCTTCCAGTTCGCTCGTTCCGCACGAAGATCCGACCCTGCTGTTCACCAACGCCGGGATGAATCAGTTCAAGGATGTCTTTCTGGGTTTTGACAAACGGCCATACAACCGGGCAACGACCTCGCAGAAGTGTGTGCGTGCCGGCGGCAAGCATAACGATCTGGAGAACGTCGGCTATACGGCACGCCACCACACCTTCTTCGAAATGCTCGGCAATTTCTCTTTTGGCGATTACTTCAAGCTCGATGCGATCAAGTACGCCTGGGAACTGCTGACCGAGGTCTACAAGTTGGCGCCGGAGCGCATGTGGGTCACCGTCTACGCCGAGGACGACGAGGCTTACGCTATCTGGCACACGGTGATCGGCATCCCGGCCGAGCGCATCGTGCGTATTGGCGACAACAAGGGCGCGCGCTACGCCTCCGACAATTTCTGGATGATGGGAGATACCGGACCCTGCGGCCCGTGCACCGAGATTTTTTACGATCACGGCGAACACATTCCGGGCGGCCCTCCGGGATCGCCGGACGAAGACGGCGACCGCTACATCGAGATCTGGAACAACGTCTTCATGCAGTTCAATCGCGATGAAGCCGGGGTCATGCACCCCTTGCCCAAGCCTTCGGTCGATACCGGCATGGGTCTGGAGCGCATCGCCGCCGTGTTGCAGCAGGTGCATGCCAATTACGAGATCGACCTGTTCCAGAGTCTGATCAAGGCGGCAGCACGCGAGACGAATTGCCCGGATGCCGACGGCCCCTCGCTGCGCGTGCTGGCCGACCACATCCGTGCCTGTTCCTTCCTGATCGCCGATGGCGTCATCCCCGGCAACGAAGGGCGCGGCTATGTCCTGCGCCGCATTATCCGGCGTGCCATCCGCCATGGCTACAAGCTGGGCGCCCGCGCGGCCTTCTTCAACCGCATGGTGCCGGACCTGGTCGCCGAGATGGGTAGCGCCTATCCCGAACTGGTCGCCGGCGAGAAGCGCGTCATCGACGTGTTGCGCCAGGAAGAAGATCGCTTCTTCGCCACCATCGAACACGGCATGGCGATTCTCGAAGGCGAACTGGCGGCGATGGGTGGCAAAGGCGTATTTAACGGTGAGACGGCCTTCAAGCTGCACGATACCTTCGGCTTCCCGCTTGACCTGACAGCCGACATCTGCCGCGAGCGCGGCGTGAGCGTCGACAGCGCCGGTTTCGAGATGGCGATGAACCGGCAGAAGGAGCAGGCGCGCGCCGCCGGCAAGTTCAGGATGGCGACGGCGCTGGACTACAGCGGCCCGGCGACCACCTTCCACGGCTACGAAACGCTCGAATTCAAGGGCAAGGTGCTAGCGCTCTACAAGGAAGGCAGCCCGGTCAGCGAGTTGAATGAAGGCGATCTGGGCGTCGTGGTGCTTGACGAGACGCCGTTCTACGCCGAATCCGGCGGTCAGGTCGGCGACCGCGGGGTCGTGCAGTCGGCGCGGGGGATTTTCGCTGTCGAAGATACGCAGAAGATTCAGGCTGCCGTCTTCGGTCATCAGGGCGTGCTCAAGACCGGTGGCCTCAAGGTCGGCGATGCGGTCAATGCCAAAGTCGATCTGCTGGCACGCAAGCGCACCATGCGCAATCACTCGGCCACCCACCTGATGCACAAGGCCTTGCGTGAAGTGCTTGGCGAACATGTGCAGCAGAAGGGCTCACAGGTCGATGCGGACAAGACGCGTTTCGACTTTGTGCATAACCAGCCGTTGAGCGACGAGGAAATCCGCAAGGTCGAGAATCTCGTCAATTCCGAAATCCTCGACAACGTCGAGTGCCGGCATCGCGAAATGCCGATTGGCGAGGCGCAGAAGCTCGGCGCCATGATGCTTTTCGGCGAGAAGTACGGCGACGAGGTGCGCGTGATCGACATCGGCTCCTCGCGCGAGCTTTGCGGCGGTACGCACGTGCAGCGCACAGGTGATATCGGCGTTTTCAGCATCGTTGCCGAAGGCGGTGTTGCGGCCGGTGTGCGCCGTGTCGAGGCGGTCACCGGCGACATCGCACTGGCCTACATGCAGGGCATGGAAACCGCGCTCGGCGGCGTCGCGGGGACGCTCAGGGTTCAACCCAGCGATGTGCAGGCCCGCGTCTACTCGATTCTCGACCAGGTCCGCCAACTTGAGCGCGAACTGGCCGTGCTCAAGGGCAAGCAGGTTTCGGCGCAAGGCGATGGCCTGGTCAACGGTGCTGTGAATGTGAAAGGGGTCAAGGTGCTGGCGGCAACGCTTGATGGCGCCGACATCAACGCCCTGCGCACAACGATGGACAAACTGCGCGACAAGCTCAAATCAGCGGTCCTGGTGCTGGCTTCGACTGCCGGCGGCAAAGTGACGCTGATCGCCGGAGTGACCCCCGATCTGACCGGCAAGGTCAAGGCCGGAGAACTGGTCAACATGGTCGCCCAGCAGGTCGGTGGCAAGGGCGGCGGGCGGCCGGACATGGCGCAGGCGGGCGGTACCGATCCGGCTGGATTGCCGGGGGCGCTGGCTTCGGTTCGGGCGTGGGTGGAGCAGCGGCTTTAGCGCTTTACCAGACTGTCATTGGCGAAAACGGCGGCTGTTCCCTGTTGGGGGCAGCCGTTTTTTATGCTTCTTCAATTGTACTTCCGGCGGTTTCCTATCTATATTGAAAATGCAGTCGTCAAAACGAAAGGAGTCATCATGTTCAAGCACATTCTTGTTCCGACAGATGGTTCTCAATTCTCCCAGGACACAGTCCGTCGGGCGGTTTCTTTTGCCAAGGAAGCCGGTGCCCGCATTACCGCCTTTTATGCCATGCGGGAAGTTCCTTACTACCTCGGTGACAAGAAGCTTCATATGCCGCCGCGGTCGGCGACCATCGAACTCGAGGAGAAGGAGGCACAAGAGATTCTCGGCGTTGTCGAAAATCTCTGCCGGGAAGCTGGCATTCCCTGCGACAAACTGACGCTGACCAACAACATTGTTTACGAGGCCATCATTGAAGCCGCAACCCAGAGTGGTTGTGACCTGATATTCATGGCTTCGCACGGTCATCGCGGCTTGAAAGCATTATTGCTGGGCAGCGAAACGACCAAGGTGCTCACGCACACGAAAATACCGGTGCTCGTCTTCCGTTGAGTCGCGGTCAAGCCCGGGCGCTGTGGACTAGAGCTTGCGGATCTTGTCCAGCAGCGCCGTGGTGGATTGCTGATGGATGAAAGGGATGGATACCGTTTTTCCTCCCCATCCGGTGACTTCGCTGCTGCCGACGATTTTGTCCACCGGCCAGTCGCCACCCTTGGCCAGTACATCCGGGCGGCAATCAAGAATACGCTCGAGCGGCGTGTCTTCGTCGAACCAGGTGACCAGCGAGACGCATTCGAGGGCGGCCATTATTGCCAGGCGGTCGGCGAGCGAATTCACCGGGCGGTCATCGCCCTTGCCCAACCGCTTAACGGAAGCATCCGAGTTGAGCGCGACCACCATTGACGCACCGAGTGCGCGCGCCTGTGCCAGCAGGGTGACGTGACCACGATGCAGGATGTCAAAACAGCCATTGGTGAAAACCAGCGGACGCGGTAGTTGCGCAAGATAATTGGCGAGTTCGCCGGGTGCGACAATTTTGGCTTCGAATGCCGGGGTACCGGAGGTGGTGGCTTGCATTATGTGCTCCGTGAGCAGGCGGGTCGGGCTTTGCCCCGCCGAACGCCATTCGAGTGCTTTGCGGCCCGCTGCGCCGAACAGTGTCAGCGCGACGAGCAGTGCAACAGGCGAATCGGCAAATCGGATTATGGATTTTTCACCGGGGCCGGCTTGTTGTTCGATTGGGCCATGTCAAGTTCCCTGGCCTTGGCCGGGGTGATGATCTCGAGCAGATTGACTACTTTCCTGACGCCGGAGGTGGTGCGCGCTACCTCGATGGCGGCGTCAGCTTCGGGTTGGGTCACCATGCCCAGCAGATAGGCGATGCCGGCTTCGGTAACCACTTTGACGTGCACCGGGTTGAACTTGCCGTTATCTAGCGAGCGACTCTTGACCTTGGAAGTGATGAAAGAATCGTTGCTGCGATCGGTGAACGAGCTGGACGGGCCGACGACGATTTCGTTATAGCTGCCCTGTACGTTCGGAACCTCGGTCACGATGCGTTCGATCTCGGTCTTGGCTTCGGCCGAGAACGCTTCCCCAGTGAGCAATACCTTGCGGTTATAGCTGGTGAAGTTGATATGCGCCCGGTCACCCAGTTTTTCGCGAACGCGCGCCGAGGCTTTCCACTCGATGGTTTCGTCTTCGGTCTGCGTGCCGACCGAACGGCGGTCTACGGCAGCCAGGACGCCGGTCGTGACGCCGGCCGCAACGATCGGGAAACAGCCCTGCAGGGCGGGCAGGACAGTGGCACCAAGCAGCAGCGCGGCGATGATGTTTTTACTCATTCTTCAACTCCTAAAAGCAGACAGTCAATAGCATCGCACAGGCAGTGGATGATCAGCAAATGGACTTCCTGAATACGTGCCGTGCGATCCGAGGAAACACAAATGTGAACATCCGTGTCGCGCAGTAGTTCGGCAATTTCACCGCCCCCTTTGCCGGTCAGCGCGACGACGCGAAGATCGTTGTCGTGGGCAGCATGAATGGCCTCGACCACGCTGGCCGAGTTGCCCGAAGTCGAGATGGCCAGCAGGACGTCTCCCGGTTGACCCAGTGCGCGTACCTGCCGGTCGAAAACAGCCTTGTAGCCATAGTCGTTGGCGACGGCGGTCATGATCGAACTGTCGGTGGTCAGCGCGATTGCGGCCAGTCCCTGGCGTTCCATCTCGAAACGGCCGACCAGTTCGGCGGCAAAGTGCTGTGCATCGGCGGCCGAGCCGCCGTTGCCGCAGGCGATGATTTTCCCGTTGCCGACCAGGCTGCCGACCATCACCTCGGCGGCCTCGGCTATGGGGGCAGCGAGCATTTCGACGGCGTCGAGTTTGGTCTGGGCGCTGTCCATGAAATGCTGGCCGATGCGTGAAATCAAATCCATGGTATTCATTATGTGAAAGTAAAACCAGACACTAGTCTAACATCACAGTTCCAAATAGACTTCAAACTCGACCCGTTGCCAGGGATCGGGGTCGTCACGCAGCTTCGAAACGCGGGCCTCCAGTTTCTCGCCGGCATCGAGCGCACGCGCCACGGCGCGGTTCTCGGCGCGCGGTACGTAGCCGAGTTGCTGGCCATTCCAGTCGACGCGGATGGCATTCCGGTCGTGGCGGTTGTCCGGCTCGCGGGTGAGTGTCAGTCGATCACCGGGGCGGATAGCATGCCACACCCGGGCGACAGCATAGTACTGGCTGCCTGCCAGTGGAGAGCTCTGCACCAGAATCTTTACCGATTCGGCAGCGGCGGGCAGTGCCGCCAAAAGGCTGGCGATGAGCAGGCTAGTTGGCAGAAAACGCATCACGAATCCATTGCAGGTTTTCTCCATCGAGCAATACGCAGTCGAAGCGGCAATTACATTCGTTTGCTGTGTTGGCCAGCAGATAGTGCTGCGCGGCAAGGATGATCCGCCGCTGCTTGGCCGGCGTGATGCTGGTGCCTGCGCCACCGTAGGCTGCGTTACGCCGCAGGCGGACTTCGACGAAGACCAGTACTTTGCCGTCGCGGCAAACGAGGTCGATTTCGCCGCCCCGGCAATAAAAGTTGCGGGCCAATACGACAAGACCACGCTTCTGGAGAAAGCGTGCCGCGGCTTCCTCGGCGCGGCTACCGATCGCTTTGCTCGATTCGCTCGTGGTATCGTTGTCGTTCATTGATGATGTGATCGCCATGACGCAAGACTCTCCCGCATTATATGTAGTGCCGACGCCACTTGGAAACCTCGGCGACATGACGCAGCGTGCCATTGACGTCCTGCGCCAGGTCAATTGGGTTGCCGCCGAAGATACGCGCCATAGTGCGCCTTTGCTCAGGCATCATGGCTGTACGGCCCGCCTGCTGGCGGCACACGAACATAACGAGGAGGCGGCGGCGCAGCAGGTGATTGCCCGCCTTTCCGATGGTGAATCGGTCGCCCTAGTTTCCGATGCCGGTACCCCGGCTATCTCTGACCCCGGTGCCCGGCTGGTGGCGCGGGTCAGGGCCGCTGGTTTTCGTGTCGTGCCGCTGCCGGGAGCCTGCGCGGCGGTGACTGCCTTATCGGCCTCCGGGCTTGCCGAGCCACATTTCCTGTTCTACGGCTTCCTGCCGGCCAGGGCGAAACAGCGCGAAGAGGCGCTGCGCGGGCTGATCGAGTTGCCCTATGCGCTGGTCTTCTACGAGGCACCGCACCGCATTCTGGAAACGGTCACGGCACTGGCGCGGATTTTTGGCCCGCAACGCACGCTGGTCATGGCGCGTGAACTGACCAAACTTTTTGAAACGATCCAAAGTTGCCCGCTTGGCGAAGCACTTGACTGGCTCTCGGCGGATGTCAATCGCCAGCGCGGCGAATTCGTTCTGCTCGTTTCCGGGGCGCCGGAAGCCCGCGACGATGGAGAAGGTGAGCGGGTACTCAAATTGCTGCTTGACGAGGGCTTGCCGGTCAAGCAGGCAGCGAAACTCGCGCATTCGATTAGCGGAGCGGGGAAGAATGCGCTGTATGAACTGGCTTTGTCTCTGAAGAATGCTTCGGGTAACGCCAGCCGATAAATCGACTAGAATCACGCTGATCAATTCCGGAGTCCAGCCATGCACATCACCCTTACCCGACCCGACGACTGGCATTTGCACCTGCGTGACGGCGCAGCACTCGCTGCCGTTCTGCCGCATTCCGCGCGCCAGTTTGCCCGTGCCATCATCATGCCGAACCTGCGGCCGCCGGTAACGACGGTGGCCGCGGCGGCCGAGTATCGCCGGCGCATTCTTGTCGCCTTGCCTGCGGGCATGAGTTTCGAGCCCCTGATGACGCTGTATCTCACCGACAACACACCGGCTGACGAGATCCGGCGCGCCGTCGACAGCGGATTCGTCAAGGCCGTCAAACTCTATCCGGCGGGGGCGACGACCAATTCGGATGCCGGCGTCACCAGCCTGGTCAACTGCGATGCGGCGCTGGCCGAAATGGAAAAACTGGCGCTGCCGCTGCTGGTGCATGGCGAGGTGACCGATCCGGCAATCGATATTTTCGACCGCGAGAATGTCTTCATCGACACCGTACTGCAGCCCTTGCTGGCGCGCAGACCGGGCTTGCGCGTGGTGTTCGAGCACATTACGACCAAGGATTCGGCAGACTTTGTCGTGGCCGCCGGAGACAACGTGGCGGCGACGATCACGGCGCATCATCTGCTCTATAACCGCAACGCCATTTTTACCGGTGGGCTGCGTCCCCACTACTACTGCCTGCCGGTGTTGAAGCGCGAGACGCATCGTGCGGCACTGGTCAGTGCGGCAACGTCCGGCAGCAGCAAGTTCTTTCTCGGTACCGATTCGGCGCCGCATACCTGTGCAACCAAGGAGGCATCATGCGGCTGTGCCGGCTGTTATACGGCGCACGCCGCACTGGAGTTTTATGCCGAAGCCTTTGCTGCAGCCGGTGCGCTTGACAGACTGGAGGCCTTTGCCAGTTTCAACGGGCCCGATTTCTACCGCCTGCCGCGCAATACCGGCAAGGTGACCCTGGAAAAACAGGCGTGGCTTGTTCCTCCGGCGTACGATTATGCCGCTGGCGACAAACTGGTACCCTTGCGTGCCGGCGAATCATTGACCTGGACGCTGGTTTCCTGAATCTCGATGTGATTGCTTTGCGAGGCCTGCGATGATGTGTTACGGATTCATGCCCAGACTACTGCCCCTGTTCCTGCTGCCGTTTCTTGTCGCGTGTTCCGATCAGCGTGCGACATTCGAGATCAAGGGCAGCGCCCACGCCTTGAGCCTGATCCGGGTGACGGGGATGCCGTGGGAGAAAACGGCGAAATATTCGATCGTCGCGGCGCGCATGCCCGACTGCATGCGTCGGCATGCGATGCCGGAGGCCAGCCCTGGCGCCAGTGTGGAGGTTTATTCGCCCGGCAACGAGGCCTGGATTCTGAAGCAGGACGGGAGCCTGTTCGTGACCGAAACGCGTACCTGCGAAGGTTTTGCCCGGCTCGACAAGGTGCCGGAAGGCGGTCTGGGGCCGCTGATGGGCCGCTTCGAGATACGCAATGACACACTGGTATTCACCGCTGCGCCCCGGGTGGAAGCTCCCACGCTGCCGGTGCCGGCTGAGTCGGTTCCTGCGCTACCTGTTGCACTGCCTCCGTCTCCGGCATCAACCTGACCCTCTCGCCGCGTCAGCGTATAATTACTGCGGGAAGTCGGCCAGGCAACCGCTGGGCGAAGGGCGCAAGCCTCAGCCGAGAGGAAAGTCCGGGCTTCGCAGAGCAAGATGCCGGTTAACGACCGGGCACCGTGAGGTGACGGAAAGTGCAACAGAGAATAGACCGCCGATGGCCGAAGGGCTTGTCGCCGCAAGGCGACAAAGTCCCTTAATGTAGTGCGGGGGCCACCCGGCGAAAGCTGGGTGTGCAGGCGCGCTACACGGATCAGGCAAGGGTGAAACGGCGCCTCGGTGAAAGCTGGGGCGGTTGGACTTAGGTCCGGCGCCTCGGTGAAAGCTGGGGCGGTCGGGCGAAAGCCCGACCGAGGTAAGAGCTCACCGCGGACGTGGTAACACGGACGGCATGGCAAACCCCATGGTAGGCTGCTTGAGCGTACTGGCAACAGTGCGCCTAGAGGAATGGTTGTCCACGACAGAACCCGGCTTAACGACCGGCTTCCCACCTTCTTATTCGCCGGGCGCTGCCTGCCCTTGCCTTGATCCTCGCTGCTCAGGGGGGTGAGGGCCGGGTGCTATAATCGCCCGTCGCCCAACTTCAGCACACAGACTCCCGGCATGGCGCTATTTACTCTCGGCATCAATCACCGCACGGCACCGCTCTCGGTTCGCGAGCGGCTGGCGTTCCATGCCGAAGAGCTGCGCCGGGCGCTGACTGACCTGGCGAGTGGCGGCCGGGTACTCGAAGCGGCGATCCTGTCGACCTGCAACCGCACCGAACTCTATTGTCAGGCTGATACGCCGCAAGTGGTCAGCCAGTGGCTGGCGGATTACCGCCGCATTTCCGGGCCCGAAATCGAGCCCTATCTCTATACCTATCCGGACCGCGACGCCGTGCGCCACGCCTTTCGCGTCGCCAGCGGGCTCGATTCGATGGTCCTCGGAGAGCCGCAGATTCTTGGCCAGATGAAGGAGGCCATGCGCATCGCCCGCGAGGCCGGTACGCTCGGCACAACCCTGCACAAGCTGTTCCAGAATTCCTTTGCCGTGGCCAAGGACGTGCGTTCGACGACGGCGATCGGGGCCAATATCGTGTCCATGGCGGCGGCGACCGTGCGTCTGGCGGAACGCATCTTCGAGCGCATTGCCGAGCAGCGCATCCTCTTCATCGGCGCCGGGGAAATGATCGAGCTGTGCGCCACCCACTTCGCCGCGCAGAAACCGAAACAGATCGTCATCGCCAACCGAACGATTGATCGCGGACGCGCCCTAGCCGATCGGTATGGCGCCCTGGCGATTCGTTTGGAAGAAGTTGGCGAGCGACTGGCTGAGTTCGACATCGTCGTTTCCTGCACTGCCAGCCAATTGCCGATTCTCGGGCTGGGGCTGGTCGAGCGCGCCGTCAAGGCGCGCCGCCACCGCCCGATGTTCATGGTCGATCTGGCCGTGCCACGCGACATCGAAGTCGAAGTCGGCGAACTGGACGATGTTTTTCTCTATACCGTCGATGACCTGGTGCAGGTCGTCGAGTCCGGGCTGGAATCAAGACAGGCGGCGGTTGCCGGAGCCCAGACGATCGTCGATGCGCGCGTCGACAGCTTCCTGCTCTGGCTGCAAACGCGCGAGAGTGTGCCGGTGATCCGTTCGCTGCGCGATGCCGCGGAACGCACCCGCCGGCATGAAATGGAGCATGCGCTCAAGCTCTTGGCCAAGGGCGAAGACCCGGCGCACGTGCTCGACCAGTTCTCCCATCGCCTGACCAACAAGTTTCTGCATGCGCCGACGCAGGCCCTGAATCAGAGCGAAGGAGACCGCAGCGAGCTGCAGGCCATCGTTTCGCGCCTGTACCACCTTCATTCCGATTGACATGAAACAAAGCATACGCGACAAACTGGAGAATCTCGTCGGCCGTCTGGACGAGCTGGATCGCATCCTGTCCAGCGGCGAGGCCACGCGCGACATGGATCAGTATCGAAAGCTGACGCGCGAGCATGCCGAGCTCGGTCCCGTGGTGGCGCTCTACAAGAGCTGGCAGCAGGCCGCTGCCGATCTGCAGTCGGCGCTCGACATGATGGGCGATCCGGAAATGAAGGATCTGGCCGAAGCGGAGATGAAATCGGCCCGCGAGCGCCTGCCCGAAATCGAGATCGAGCTGCAGAGGCTGCTGCTGCCCAAGGATGACAACGACGAGCGTAATGTCTTTCTGGAAATCCGTGCCGGAACGGGCGGTGACGAGTCGGCGCTGTTTGCCGGCAACCTCTTCCGCATGTACACGCGTTTTGCCGAACGGCAACGCTGGCAGGTCGAAGTCGTGTCGGCCAGCGAGTCGGATGTGGGCGGTTACAAGGAAGTGATCGCGCGCATCATCGGCAATGGCGTGTATTCACGGCTCAAGTTCGAGTCGGGGGCACACCGTGTGCAGCGCGTGCCGGAAACAGAGGCGCAGGGCCGCATCCACACTTCGGCGTGTACCGTTGCCGTGATGCCGGAAGCCGATGAGTTGGCCGACGTGCAGATCAATCCCGCCGACATTCGCGTCGACACCTTTCGCGCCTCCGGTGCCGGTGGCCAGCATATCAACAAGACCGATTCGGCGATCCGCATCGTCCATCTGCCGACCGGCATCGTCGTCGAATGCCAAGACGGTCGTTCGCAGCACAAGAACAAGGCGCAAGCCATGTCGGTGCTGGTGGCGCGCATCAAGGACGCGCAGGAGCGCGAGCAGCACGCCAAGATCGCTTCGGAACGCAAGAGCCTGATCGGCAGCGGCGACCGTTCCGAGCGTATCCGCACCTACAACTTCCCGCAGGGGCGGGTGACCGACCATCGCATCAACCTGACGCTATACAAGATCGACTCGATCATGGACGGGGAGCTTGACGACCTGGTCGGCGCCTTATCCTCCGAGCACCAGGCCGAACTGCTGGCGGCACTGGCCGGACCGGAGTAGGGCTTATGCGCCCGCTGGTGAGTATTGGCGAGGCCTGGCGCCGGGCCGGTCGGCGCATCGACCGGCTGGACGCGCGCCTGTTGCTGGAGCGGGTCTGTGCCTGTACGCACGCCGAGCTGATCGCGCATGGCGAGCGTGAGCTGACGCCGGAGCAGTGGGCGCAGTTCGAGGCACTGCTGTTGCGGCGAGCCACTGGCGAGCCGCTGGCTTATCTGCTGGGCAGTGCCGACTTCTACGGACTCGAATTTGCCGTTTCTCCGGCGGTGCTGATTCCACGGCCCGATACCGAAGTGCTCGTCGATCAGGCGCGCGCACGGGCGCAGAAATTACCTGCCGCGCGCATCCTTGACCTCGGTACCGGTTCGGGCATCGTCGCCATCCTGCTGGCGCGGCTCTGTCCATCGGCAGCGCTGACGGCGGTCGATCTGTCGGCGGCCGCGCTGGAGGTGGCACAGGCCAATGCCACCCGGCATGGCGTACACATCCGTTTCCTTGAAGGCAACTGGTACGCGCCGCTGGGCGATGAGCGCTTTGACCTGATCGTGGCCAATCCGCCCTATATCGCCGCTGGCGATCCTCACCTGCAGCACAACGGTCTGCCCTTCGAACCGCCGCTCGCCCTGAGTGACAGGGTGGTCGGTGGCGACGGGCTGGCGTGCCTGCGCACGCTGGTCGCCGGGGCCGGCGACCATCTGTTGCCCGGTGGCTGGCTGTTGATTGAACACGGCTACGATCAGGCGGTCAAAGCCCGTGACTTGATGGACGCCGCTGGTTTTAGCACGATTGGCTCCTGGCGCGACGCGGCCGCGATTGAACGGGTGAGCGGCGGCAGTTTGCCTTGACGCCGGCTGGCGGATACCGGTAAACTTAATCCCGATTAATTTACTCAACTATAAAGAGGTTTTTCATGGATGTGCAGCAACTGATCAAGGAGCAGGTTACGGGCAACCCGGTGGTGCTCTACATGAAGGGAACGCCGAAAGCGCCGATGTGCGGTTTTTCGGCGACGGCGGTACAGATCCTGCAAGCCTGCAACCTGCCGCTCTTCTTCAGCGTCAACGTGCTCGAGGATCAGGCGATTCGTGATGGCGTAAAAGTTTATTCCGACTGGCCTACCGTCCCGCAACTCTACATTCGTGGCGAGTTCGTCGGTGGCTGCGACATTATGAAAGAGATGTATCAGAGCGGCGAACTCAAGCAGATGCTCGAAGGACTTGCCGTTCCGGATTGAGTCTCCGTAAGCGTTTTCCCCTTTGTGTTCATGGCGTCGGCGACAAAGCGAACTATTTCGCTGGCGTGCTTCAGGAACCCTTTGTAATCCTCGTGATCGCCGTCGACCAGCAGCAGGTGCGTGCGTTCCTTGCGCGATCCGGAGTGGATCAGCAAGGCGTCCTCGACCGGTACGGTCGTGTCATCAATCCCGTGTGCCAGCAGTACCGGACAGCCGATGTTGCGTATGGTATTTTGTGGCGCAATATCGCCAAAACGGTGACCGATCACGCGCTGAACGTAGCGCAGTGTATACCAGCCAAAGGGAATGAAAGGCACACGCCTGGACGTCAGGTAGCGACGCATGATTTGTTCTGGATGGGCAAAGGATGCCAGACTGACAACGGCAGCGATTTCACACCGTTGCGAGGCAAGCAGTAGCGCGGCGGCGGCACCGACCGAGTGACCAACCAGACCGATCAGATGGATGTCGGTTTCGGGTTGTTGCAGTAGCCAGTCAAGAGCACTTTCGAGATCTTCGGCAAAGCGCGGCAACGAGGAGAACGTGTCGGCATCGCTGTCGCCATGGTTGCGCGCGTCGATGAAAAGCAGCGCGAAACCGGCGTGGTTGAAGGGAGCGGCAAGAGGCAGCATCATCTCCCTGTTGCCTCCCCAGCCATGCAGAACGATGAGCGTGGGCGCCGGCAGATTACCTGTGGCCGGAACAAACCATCCGTGCAACTGCTTGCTGTTGGCCGTTGGCAGGCGAACTTCGCAGAATGGTAGTCCGCAGCTTGAAGGATTCGTTCTGGCACTGACTCGCGGCGCGCGCAGACCCAGCCGGATCAGCGCGTTGAGTACCAACAGGGAAAGCGCGAAGAGGGCAACTGACCCGAGCAGGAGAAGAATGACTGGAGCAATAAGTACCATAATGATTTCGGTCGTTTCGGCGTTATTCCGGCTTGGCGGCGCTCAATTCCTCGTCGGCGCGAACCGCTTCGGCGGCGTACATGAGGGTGGGTCGCCGCTCATGTGGGCGCATACGCTCAGTGTTTCCATGAACTGCTCGCGACTGACACCAAGGCGGATCAGGGCCTTGACGTGGAAGCCAATGCAGGCATCACAGCGGCCGGCAACACCGACGGCCAGCGCGATCAGTTCTTTTTCGAGTGCCGACAGAGCGCCGGGTGCCGAGTGCCGAGTGCCTTGGGAACATCACTGGTGATGGTGGCGAAGGATTTGCTCATGATCATTCCTCTGGTCATTAAATTAGAAAACTCTAATATAACATGAAATAAACAATACCAAGTATCGTCTACTCTGCAAGAATGGACGTCTGGCTTTGTCGCAGGTGAGCGGAATGCAAGAACTTTACTCAGTTATGGCGCGCATGGTGTTGGTCGGTATGGCGCTGGTTCTCTCGGCCTGTGCCGGTTACAGTGGCAGCAATCTGAAGCCGGGTATTGCCACCCTGTCCGAGGTGATTGCCACGATGGGTGCGCCGGCAATGCGCTGGAACGATGCGGATGGGCGCGTACAGTTAGCCTACCCGCGCGGACCCATGGCGACCCAGACCTTCATGGCCTTCATTGGCGCGGATGGTCGTCTGCAGCGGATCGAGGGGGTACTCACTCCGGAACATTTTGCGCGTATCGAAAATGGCAAGAGTGACCAGGCGGCTGTGCAGCGCATTCTGGGGCCGTCACAGCCGCACTGGACGGTTTATTTCAAAGCGCGCGATGAACTCGTCTGGGAATGGCGTTTCTGCGACGGCTGGAATCAGTCAGCGTTCTTTGATGTGCTGTTTGACGGGACGACCGGTATCGTGCGGTCGACTTATCAGCGGCCTGATCTCAGCGGGTGGGATGGGATAGCGCCAGGATGCGGTCACTAGAACGCCGCCAGTCGCGCGTTGGCCAGCGCCAGCCGGCTGGTCAGAACTTCAAGGAAAGACTGGTAGAAATGCATGCGGCAGGCCTCCGATGCCTGCCGCAATGCTTCGCCCTTGACGGTGACGATCTTGGATGCGGTCAGTGCGACGACATCGGCGCCACGGGTCTGCGTTCCTTTGCTGATGACCGCCATTTCGCCAAAGCAGTCGCCGGTGGTCAGTAGGTTGAGAATCCGGCCGTTTTTAGTGACTTTGAGTTCGCCTTCGGCGAGGAAACAGAAAAAATCGCCGGGGTCGCCGTCGCGCATAATGGTTTCTTCGGGCGAAACGCTGCTCCAGCGCGAAAAGCGTAATACCTCCCAGATCTCGACGTCGGAGAAATCGACGAAAAACGGCAGTTCGCGCAAGGTGTCGAATTTTTCCGATTCGGCAAAGTCACGCTTCGGTGCCTTCAACTGTTTGTTGCGGAAGGCCTGCGCCAGATCGTGGGCGAATTCCTCCCAGGTCTGATAGCGATCCCGGATGTCCTTGCTCATCGCCCTGGCGACGATGGCGTCGAGGACTTCCGGGATTTTCTTGCGGATAATCGAGGGTCTGACGGGTTCGGTGTTGATGATCTGGTAAATGATGTTGTAATTGGTGCTGGCCTGAAAGGGAAGCTGACCGGTGAGCAACTGGTACATCACTACCCCGAGCGAATAAATGTCGGTCTGGTGATCGAGCACCTGCTCCCGCACCTGTTGCGGCGACATGTACGCCGGAGAGCCGATCCCCGAGACTTGCGTGCGGTCGGGCGAATCAATGATGGCTGCACCAAAATCCGAGATCTTGATGTCCCCGGAATTCGGGTCGCTGCCGGCAAAGAGGATGTTGGCCGGCTTGATGTCGCGATGCGTGATGCCGATGCGGAACGCAAAATCGAGTGCCCGGGTGCACTTGAAAATGATTTCGACGACGCGTTCGATCGGCAGCAACTTGTCCGGCGTGGTGAAGTCTTCCAGCGTACTGCCGTGTACGTACTCCATGACGATATAGCACAGCGATTCAGCGACGACCGCGTCGTAGATCTGCACGATATGCGGGTGCGAGAGCTTGCCGACCAGCGAAGCCTCGTTCAGAAAGAGGTGCGTGTACAGTTTGCCGCGCTCCGGATTCTTGAGGATTTCCGGGAAGGCGACCTTGATTGCTACCTCGCGCTGGGTGAAGGGATCGTTGCCCAGATAGACCGTTGCCGTCGCGCCGCGTCCGATCTCTCGAACCAGGTCGTATTTACCGATCTTGTCCACGCCGGCCGTGCTTTCCTACAATCGACCACGAGCGCGCACGATGGCCGCGCGCACTTGGTCGGGCGAAGTACCGCCGAGGTGATTGCGTGAAGCCAGTGAGCCCTCGACGGTCAGCACCGGGAAAATGTCTTCGCTCACCAGCGGGGAAAAGCTTTGCAGTTCAGCCAGCGACAGTTGCGGCAGATCGACCCCGAGTTCTTCGGCACGCCGTACGGCCAGCCCGACGGCTTCATGCGCATCGCGGAAAGGCAGGCCCTTGCGCGTCAGGTAATCGGCTAGGTCAGTGGCTGTGGCAAAACCCTGACGCAGTGCTTCGCGCATGTTGTCCGGGCGGGCGGAGACGCCGGAAATCATTTCGGCATAGATGCGCAGCGTGTCGGTGACGGTATCTACGGCGTCGAACAACGGTTCCTTGTCTTCCTGGTTATCCTTGTTGTAAGCCAGCGGCTGGCCTTTCATCAGCGTCAGCAGAGCGGTCAGGTGGCCGTAGACGCGACCGGTCTTGCCGCGTGCGAGTTCGGCAACGTCAGGATTCTTTTTCTGTGGCATGATCGAACTGCCGGTACAGAAACGGTCGGCAATCCTGACGAAAGCGAAGCGCGGATTCATCCATAGCACCAGTTCTTCCGACATGCGCGAGAAGTGCATCATCAGGATCGCGCTGGCGGCGCAGAATTCGATGGCGAAATCGCGGTCGGAAACGGCGTCGAGCGAGTTTTCGCACACCCCCTCGAAGCCGAGTTCGGCGGCGACGAATTCGCGGTCGATCGCATAGGTCGTTCCGGCCAGTGCCGCCGCACCGAGCGGCAGGCAATTGGTACGCCGGCGCACGTCGGCAAGGCGTTCGCCGTCGCGCCGCGTCATCTCGAACCAGGCCAGCAGGTGGTGGCCGAAGGTAATCGGTTGCGCGACCTGCAAATGCGTGAAGCCCGGCATCGGGGTGGCTGCCTCGCGTTCGGCCAGATCGAGCAGATTGCTCTGGAACTGGGTCAGCAGGACCTGTATGTCATCGATCGAGTCGCGCAGATAGAGGCGGATGTCGGTCGCCACCTGGTCGTTGCGCGAGCGGCCGGTGTGCAGGCGCTTGCCGGCGTCGCCAACGAGCGTGGTCAGGCGTTTTTCAATGTTCAGATGCACGTCTTCGAGGTCGAGCGACCATTCGAAAACGCCGGCTTCGATCTCGGCCACGATCTGTGCCATGCCGCGCTGGATGTCGGCGAGATCGGACGCCGGAATGATGCCCTGCCTGGCCAGCATCCGCGCGTGCGCGAGCGAAGCGCGAACGTCCTGGCGCCACATGCGCTTGTCGAAGTCGACCGAAGCCGTGTAACGTTTGACAAGTTCGGACATCGGCTCGGAAAATCGGCCGGCCCAAGTGTATTGAGTAGAATTCGTTGGGATCATGATGATTGCAAGTTTGCAGGCGAAGCAGATTCGTGGGCTAGAATAGCTGGTGAAACCCTGACAGGCAGCAACTCCAGTTTATGCCAAGTATAAAGCAAAACCCGACGGGACAGCCGTTACCGGATTTTCGCAATTTCGGCGTCATGCTGCGCATCCTGCTCGGCGTGAACCTGCTGGCCTTTGCTGCGGCGCTGGTACAGAGCGCCGGCATTGTCGATTGTGTGCAGCGCTACGTCGATATGGCCGCCTCGGTGCAGCCCCTGCTGCTCTTCAACCTCTCGCTGCTGGCGCTGCTCGGCAGTGTCATGCCGCGTCTGCCGTTATGGCTGGCACAGTCGGCCGTGATCCTTCTGGCGGCGGCGTCTTCTGCACTGCTGCTTGATTTCTGGCGCTTCATGGGGCTCGACGATGGCGGCTGGGAGCGCTTGTTGCGTGCTGCCTTGCTCGGCGGGATGGCGGCCGGGGCCATCCTGTTCTATTTTGCCTTGCGCGCCCGGGCCTTTTCTCCGGCGTTGAGCGAGGCGCGCCTGCAGGCACTGACGGCGCGCATCCGTCCGCATTTCCTGTTCAACAGTCTGAATGCCGTGCTTTCGCTGATCCGCGCCGAGCCACGGCGTGCCGAGACGGCACTTGAGGATCTGGCCGATCTTTTCCGCGCCCTGATGCGCGATCATCGCGATCTGTTGCCGCTGGCCGACGAGATTGCCCTGTGCCGCCAGTATCTCAGTCTGGAAAAACTGCGCCTGGGTGAACGGCTCAGCGTCGAATGGGAGATCGTCGATGTGCCTGCCGATCTGAAAGTGCCGCCACTGATGTTGCAGCCCTTGCTGGAAAATGCTGTTTATCATGGCATCGAGCCTTCGGGCGAGGCCGGCACGGTACGTATCCGCTTTGCCCGGAGCGGGGACGAACTGCACATCGATCTGGCCAACCCATGCCGTGGCGGCGAAGGCGCGCAGGCCGGCAACCACATGGCACTGGACAACATCCGTGAGCGGCTAGCGTTGTATTATGACCTTGAAGGTCGCCTGGAAACAAAGGAAGTGATGCTCGACACCGGGCTGCGCGAGTACCGTGTGCATATCGTACTACCGTGCCGGAGTGTGAAACGGTGACAGCGCTGTCCGTGATCATTGTTGACGACGAAGCGCCGGCCCGCGCCCGCCTGCGCGATCTGCTGGCCGACGTGGCGGGCGAAGTGCCGAATGCCGTGGCGGCCGAAGCGGCCAATGGCCTGCTCGCCGTTGATGCCATCGCAGAGCATGTCATCGACGTGGCGCTGGTCGATATCCGCATGCCGAAGATGGATGGCATCGAACTGGCACGGCACCTCGCCCAGCTTGAAAAACCGCCGGCCATCATTTTCGTTACCGCCTACGACAGCTACGCAGTGCAGGCCTTCGAACTCAACGCCATCGACTACCTCGTCAAGCCGGTGCGGGCGCAGCGGCTGGCGGCGGCCCTGCAGAAAGTCCGGCAGAACCGCCCGGCTTCAGCGCAGGTTCTGGCCCAGTTGCAACAGGGGGCACGCACGCATCTTTCCTGCCACGAGCGGGGCCGGCTGCTGTTGATCCCGCTGCCGGAAATCATTTACCTCAAGGCCGATTTCAAGTACGTCACGGCGCGCACCGTCAGTCGGGAATACCTGCTCGACGAATCGCTGACGCATCTGGAAGAGGAATTCTCCGAGCGTTTCATCCGCCTGCATCGCAGTGCGCTGGTAGCCAAGGAAGCCATCGCCGGCTTCGAAAAGAGCACTGCCGAGGATAGCGAGGCGCAATGGCAGGCCCTGTTGCGCGGCATCCCCGAAAGATTGCCGGTCAGCCGCCGGCAGTGGCCGCTGGTCAAGTCTTACGCCAAGCAATTGAGTATGTGAAGTCAGTCACGGTGAAACTGACGGATCGGAAATTCATCCCTTCTTGCCCTCACCGCGCTGCCGCGCACCCTCTCCCGCGGGAGAGGGTTGGGGTGAGGGCGAAGTTGTTCAGGATTGACTTGCCCTTTTATTGTTGACAAATTGGCATGTTTGTTAGCATTCAAGAACCGATCATCGACGCCGCATTACGGCGCAAGCTGGTGCTGATCGCCGAAAGTTTTCAGCGCCTGACCGGACGCTCTCTGCTCGATGATGTTTCACCTCAAGGATTCTGGAATGCGCCGTGCGTTATCGTTGCCCACGGCACCGAGGCCGATCCGGTATTCTTTTACGGTAACCGGATGGCGCTTGACGTCTTTGAAATGGATTTCCCCCACTTCATTCAACTGCCTTCGCGTTTTTCAGCCGAGCCGTTGGCGCGGGAAGAGCGGGCGCGGTTGCTTGAACGCGTGAGTCGTGCCGGTTACATCGACGACTATGCCGGGGTGCGGATTTCGGCCACCGGCAAGCGCTTTCACATTGAGCAGGCGGTGGTGTGGAATCTGATTGATGCTAAAGGTGTCCTACACGGGCAGGCGGCGACGTTTGATCGGTGGCAGGTACTTTGAATGATCGGCCTGCAAGGCAGTAAATACGACCGTTCTGGCGTTGATGTTTCGTAGATCGCCATTTGACGGGAGCTCCAGGGCATCAACGGCAGCGTTTCCTCCCGCCGCGTCTGCGTAATTCGACGCATCGCGTCTCAGACAGTCCTCGCCGACCGCGCTCCCGACTCAACTGTACTGCTCGCCGGGGCCGAAGGGGATAGGGTGGCTTTCTCACACCGTACCTGAAATGAAAAGTTCTTCGTTGCGCTCGACTTGAAGTTCTATTACGGCTTTCCGGCGGTGAAATCTCTAGGGTAGTTGTCTCAGTTTGATCCCTGAGCGGCCTGATGACATCCGCAGGCAATATGGCCGCTTTATGATGGCTATGGAGCCATCTGAGTCAATCCTCTCAAAATATGTAACATCGTTTGCAATGAGGGATAGCGAGAATTATATTGAATTTTAGTGGATGTCATTTAATTTAAATTGCGCAGAATTGGACAGTTTGATGACAAGACATAGACGGTGGTTGTCGACTTTGATTTTCCTGACTGTGGTGGGATGTGCCACCACTCCGGTAGGGAATAGACAGTTGTTGAGCTTCCTGCAAGACGGAGTGACGACGCAGGAAGAGATTTACCTGCAGCTAGCTGAGCCTAGCGCGACATTCGAGGGTGGTCGGATACTGACCTACCGCCTAGACGAGGACAGCTCCGGTTATGTACTGTCAAAGAGGGTCGGTAGGGGGTTCACAGGCAAATATAGCCTGGTTCTGGCCATCGACGAAAAGGGGGTTTTGCGCCGGCATTCGTTGGTCAGGATCAAGGAAGAGTACCAGCAATAGGGACGCTTGATCATGAGCAGCGTGCTTCGGTCATCAATCCTTGCCGTCCTGGCTTCCGTCTCGCTTGCTGGCTGTCCGGTGCCACTTCCGCCAGGCTATGAGGGAAGTTCTCGACAAAATGTGCCCGGGATGGTTCCCGTATTCATAAAGCCAGCGGAGACTTCGCGCGAGGATGTGATGATGTGTCTCGGTGAACCAGACGCGGTTGCCGTCGACGAATCCTGGATTAGCTACGGTAGTTCTTATGGATACGGAGGGATTGCGCTGATCATGGCTGCCGGAGGGGGCGCTGGCGGAGTTGCCGTCTGGGGAATGCGATACCGCAGATTAATCGTTCCCTTCGATCGGCAGGGATTTGCTGTGCAGCCGATTTTCGAAGCGAAGAATTGCACGGGGGGCGGTTTCGCCTTAGGCAATGCCGGTGGCGTTTCTGCACCATGTCTGGACATATGGGGAAGCGATTTGCCCGAGAAATTCGGGCTGCCGGCAGTACGGCCTTGACCTGCCGCCATTAAATCATGGCCGTCGTCCTCCGCCATGTTGTTCCGGAGCCTGCACTATTAATGCTCGGCCTCTAATCAAAAAAGCGGTAGATGCAAACGTTTTGACGCTCCAGCAGCGGCATGTAAGGGATTTCGTGTATTCGCATCGCCGCAAAGACCGATCAAAAGTCTGGCGGCCAATTGGGCTAGGCGTCCGGTATTTGACGAGTGAGCGGCCGTTCGGGTAGCTCGAGTTTTCGCGGTTGCTAAGGCAGTTTCTGGCCGACAGTACCGGTTGCCGGATGACTGCTCTGATGCATCGGAAATAACGATACACACTTATGTGGTTTCGCTCATCAACCGTCACCTGCAGAAGAATCCGATTCCCGTTTTTCTTGTTTCCCGCCGTGTGCGCTGTATTCTTCTGGGATGCTTCGCGCTATCCGCTGTGGTTTAAGGGGTTTGACACCAGTGAAACAGAGTCGGCATGGTAGAATCCCGAGTGTTTCCATAGGGTTTTCCACCCGCCTGCTTTCAGGATTCTGCCTTGAAAAACCTTCCATCCGCTCCGGCACGTATCGTCATCGCGTCGCGCGAGTCGCGTCTGGCCATGTGGCAGGCCGAGCACATCCAGTCTCGTCTGTCAGCACTGTATCCGCAGACTGCCGTAGAAATTCTCGGAATGACGACACGCGGCGACCAGATTCTGGACCGGCCGTTGTCGCAGATCGGCGGCAAGGGCCTGTTCATCAAGGAACTTGAAATCGCCATGGCGGAGGGCCATGCCGACCTTGCGGTACATTCGCTCAAGGATGTACCGATGGAAATGCCGGAAGGGTTTGCGTTGACGGCCATCACGGCGCGCGAGAACCCATGCGATGCCTTGGTCTCGAATACGTATGACAGCCTTGATGCGCTGCCAGCCGGTGCCGTGGTGGGCACCTCCAGCCTGCGTCGCGAGGCGATTCTGCGCGCGCGGTATGCGCACCTGAGGATAGAACCCTTGCGCGGCAATCTCGACACGCGTTTGCGCAAACTCGACGCAGGGCAGTACGACGCGATCATCCTGGCCGCTGCCGGGCTGATCCGGCTTGGCCTGAAGGATAGGATCAGGACGCTGTTGACGCCTGAACAGTCGCTGCCGGCGCCCGGTCAGGGCGCGCTCGGGATCGAGATTGTTGCCGGCCGGGCCGATGCCGCGGCGTGGGTTGCACCGCTCAACGATGTTGACACCGCGCATTGCGTGCGTGCCGAGCGCAGCTTTTCCCGTGCGCTGGGTGGCAGTTGTCAGTTGCCGCTGGGCGCGCATGCCGTTCTGGAAAGCGGCGTGCTGTGCCTGCGCGGTTTCGTGGCCACGCCGGATGGCCGGCAGATGTTCAGCAGCGAACTGCGTGGTGATCCGGAAGACGATGCAGCCATCGGTCAGCGGCTGGCGCAACAATTGCGTAATCAAGGGGCGGACTCGCTGCTGGCTGCCCTGGCGTCACTTGCGATCGATCAATGAACAAACCCTTGCAGGGACGGCGCATTCTGGTGACCCGTCCTGCTGCCCTGGCCGGGCGGCTGGCCGGGTTGATCGCTGCGCAGGGCGGTGAGCCGGTTCTGTTCCCTTTGCTGGAAATCGGCCCGGCTGTCGATCCGCTGCCGTTGCAGCAGGCCATAGCACAACTGGACAGTTATGCCCTTGCCGTGTTCATCAGCCCGAATGCGGTCAACTACAGCGTTCCGCTCGTCCTGGCCAGTCGCCCGTGGCCGGCGGCAGTGCAGGCGGCAGCCATCGGTCAGAGCACGGCGCTGCAACTGGTTTCTTGCGGAATTGCGGAGGTGATCGTACCTTGCGGGCGTTTCGATTCGGAAGCTTTGCTTGAATTGCCGGTATTTCAGCCCGCACGCGTTGCGGGCAAGAACGTGCTGATCCTGCGCGGCAACGGCGGGCGGGAACTGCTGGCCGATACGCTGCTCGCACGCGGTGCGTCGGTAAACTGCGTAGCTTGCTACCAACGCTCGGCGCCGACTGATGCAAGGCCGCTCGTGTCGCTGTTGCGCAACAAGCGGCTTGATGCGCTGACGATTTCGTCCAGCGAGGGTTTGCGCAGTCTGTGGGCGCTGCTCGATACTGAGGGTTGCGAGCGATTGCGTCGCCTGCCGCTGTTCGTTGCGCATCCGCGTATCGCTGAAATGGCCGCAGAGCTCGGTCTGCAAATGATTGTCCTGACCGCGCCGGCCGATGCAGGTATCCTTGAAGGTTTGTGCAACTTTAGCTGGCTTCACCATGAATGACATTGTTGATCCGCAGCCGGTTTCATCTGCCCCATCCCCTCCGGCAGAACCCGCCGTGACCGCGCCGCCCGGACAAGCATCGCGCCAGTCCCTGAACGCTGCGTGGCGCAATCCCTGGCTGATCGTTGCGCTGCTTGCGCTCGGGCTGGCCGGCTGGCAATGGATCGAGACGCGGATCCGCTTGTCGGACACCCAGCAGGAGCTGGCAAAGCGCCTGTCCGAGAGCGATACGGTGGCCAGGGAGAGTCGCGCGCTGTCGAAACAGGCACAGGAACAACTGGCCGTGCTGCAGGGGAAACTTGGCGAACTTGAAGGCAAGCTCGCCGAATCGAAAAGCCAGCAGGCGACGCTGGAAAACCTCTATCAGGATCTGGCACGCAGCCGCGACGAATGGGCGCTGGCCGAGATCGAACAGAGCGTGACGCTGGCCGCGCAGCAGTTGCAACTGGCCGGCAATGTACAGGGTGCGGTGCTGGCACTGCAGGCTGCCGATGCCCGTCTGGCCGGCAATAGCCGTCCGCAGTTCATCGGTTTGCGCAAGGTGCTGGGGCGCGATCTGGACAAGCTGCGGGCGCTGCCGCAGGTCGATCTGCCCGGTATGAACCTGAGTCTGGAGAGCGTCATCGCCGCCGTCGATGCGCTACCGCTGGCCGTTGATGGCCGTCCGCGAGACGAAGGCAGGCCTAAGGCTGCGTCTGATTTGTCTACGGCGCCCGTGGTTTCGCTGGCATTCTGGCAACATCTGGCCACGGAATTGTGGAGGGAATTGCGCGGACTGATTCGCATCCAGCGCTTTGACCGCGATGAGCCTGTCTTGCTGGCGCCGGGGCAGGCCTTCTTCCTGCGCGAGAATCTCAAGCTGCGTCTGCTCAATGCGCGCCTGGCCCTGCTGGCGCACGACCAATGGACTTTCCGCAACGAACTCGGGCAGGCCCTGGTCTGGGTCGATCGCTATTTTGACGGCCGTGAGAAATCCGTGCACGCCGCTCATGCCACGCTCAAGCAGCTGTCGGCGACCGAAATCAATATCGCATTTCCCAGCCTCAACGAGAGTCTTTCGGCGATCAAGAATTTCAAGCTCGGCAAGGAGCGTAAATGAAAGGCCTGCTCTGGGTACTGGCGCTCTTTGCACTGGCTGTCGGCATCTCGCTGGCAGCGCATTTCAATGAGGGCTACGTGCTTCTGGTGTTTCCGCCGTATCGTGCCGAACTGTCGCTCAATCTGGCCATTGTGCTTTGTCTTGGCAGCTTTCTGATGTTTTACGGGCTGTTGCGTGCGGTGGCATTGACCCGTTCACTGCCCCGGCGGGTACGCGAGTTTCGCCAGCGCCGCCAGCGCGAAAAAATGATCGAAACCTTTTACGAGGCGGCGCGCCTGCTTTTTGAAGGGCGTTTCAGTCAGGCCTTGAAGAAGGCGGGGGAGGTTCATGCTTCAGGTCAGTCACCGGCACTGGCCGCACTGCTTGCGGCGCGTTCGGCGCAGCGCCTGCGTGAACCGGCCAAGCTGCAAGCCTGGCTTGATCGGGCGGTGCACGACGACCCGAAAATGCTACCGGCAAGCCTGATGCTGACAGCGGAAATGCATATCGAGATGCACCGTTTTGATGATGCCGTTGCCGCGCTCAAGCGTTTGCAGCAAAACTCCGGGCGGCACATCGCCGCGCTGCGCCTTGAATTGCGTGCCCAGCAGGGTTGCGCCAACTGGGACGAAGTGCTGCGCATTGCGCGCTTGCTAGAGAAGCACAATGCCCTGCTGCCTGAGCTGGCGCTGGAGATCAAGCTCAAGGCGCATCAGGAAAATATTCGCCAGTGGCGTTCCGAGCTGGCCCGCTTGCAGGCTTATCAAAGAACGATACCGGCACGGGAACGTAGTCCGCGTCTGGCGCGCACCTATGCCGAAGCCCTGATGGAACTGGGCGCGCACGATGAAGTGTGCGCTTTTATCGAGACCCAACTCGGCGAGGAATGGGATTCACGACTGATTTCCCTTTACGGGCAGGCACGCAGCGGCGATCTGAGCGCGCGCATTGCCTGTGCCGACCAATGGCTGCTGCAACATCGCGATGACGCCCAACTGCTGCTCGCGCTGGGGCGGATGTGTCTGCAGCAACGCCTGTGGGGCAAGGCGCAGACCTACCTGGAAGCTGCGCTGTCGCTGGCTGACCGGCGCGAAGTCCGCCTCGAACTGGCGCGCCTGTTCGAGCAGACCGAACGCGCTGACAAAGCGATGCCGCATTATCGGGCAGCGGCAGAGCAAATGGCCTGACCTTGAGAGCCTGTCGAACCATGAGCGGGTTTTTACCTGTCCAACTGAATTTTTTAGGATAATCCTGCTCATCCGGACAGGCACAAAATTCAGTGCAATTCCCGGATCAGTTTTACGTGCAAATCAACAGGCGGAGGGGTCTGCGCCGCCGTTTCGCCTACAACTATGGAGAAATCATGAAATCGGTATGTCTTAAACGGCCCGGCGACATTGCGCTGGTCGACATTTCCGTACCGCAGCGCGGCAAAGACGAGGTACTGGTCAGGGTGCGCAGCGCCGGCATTTGCGGATCGGATATCGGCGCTTACAAGGGGATCAATCCGCTGGTCAGCTACCCGCGCATCATCGGCCATGAAATCGCCGGCGAAATCGTCGAAGTTCCCGACGACGAAACCGAGCTGATGCCTGGCGATCACGTCGTTCTCGAACCCTACGTCTATTGCGGCGAGTGCTATCCGTGCTCGATCGGCCACACCAACTGCTGCGAAAACCTGACCGTTCGCGGTGTGCATATCGACGGCGGCATGGCTGAGTATGTCGCGCATCCGCGCCACCTGGTGCATCGGGCACCGACGACAATTCCATGGGAATTGCTGCCGCTCGCCGAACCGCTGGTGATCGCCATGCATGCGATCAGCCAGACAAAAGCACAGGCCGGCGAGGTCGTCGCGATTACCGGCGCCGGCCAGATCGGCCTGCTCGCCGCGCAGTATGCGCTGACGCTCGGCGCGATACCGATCGTCATCGATCCGGTCGAAGAACGCCTGGCTCTGGCACGCCGCGTCGGCGTCATGCATACGGTCAATCCGACGAGCTGCGATTCGCTCGCCGCGATCCGGGATATCTCACACGCGCGCATGGCCGAGGTTGTCATCGAGGCATCAGGCGACGCCCGCGCGATCCGCAATTCGATCGATTACGTTTCCTACGCCGGACGCATCGCTTTCGTCGGCTGGCCGAAAAGTGAAATCCCGCTGCCGACCGCGCTGTTCACCAAGAAGGAGCTTTCGCTCTTCGGTTCACGCAACAGCGTCGGGCAATTTCCCGAGAGCTTGCGCCTGATTGCCGAAGGCAAGGTCGATGTCTCGGTACTGCTGACCAAAACCGTTTCGATCGACGAAGCGCCGGCAACCGTCGTCGACATTGCCGAACATCCTGATCGCTACCTGAAAGTCACCTGCCTGATTTAGGCGGCGACCCGGAAATTCCAATAATTTTTCGCTGTTATACCTCACCAGACGCATGAACAACTCACATTCAAAGGAGATTTCGAGATGAGCAATACAATGGTTGGACTCGTTAAAACTGCCGACGGCGTCGGCAACATGGAGCTTCGCGAACTGCCGATTCCTGAGCCGAAAGCCGGGCAGGTGCAGATTGAAGTCGTCGCCACCGGTATCTGCGGTTCCGACCTGCATATCTATCATTCCGATATAGACTTGGCGATGAAGCTGCCGGTCATTACCGGCCACGAATTCTCCGGCGTCGTCACCAAGCTCGGCGAAGGCGTCGACAGTGTCAAGCTCGGCGACCGCGTTTCGGGAATTACCTCGTTCCAGACCTGCGGCAAATGCATCAATTGCAAAACCGGGAAAACCAATATCTGCCAGGACAAGAAGCTGATCGGCTATTGGTACGACGGTGCTTTCGCCAATTACATCGTCATTCCTGAAATCAACGTCCAGAAACTTCCCGACAATGTCAGCTTCCACGAAGGCGCGGTTCTCGAACCCCTGTGCTGTGCGATCGAGGCGGTCATCGAACTGACGCGCGTCAAGCCTGAAGACCTCGTCGTCGTCATGGGGCCCGGCCTGATCGGCCAACTCACCGCACAGCTCGCGCAGTTGTGCGGCGGTCGCGTGATCATCGTCGGTACCGGCAAGGATCAGAAGCGGCTGGTGCAGGCGAAGGGGCTCGGAATTCACCAGGCGGTCAATCTCGAAACGGAAGATCTGGCGAAAATCGTTACGGAGATGAGCGGCGGCCTCGGCGCTGACATCGTCTTTGAGTGTTCGGGCGCAGCGGCCGCCGCCCGGTCGGGTCTGCAGATCCTGCGCAAAGGCGGGCAATACACTCAGGTCGGCCTGTTCGGCAAGCCGATTGAAATCAATTACGAGTTGATCGCCTACAAAGAGGCAAAAGTCACCGGCTCGCTGGGCCAGAACTGGCTCAACTGGAATCTCGCGATCAAGCTGCTCAAGAACAAGCGGATCGAAGTGCTGCCGCTGGTTTCGGACATCCTGCCACTCGATCGCTGGGAAGAGGGCTTCGAGAAGTTTGCCAACGGCTCGGGTTTAAAGATCCTCCTCGAACCGATTGCCAAGCTGAGTTGAGATGAACGCCTCCGCGTAGCGAAACTCCAAGGAGAAGTCAATGAGTTAGTGACGTCTTTACTTTCATGATTCTGACCATCGTTATGTACCTCCTCGTCGCCCTCCCGCTAAAGTGGATGACGCGATAAGCTTATTGGACAAGAGAAAAACTGGAAATGTCGATGACGCAAAAAACCCCTCAAGTGCTAAGGCTGAATGAAAACGATAACGTGGCAATTGCCTTGAGACAATTGCACAAAGGGTCTTCTCTTGGTTCTGGTGAACTGGTAGCCAATAGTTTTATTGCGCCCGGTCACAAGCTTGCCTTGCGTGACATCAATGCGGGACAGTTGATTCTGCGCTATAACCAGGTCATTGGCATCGCCAGCGAACATATCCGGGCCGGCGATCATGTTCATACGCATAACGTTGGCATGTACGAGCAGTTGCACGACTATAAGTTCGGCGCAGATGCGAGAGAAACAAGATTTTTCGATACGTCTGCCAGCTTCAAGGGAATCATCAGGGACGATGGTCGTGCTGCAACACGAAATTACATCGGGGTCATTGCCAGCGTAAACTGCTCGGCAACGGTCGTTAGCACGATTGCCGACCATTTCCGCAGGGACATTCGACCGGAATCGCTAGCGGATTACCCGCAGATCGACAGTGTGGTGCCGATTACTCATCCCCTGGGATGTGGCGTTGACATGCAGGGCGATGCCATGGCGATGCTAAGGCGCACCCTGGCAGGGTACGTGATTCATCCTAATTTCCATTCTGTGTTAGTGATTGGTCTTGGCTGTGAAGCCCTGCAGATTGCCGATATCCTGCATGCAGGCAATGTGGCCGAATCAGCACGAATAAAGACAATGTTCATTCAAGAGAGCGGAGGAACGCGCAAGACTATTCAGGCGGGCATTGAAGCGGTGAAAACGATGCTTGCGACCGCCAACAACGTTCAACGGGTTGATGTGCCAGTATCACATATTTCCGTGGGTCTTCAATGTGGCGGCTCCGACAGCTATTCTGGAATCACCGCAAATCCGGCACTGGGGGCAGCAGTCGACCTGCTGGTGCGTCATGGCGGAACGGCCATTCTCTCCGAGACACCAGAAATATACGGGGCTGAACATCTTCTTGTCAGACGGGCCGTGAGTTCCGAGGTAGGGCAAAAACTTGTCGATCGTATTGTCTGGTGGAAAGACTATTGTGCGAAGAATGGTGCTGAACTGAACAACAATCCTACCGTTGGCAACAAACAGGGGGGGCTAACAACAATCCTGGAGAAATCGCTCGGTGGTGTGGCCAAAGGCGGCACGACAAATCTCGTGGAAGTCTATGAATACGCTGAACACGTGGCGAAGAGCGGCTTGGTCTTCATGGACTCTCCAGGATACGACCCGATCTCAACGACCGGCCAAATTGCTGGTGGCGCCAACATCATCTGCTTTACGACAGGCCGTGGTTCCGCGTTCGGATGCGTTCCATCACCATCGATTAAGCTGGCAAGCAATACCGTTCTATGGGACAGGCAGCAAGATGATATGGATATCAACTGCGGCCGGATTATCGATGAGAATCTGTCGATCGAAGAAATGGGTGCGGAGATTTTCCGGAAGATCGTCGCCGTTGCCTCGGGAGAACCGAGCAAGAGCGAACTTAACGGTTATGGACGTCTTGAGTTCATGCCATGGCTTACGGGAATCATTACGTAAGGGAAGCGGTTAATTTCCGAAAAAGACGCAGTGATTGATCTCTCAACCACTGCGTCAGCGACTAATTCCAATGAAGAATCAGAAAAGAATTACTTCAGCACGAACAACCTCAGGATATGCCTGTCGTAAAGGTTCTCAGAAACGCAGTTGCCTATTACCGTTTTATTCGTTTTGAGAGCACTGGTATATTCCAGACCGTATTCGGAAGCCACCTTATAGCCGACATGGATCAACTGGCGGAAGCTGGCGTTGTATTTCGGGTGGCCGGGAATGTGGCGAAGCGTCGAAGCGTAGTCTTCGCTGGTCCATTTGCTGATTGATTCAGGCGAAGGAAGTTTGTCGTCCTTGATATCGATTACTGCAGCGTATGGGCCGCAGAGTTCGTCCTTTCTGTTGAAGGCCTTGGTGTAGATGCTTTTCGCAAAAGCAAGACCAGCATCTCCAGAAATGGACAGCCCGATGACTTCTTCCAGCCAAGAGGTTCCCGCCGTTTTGACATGAATGCCTTTATCGTACTTCTTCAGTAATTTACCCATTACCGGGTAAATCGAGAATTTGTCGCTGCCGGAGTGAACGCTCAATTTCAGATCGGCTGGCAGACCAAAATTCTTCACCGCGTAATCGATAACCAGCATGTCTTCTTCGAATTCCTTGCCGAATTGTTCAACATTTCCTTCATAGTCGACACCCTTGTTGAAACGACCGGTAAATTTTGGCGCGATGGTTTGCGCCGGCACTTTCAAATCAGCAAGAGATTTCAGGATGAACAGCATATCCAGTGGTTTTTGCGGTTCATCTACCTCGTCCATGGAGACTTCGGTCACAAACTTGCCAGCACCTTTTTTCGAGACGATGTAGTTATAGATATTCGACGCTTCTATGGTCGCCAGCAGGAATTTTGCAGCGAACTTCTTCAGGTAGTCTTCGCTAACCTCAAAAGGATGAGCAATTCCGGGAATGCTGAGCGATCCGACATATTTTTTATGATCGGCGACAAACTTATCGATCTCGGTCTGAGAGGCCAGCTTGCCAATATAGTCGGCGACATCGAGCGTGAAGAAATCGGAAACATCGATAAAGCGATCGACGTTGGACAGGTTGATATGGTCGGCGTCAACAAAATAAGGACCGGTATACGCCATGGCTTTAACCGCTGCATCCGCTTCTTTTCGAGTGTCGGACGGTTCCGTATGAACTATGTTGTGTTCGCGGTTCGACTTGTTCCAAACCGGAGTGATGTCAATCTTGAGTTCCTTATGGGCTTTCAAGATAGCCGACAGCTGGGCTTCGCCCTGGTGCGAAAAACGATCACCAATACCAAATGAGTACTTCCCTAAGTTCATCATTTCATTTCCTTGGTTTATTGAAAATTGAAAGGTTTTTATCGGAACGATAAAAACCGTAAGGCAAAGGATGCGGAATTAAAACCTACCCTGCAAAGTATCCTTGATCTCTGTACCATGGTCAAATGCCTGTATTGGAGAGGCAATTAAAAGTGGTGGGCGAAAAGATACAAGACGCCATAGCAGTAGGGCGTGAAAGGCGAAGCGTTGCGCACCCTACTCCAGAATGAACTCCTCCAACAATTTCGATTGCACCCCGCCGATGCCGGTGATCAGTCGGCGCATATTTGACGTTATAATTCGTTACGAGAAGATGCGTAGCGAGTTGCTTGGCTATGGCAACGACGAGTTCCTGCTTTGGCAGGTCGGTGCAGTGATGTAAGTGCTTTCTGCATCGAGAGCCGGGTTGAGGAGAGTCCGGATTCTTGTCCGGGCAGTGCATTATTGCCCGGCATTCCCTCACAAAGCTTACCCAGTCAATAGAGCGGACGTCTTTGTGGAAAATATTTTTAATAAACAGGAGAAGCAAATGGCTGCAAAAGATCGAATGGCGGTACTGACGGCGATGATGGATCAGAGTGTGATCCCGGTGTTTTACCATCCGGACGTCGAGCTGTGCATCAACGTGATACAGGCCTGTGCCAATGGCGGGGCCAAGTGCGTTGAATTCACCAACCGGGGAGATTTTGCCGCCCAGGTCTTCTTTGATGTCACCAAACATTTTGCCAAGGCCGACGCCTCGGTGATCATGGGCGTAGGCTCGATCGTCGACGCCCCGACGGCCGGCATCTACATCACCAATGGCGCCAAGTTCGTCGTTGGCCCGCTGCTCAACGTCGACGTCGCCAAGGTCTGCAACCGCCGCTGCATCCCCTACAGCCCAGGGTGCGGCTCCGCCACCGAAATTGGCGACGCCCAGGAACTCGGCTGCGAACTGATCAAGGTTTTCCCCGGATCCTCCGTCGGCGGCCCGGATTTCGTCAAAAGCATCCTCGGCCCCATGCCGTGGACCCGCATCATGCCCACCGGCGGCGTCGAACCCACCGAAGAATCCCTGCGCAAATGGTTTGGCGCCGGCATCGTCGCCTGCGGCATTGGCTCCAACATGATTACCAAGAAACTGCTCGACGCCAAAGACTACAAAGGCATCGAAGAGAACGTGCGCAAGACCCTGCAACTGGTCAAGAGCATCAAGGCCGAACTGGCGGCCAAGAACTAATCCGGAAAAGGACGATAGCCATGTCTGAATTGATCATCAAACCGGTCGCCGGCACCAAGTGGGACTGCCTCTCTTTCGGCGAAGTCATGCTGCGCTTTGATCCCGGCTTTGGCCGCGTACGCAACGCCCGCAGCTTCCAGGTCTGGGAAGGCGGCGGCGAATACAACGTCGCCCGCGCCATGCGTAAATGCTGGGGCCAGCGCGCTGCCGTCGTCACCGCCCTGCCCAAGAACGACATCGGCTGGCTGGTCGAAGACTTCATCATGCAGGGCGGCGTCGACATGAGTCACGTCATCTGGCGCGACTTCGACGGTCTGGGCAAGAACACCCGCGTCGGCCTCAACTTCACCGAAAAGGGCTTCGGCATCCGTCCGGCGCTCGGCTGTTCCGACCGCGGCTACACCGCCGCCTCGCAAATCCGCCCCGGTGAAGTCAACTGGGAAAAGATCTTCGGCGAAGAAGGCGTGCGCTGGTTCCACACCGGCGGCATCTTTGCTGCACTGGCCCCCAACACCGCCGAAGCCGTCATCGAAGCCGTCGAAGTGGCCAAGAAGTACGGCACCGTCGTCGCCTACGACCTCAACTACCGCGCCTCGCTGTGGAAGAGCCAGGGCGGCAAGGACGCCGCACAGCGCGTCAATCGCACCATTGCCAAGTACGTCGACGTAATGATCGGCAACGAAGAAGACTTTACCGCCTGTCTGGGTTTTGAAGTCGAAGGCGCCGACGAACACCTGACGACGATCGAAACCGACAGCTTCAAGAAGATGATCCAGACCGCCGTCGCCGAGTTTCCCAACTTCAAGGTTGCCGCCACCACGCTGCGCAAGGCGACTACGGCGACGCTCAATGACTGGGCTGCATTGCTCTACTACCAGGGCGAGCTGTATCAGTCGATGGAACGCGACAACCTGGAAATCTACGACCGCGTCGGTGGCGGTGACGGTTTTGCCTCCGGACTGGCCTACGGCTTCCTCGAAGGCAAGGGGCCGCAGGCCGCGGTCGAGTACGGTGCGGCACACGGGGCGCTGGCCATGACCACCCCGGGCGATACCTCGATGGTGCGCGTCGAGGAAGTCGAAGCCGCGATGAAGGGCAAGGGGGCACGCGTCATTCGCTGAGTTGATCTCCGCAGGAGAGTGTCAAGAAAGCCTGAACAGGTTTGTGACTTGTCCAGGCTTTTTTGTCGACTGAACTCCTGCCATGGATGGTTCCTCATTTCCCAGCGATTTTTGTGCGTCGTTGGTAATATCCAGAATTGTCACCCCCCTGTTCTGCACACGATTGCGTCAGTCGCAAGGTGCAGGAAAGCCTATTTTCGGAGATATGGGATGAAGGAAATTGTCGTTGTTGCGCCGATTAATTTCATGACTGAGGTCACTCGGCAAGTTATTGTTGAAAATCGCTACACCAATGTGGAACTGCTTGAAGGGGAGTTCCAGACTGGCGTCGAATTGACTCAGTTCGCCATTGATGAGGGAGCAAAGGTTATCATTTCCCGCGGCGGAACCTATGAGATGATCAAATCCGAATTCGACATCCCTGTGGTCGAGATAAAGGTAACTGCGTTTGACCTAATCGAGAGCCTCAAGGCTGTCAAGCAGACGGGAGAGAACGGGTTGATCGGAGTCATCGGTTATCGCAACGTCGTAGCTGGCGCCGAAATCATCGCTGAAATAATGGGCTTGAAAACAGTGTGTTTTGAAATCGAAAGCAAAGCTGCCATCCCCGCTGAAGTTGAGAGGCAGATCCAGCTAGGGGTCAGGGTTTTTATCGGCGATGGAAACGTTGTGGGTGCAGTTGCCAAATATAAATGCCGATCTGTTCTTGTGCAATCGGGCAGCCAGGCCGTTCAAAATGCTATCGAGCAAGCGAACAGCATTCTTTATGCCGCAAAGCAAGAAAAGGAAAAAGCGCAACAATTTTCGACCATTATCGATTTTGTTCACGACGGCATTATTGCGATCGACAACGCAGGGTTTGTCACGGTTTTTAACAGCGCATCGGAGAAACTCACCGGCTTTAACAAGCAGGAAGCCATTGGACAAAAGCTTACCGAGATTATTCCAGACACACGATTGCTGAACGTACTTGAAACAACCCGTTCGGAAATCGGCGACATCCAGCGCTTGAATAATCAAACCGTGATTGCAGCCAACAGGGTGCCGGTAATTGTCGACGGCGAAGTCAGAGGAGCAGTTGCAACGTATCAGGACATTACTGAAGTCCAGAAACTTGAACAGACAATTCGCATCAGGCTCTCGGAAAAGGGATTTGTAGCGCAGTACAATTTTTCCGATATTGTCCATCAGAGTAGTGCATTGTCAGCGTGCATCAAAATGGCACAAAAATTCGCCAAGTACGATACCTCGGTATTACTATGCGGCCCGTCGGGTGTAGGCAAAGAACTTTTTGCGCAAGGCATCCACAATAGTAGCCAGCGCAAGAATTCGCCATTTGTGGCGATTAACTGCGCTGCTCTGCCCGAGGCGTTGATTGAGAGCGAACTGTTCGGTTATGCCGAAGGTTCGTTTACGGGGGCGGCCAAAAAAGGGAAAGCGGGTCTGTTTGAAATGGCCCATGGGGGCACAATTTTTCTCGATGAGATCAGCGAATTACCGGTTCTTCTACAGGGACGGTTGTTAAGGGTTCTGCAGGAAAAGCAGGTTATGCGCATTGGCGACAATAAACTGATTCCTGTGGATGTCCGGGTTGTCTGTGCCACCAACCACGACTTGCGCAGTCTGGTCAGTCAAGGCCTGTTCAGAGGCGATCTTTACTTCAGAGTTGCCATTTTGAGCCTGTATATCCCCTCCTTGAATGAGCGCATGGAAGATATTGAACTGTTGAGTACCCACTTCGTCCAGGAGTATGGGTACAAGTATCGCAAAGGTCGAATGGCATTGGACTCAGAGGCGATTGCTTATCTGCGAAACTACACCTTTGAGGGCAATGTTCGCGAGTTACAGGGCATGATCGAACGCGCCGTCATTATCTGCGAAGGAAAAACTGTTGGCGTCGAGGATCTGACGGTCATGACCCGGTCAGAGACATCACGAGTATCTGATGAAGAGCCGAATTTGTTCCCCGAGGGTAGGACATTGAGGGAAGTCGAGGATTGGTATATTCATCATATCTACAAGAAGGCCAACAGCTCCATAAAAGAATCCGCTTCCATACTGGGTATCGAGCGCACCACGCTTTGGCGGCGAATCAAGGCAAAGCAGTTCCCGGTGCAGCAGTGAGGGGATTCAGATCTCTCACTTGCCCCGTCATATACTGCAATGCTCCTGCACCCCGGTCTAAGTTGCCTGGCTTCTGTCGCGGCGCATTGATTTAACCGAGTGTTCCCATCCTGTTGCCGCCTGATGTTGCGCGATTGCAGGGGAAATTATTATTCTGCAACATTCCGCACGTCTTCAGATTTTCCAATAAAAACAAAATATTGTAATAAAACAATAAGATAGAAAAATGTATGATATATGGCTCAGATATTGCTCAAAGAGTCTCGTTGATAGCAAAGGTCAAAAAAAGCCTGATGCGAGAGAAAGTCAGTGGTGGGCTGTGAAAAAATATGCCATTTATCGGAACCCGGCCCGAAAGCCTTCTACACCTCTTGTCAACGTGATACGCCGAATAATTTGCACGAACGGTAAAGAGCTATTGATATGAAAATTGGGTTGGGTAGTTATTCTTTTCGGTGGGCCTTCAAGGCTGGCATGGCGCCTGATGTTTTTTTGCAACTGGCATCCGATTTCGGTTCTGAAGTTGTTCAGCTTTGCGAAAACTCCGGTGTTGATCGACTGGATCAACAGGGTTTGAAGGAATTGGCCGGACTGGCTCGACGACTTAATCTGGTTCTGGAATGTGGCGGCAGCGGCGGTAGAAATCTGGCTCAAATGGAGGCAGGCATCCGACGGACGTCTTGTCTGGATGGAATCATCTATCGCTGTGTAATCGATTCGGACGGTTCCGCGCCTGATGCGGTGATTGCCAATTTACGAGAATTGCTACCTCTGCTCCGGGACTGCGGGGTGATCTTTTGTGCAGAAAATCATTTTAATTTTTCACCACAGACTCTGCGTCGGATTGTCGAAGAAGTCGACGATCCAGCGGTAGGCGTTTGCCTTGATCCGCTCAACTCGATCGGGCAATGGGTCGGGCCGGAAGAAACCATTCGCGAATTGATCTCATTTGCCCGCACGGCCCATATCAAAGACGCAAAGATTACACGTTCTGGGTCAGGGTTTGTGATTGCCGGCGTGCCCCTGGGGGAAGGTCATCTTGATCTGGCGGGTTATATAGCGACAGTTGCTCCCCGTGTTGAGAGCTTACTGCTTGAATCGTGGATGGAACCCGTTGATGGGGAGCGGGGGCCGCGTACCCTGGAACAAGAAGCTTTGTGGGCCAGGAATGGTTTGACACTGGTCAGTGAATTAACCAGCAGGTATCGGAAATGAGCAGGATGTCGATCATTTCCGGATTTTCACGCGAAGTCAATCACTGCAAAATATAAGGATTAATCATGAATTCTGATAACCCGTCGTTGCCCAATCGCTACGCTGTCATTACGGGTTTTTACGGGCGACAGGGCAATCGTTTCCTGGAATACCAAGCACAGCGCAGCATCAGCGAAAAGCTTCAGATGGTTTCCCGCACAACGGGCTGTGATGGTGTCGAGTTATGCTATCCCGATGATTTCACTGATTCAGCTCTGTTGCGCAAGCTGCTTGTGGATTTGAATCTCGGTGTTTCGGCGCTGAACTTTCGTTCGCGTAGACCGGGACAATGGATGCGTGGAGCATGGGCCTCGGAAAATGCCGTGGATCGTCAGGCTGTAGTCGACGATTGCCGTCGACTGATTGATATTGCTGCCGAAATCGGCGTACAACGGGTTACCAATTGCCCGCTCAACGATGGTTCCGACTTTGTGTTTGAGATGGATTATGCACGTGCCTATGACTATGCAGCGGAAGCATTTGCAGCGGTAGCCGCGCACCGAACCGACGTCAAACTGTGCATCGAATACAAACCCAACGAGCCACGTGCGCGCAGCCTGTTTGACACAGCAGGTGGGACGCTGGCCTTTGTTCAGATGGTCGGAGCTGCGAACCTTGGCGTTACGCTTGACATGGGACATGCGCTTGCAGCCGGCGAACGTCCAGCTCAATCCGCCGCGCTACTGGCGCGTGCCGGAAAATTGTTCTACGTTCAACTTAATGACAATGATGGCGCTTTCGACTGGGATTTGCCTCCCGGAGTATTGCGTTTCTGGGAAACCCTTGAATTTATTCACACCTTACCTCGACTCGGTTACTCAGGCGACTGGTATTCGTTTGACATCGTTCCCAAGGAGTTCGATCCGGTAAAGGTTTACAGCGATGCGTTCGCAATGACGCGTAAACTGGAAGCTATTGCCGGCCGCTTTGATGAGGCCCGGATTGCCGAACTTGTTCGGGAGCGCAATCCGACCGCTACGATGTCCTATCTGTTTTCACTGCTTTGATTTAAAGAACTGACTTGTTTCGCAACTTTTTTATTGGCATCAACCCACTGTCTGTCGGCTTAATAGGCCGCGCTCATGGTGGGTGACATGGCGAGTTGTTGCATGGTGTGGTAACTCGGTTCGTTCTTCAATCTTTATGAGGTATATCACTATGATCCGTATTTCAAGAATTCTGCTAACTCTTGTTCTGGCAATTTCTGCCTTACCAGTCTGCGCACAGAACTTCCCAACTAAGCCGATGCGACTCATTGTCGGATTTCCCCCAGGCGGAGGTTCGGACGCCTTCGCACGTACTCTGGGGCAGCGCCTCGGTGATCAACTCGGTCAGCAAGTGGTTGTTGACAATCGACCGGGAGCCAATGGAAATGTCGGTGCCGAGGTGGCGGCCAAGCTACCCGCAGATGGCCATAACCTGCTGCTCATCTCGACCTCGCAGGCGATCAACGTCAGCCTCTACGCCAAGCTCAACTACGACCTGCTCAAAGATTTTACGCCTGTGGCAATTATTGGCGCAGTACCGAATACCGTTGTCGTCAAGGCAGATCTGCCCGTCAAGAATGTGAAGGAGTATATTGCGCTGGCCAAGACGCGCAAGCTTACCTACGCCTCGTCTGGATCGGGAAGTCCGGAGCACCTGGCGGGCGAGATATTCAGTGCTCAGGCCGGAATCAAAATGGTTCATGTTCCCTATAAAGGAAGTGGGCAGTCGGTTATCGATCTGGCTGGCGGCCAGGTCGATTCGGGGTTCAATACCCTCCCCTCGGTCATCAACATGGCGAAGCAGGGCAAGGTCAAGGTTCTGGCCGTGACAACACTGAAGCGCAGCAATACGAGCCCCGATATTCCTACCGTCAACGAGACAGGTTTGCCGAATTACGAAATGTCCACCTGGTACGCGTTGGTTGTACCTTCAGCTACCCCGCCAGAAATTGTCCAGAAGCTTAATGAGGAGGTTAACAAGGCGATCGCCAGTACGGAAATTAAGGCACGATTGTTCGCACTTGGTGCCGATGCTGCGGAAAGCAACACTACGACGAAAGCCAGTGCATTCATTCGTAACGAGATCGACAGATATAAATCGGTAATTCAGAAGATGGGAATCAAGAACGAGTGAGGTGTGTATCTCGGGGGTTTCGTTGATGCAGCCCTAAAGGTAGCATTGATTTGAGATTGCGCTTACGGATGCGTTAAATTGGACTTGTTCCCAATCTGCCACACGATGCTTTGATGTGGCAGATTGGGCTGTTCAGTCGTTGAAGCGAAAAGGGGGGGGCGGTGTCTTTCGTTATCAGAGACCAGAAAAATTTCTGGACAGGAGTTTTGTATATCGGGTTTGCAGTCGCCGTGCTTTTGGTGGGCAGGGGGTATAACTTCGGATCGGCCAGCCGGATGGGACCAGGTTATTTCCCAACGGTGCTGGCCGGGTTGCTGTTTTTCTTCGGGTTACTTGCACTGATTCGTGGAATGCGCAAGGAAGGGGCGCCAATCGGACCCATTGCCTGGAAGGCTGCTGCCTTGGTGCTCTTGTCAATGGCCGCGTTCGGATTTTTGCTCGAACGCGCAGGGCTTCCCATCTCACTGGTCGTGCTGATTGTTGGTTGCGCTTCAGCAAGTGACAGGTTCAGATTCGAGTGGAAGGCGACAATGCTGGCGATCGGGTTGATCCTGTTCTGCGTACTGGTGTTTATCAAGGGACTGGGTTTGCCGATGCCTGTGCTCGGTTCCTGGTTCGGAAGTTAAGGGAAATCACATGGAAATCTTTGCCAATCTCTGGCTTGGGCTGCAGACTGCCGCGAGTTTTTCCAACCTTTTCTATTGCTTGATCGGCGTTGTGCTCGGTACCGCAATCGGTGTGCTGCCCGGCTTGGGTCCGGTAGCAACAATAGCCATGCTTTTGCCGATCACCTTCGGCCTGCAGCCGGTGACGGCGCTGATCATGTTGTCCGGCATCTTCTATGGCGCCCAGTACGGCGGCTCAACGACGGCGATACTAGTCAACCTGCCCGGTGAAACCTCCTCGGTGGTGACGTGCATTGATGGTTACCAGTTGGCCAAGCAGGGTAGAGCTGGCAAGGCGCTGGCAACAGCGGCGATCAGTTCATTCTTTGCTGGTACGGCCGTGACCTTGTTGATTGCGTTATTCTCCCCGCCACTGGCTGGAATGGCCTTGAAATTCGGGCCGGCCGAATATTTCTCACTGATGATGCTGGGTCTGGTGGCGTCGGTGGTGCTGGCGCGTGGCTCCCTGCCCAATGCGTTGGGAATGATTGTGTTGGGATTGCTGCTCGGAATTGTCGGCACTGATGTCAATTCCGGTGTGGCCCGGTTCAGCTTTGGCGCCTCGGAGTTGGCGGATGGCATCAGCTTCGTCGTCGTCGCAATGGGTGTCTTCGGCTTGGGTGAAGTCGTCGGCAATCTCGAGCAAGGTTCCAAAGAACGAAGCTTGCTGGTAAAAAAAGTCACCGGGTTGATGCTGACCAAGGAGGAATTCAAGTCCATCATCGCGCCTATGCTACGAGGAACCCTGCTCGGTTCGATTCTGGGTATTCTGCCCGGAGGTGGATCGTCCCTCTCGTCGTTTTCAGCTTATGCGCTGGAAAAAAAAATATCCAAGAACTCTGTTAATTTCGGGAAAGGCGCGATTGAGGGGGTGGCGGCTCCTGAAGCTGCAAACAACGCCGGCGCGCAGGCGTCATTCATTCCGATGCTGACACTGGGCATCCCTTCGAACGCGGTGATGGCGCTAATGATCGGGGCAATGATGATTCAAGGCATTCAGCCTGGTCCTCAAGTAATAACCGAGCAGCCAGCACTGTTCTGGGGTCTTGTGGCGTCGATGTGGATAGGCAACCTTTTGCTGGTCATTCTAAATCTGCCGCTGATCGGCTTGTGGGTAAAGATGGTGTCGGTTCCTTACCATCTGCTGTTTCCAGCCGTCGTTGTTTTTTGCGGGATCGGTGTGTTCAGCGTGTCCAACTCATCATTTGATGTTTACCTGATGGTGGTATTCGGCCTGTTGGGTTACATCTTCCGAAAGCTTGACTGCGAACCTGCTCCGATGATGCTCAGCTTTATCCTGGGGCCAATGATTGAAGAGTTCTTGCGCCGTGCTTTGCTGATCGCCGATGGTGACCCGATGGTCTTTTTGACGCGGCCGATCAGCGCAAGCTTACTTGGCATTTGTGCAGTGGTGATCATCATCGTCACGCTACCAGGGCTGCGCAAAAAACGTGAGGAAGTCTTTGTTGAAGACTGAATGTAGTAGCGAGTCAATATAGACGTATGGCGGAAAAGATGATCCGGCAATGGTACTTTTGCGCTGGCTGAAAACGGACTGTGTGAACGATTTTTCCCGGGTCGGGGGCCCATGATTCTCCGATCATTTTTGGAGTGGCCAATGGGCAGGTTGTTGTCGGCAAATACAGTCATGTGGTTGGTGCTGCTTGCTTTTTCACTACCTGTTGGCTGGTTTTTACGAAGCGTAGGATTGCCGGCCGCGTTCCTGGTCGGTCCGATGTTGTGCGGGATTGCACTCGGCTTGTCTGGAGTGCGTTTGGTGCTGCATCGACAATTATTTCAATATGCGCAATCGCTTATTGGTTGCGCAGTAGCCCAAAGCATCACGGCAGCCATTGTGATTGCAATCTTCAAGGATTGGCCAGTAATGCTCCTGATCGTTGGCAGCGTGGTGCTCGCAGGGGGGCTTGTGGGGTGGGTGCTGGTGAAATGCCACACCTTCCCGGGGACCACAGCTGCTTGGGGTTCGACACCGGGTGGGGCTGCCGCCATGGTCGCCATGGCGGAAGAGCATGGTGCTGATCCGCGTTTAGTGGCATTGATGCAGTATCTGCGGGTTCTGGTTGTTGTGCTGACGGCCTCAACGGTTTCACACTTCTTGATGGCTGCCGGACCATCAGCGATGATTCCCGCCGCCTCGACATTCTCCAGCCCGGATTCCAGTGCCTGGCAGCCTGTACTGGTTACCCTGTGCGTTGCTGGTGTTGGCGGGTTTTTTGGGCAATGGCTTCATATTCCGGCAGGGGCCATGCTGGTGCCCATGTTGCTGGGGTCCGTATTGCATTCCAGTGGTTTGACTGACATTTACCTGCCATTCTGGTTACAGGCCTGTGCCTCGGTGTTGCTCGGCTGGTATGTCGGGCTAGGTTTTAATCGGGAACTCCTGGTCTCCGTTTTTCGCATGTTGCCTCGTCTGCTGTTATCTACCGTATTACTGATTGGACTATGTTGCGGGTCTGCATGGCTGATGACCGAAATTCTGCACACCGATCCCTTGACCGCGTATTTGTCGACCAGTCCTGGCGGACTCGATTCAGTGATTCTTATTGCCATGGGTAGTCAAGCAGATGTTCCATTTGTGGTGGCAGTACAAACCCTGCGGCTTTTTCTGGTTATCCTGACCGGACCGAGCATTGCCCGGTTCATATGCCGGCACGCGTGAATTGGTGGGCACGAGGGCAACTCTTTGTATGGCCAAGAGTCAGGAGAATGGGATAGATGTTTTGCTGTGCAGAAGTGACTCTTGGGCTTAGAAGAGAAATAGGTGCTCAGTACGCTTCGTAGCGAGTTCCGCCACGCCGTTCGCCATTGCACAAGCGCCCGAAGAAGAGCAGGCCTTTGCCTTTGAGAATGAATGAACTGTTTTTGACCAGAACCTCTTTGCCCTTGTCCGGCGTGACGCAGGTGCCGTTGGTGCTCGAGTCGGTCAGCAGGATGCAATCTACCCGTCTTTCGAACCGGCAGTGGTTCCGGGAAACGTGATCCTCGACCAGGGTCAGATCGTTTGTCGGGTCGCGGCCAACCGTGAGCAAAGGATTGTCCTGAGTCAGTTCAAGTGTTTTGAGACCGATATTCAGCAGCAGATAGGCCCCTGGCGGGCGCGGCCCCTTGCTCGACGGCCATGAGGATTCTCCGCCAAAGGCCACCGAGGGTATCTCGCTGCGCCAATCGATCTTGTACGCGGCAATTCCGGCAAGGGCGTCGTTAATGAGACGGGTCAGCTTGCGCAGTTCGGGGTTGAGTGCTGCGACAACGATGTCCGAGGCCGCTATGCCATCGTCGATGGCGGCCAGTTGCGACGCAATTTCACGGGTGTCATCCGCGCCGTCTTTCAATCTTTGGCGGACGATGCCCTGGTGGATGCCGATGCGCAAAGCCAGTCTGTTTGCCGAAACCTGTGGCAGTACGGCGCAGCGATGTTGCATTTCGCAGGCGCCAAGCAGCGCGGCGTCAGCGGTCTCGAAGGTGAGTTGCAGCCCACTGCTCAAGCGCTTCTCGATCTGGCCTCGGTAGGCTGTGACGACGCGCTCCATGCGATTCAGGCGTCGCTCGATGGGACGTCCTGCCTTGGCATCGTCGAAGTCCGCAGAGGCGCTGCTCGATCCTACCAACTCGGCATGGACGTAATATTTTCTGCGCGGTTTGCTCATGGCGATCATCTGTTGTGTTTGAACTCGGGAATACTATAACCCGAATTGAATATTATCGGCATTCTCTAGGGATTTGTTTGTTGCGGACACGTTTAATTGTCGTTGCTTTCGTACTCGGCAAGAGCCGGTTCGGGCTTACGTGGCCGGTAGCAGTTTGCTTCGACCACGATCCGGCTTCCTGGGTTCAGTCGTCGTGTTTTCAAAAAGCCGTGCCTGCCAGGTATCCCGCACTTGCAGGCGAGCTTCAAGCATGGCCGGGAACTTGTGCAGGCGCATTCCCCAATCCGGCGAAACCAGCACACTGGGGGGAACCTCGCTGCCCAGTCGCTGAATCTTGACATGTGGCGGAAGGTATTCGAGCACATCGATCACGGCGTCCAGATAGCTTTCTGGATCAAGCAGCGGAACACTCCCGGGCGCAGCGCGATACTGATTGGCGAGCCGCGTGCAACGCACGATCTGCAACTGGTGAAACTTGAGGGCGTCAAGCGGCAGGCGGGCGAGTGCTTTTGCGCCAGCAACCAGGCTTTCCTGCGTTTCAAGCGGCAGGCCGAGCAGCAGATGTCCGGTGATGAACAGGCCGCGCCGTGCCGCACGCCGGATCGCATCCTGCGTACAGGAAAAGTTGTGTCCGCGCAGGCATTCTTGCAGTACCTCGTCGGTGCACGACTCGATGCCGATTTCAAGCTCTACCGGCATGCGTGCTGACAACTCGGCGAGGTAATCGAGAATCTCTTCAGGCAGACAATCCGGGCGAGTGCCGATGACGATGCCGGAAATGTGCCGATGTGAAAGGGCGGCCTCGTAGATTCTCTTCAGGTTCTCGAGTTCGTCATAGGTGTTCGAATAACTCTGGAAATAAGCGAGGAATCCCATGCTTCTCGGATAGCGGCGGCGCATGAATTCGATGCCGGTATCGATCTGGGCGTTGATGTCGCGCTGCTCGCGCAGATAGCTGGGAGAAAAACCCTCGTTGCTGCAGAAGCTGCAACCACCGACGCCGAGTAAGCCGTCGCGGTTGGGGCAGGTGAATCCGGCGTCAATCGAGACTTTTTGCAGGCGCCCACCGTACTCCCGTCTGGCCCAGTCGTTATAGACATGGTAGCGGTGACCATTGAACCGGGAAAGGCATTCGGAAATGCCACTCATTGCGCACCCACCATCCTGAAGCTCAGGAGTCAGTATCGTCGGTCTGCGCATGTTGCCGGTACAGTCTCAGGTAACGTTCATCGGACTGCTTGAGGCGTTCGGCAGCAAGCCGGAAAAAAATCTGCAGCATCTTCGATTGCAGCCCGGGCGAGGCAGAGTGGAGTTGCGCATAGGGCCACTTGCCGATGGTTGCGGCGCTTGCAGTCAGCACCGTTGCCGCACGCGGCGATGGATTTTCTTCGGCAAAGGCGAGTTCGCCGAACAAGGTTCCCGGATCAAGCAGGGCAATCAGACGTCCTTTCTGCAATACCTTGGCTTCGCCCTTGAGCAGCAGGTAGCACGATATCGCGTTACCTCCCTCGCGGATCAGCAGCGTGCCGGCATTGACCTTGCGCCACTGGGAGATGCGCAGCAATTCCCAGAGCTGGGCGTCGTTGAGCGGAGCGAGCAGTGGAAGCTGGCGAAGCTGGTCATAGAGTTCGGCCTCGGCAGGGCGTTCTTCGGCTGCCGATTTTGTCTGCAGCGCTTTGGTACTGTGCGTGGATAGTGCCGAGAGCGCCGATGGCCAGTTGGCAAAACGGTCTTCGAGACTGCGCGCGAGCATCCTGTCGAGCAAGGCATTGAGGCTTTCCGGCAGATCTGGGCGGAAACTCGTGAGCGGATCGCGTTCGCCGTTCATTATCTTGTACATCAGCGAGGCCTGATCGGGGGCATCAAAAGGGCGTTTTCCGGTCAGCAGTTGATGCAGGACGATTCCCAGGGCGTAGATGTCTGCCTGAGGCGTGACCCAATGGCGGAAGAGTTCGGGCGCCATGTAGGCCAGTGAGCCGATATCCATGACCTGGGTCGAATCGTTATTGCTCTTCGACCAGTAAGCGGCACCGAAATCGCAAACCTTGGCTTCTCCTGTGCCCACGAGCTGCAGGTTGGCCGGTTTGATGTCGCGGTGCACAATACCAGCACGGCAGGCGTAGTCGAGTGCGCTCGCACATTTGTAGGCAATGTCCAGAACTTCGGAAACCGGTTTGAGATTACCGGGTTTGGTAAATGGTTCCAGTGTGCCATGCGGCAGATACTCCATGACCAGATAGGCGCTGTTGTCGCCAAAACCGGCATCGAATATTTCGACAATATAGGGATGGTGCAAACTACCGGCCATATGGACTTCGTTCAGCCACGCTTTGCGCACCAGGGCTTGATCCGATTCGTCGCTGAAGATATGGGCATGGGCGACCTTCAGCGCGACCTCGCGCTGAGCAAATGTATCCCAGGCGAAATAGACGGTTCCGCTTGCGCCGCGGCCAACTTCGGCGCGCACTTCGTAGCGCTGGCCGAGTCCGGCAGGAAGTTGGGCAAATGGGCTGTTTTCAGGCATGGCGTCGAAGAAACGAATAATTTATTGCTACCGTCATGGTAATCGCTTGCCGGTCTCTTGCGAAGGGTCTCCTATCAATTGCATATTCGTTATAGGAATAAACTAATAAACAAACAGACTTTGAAGTTCTATAGGGTTTGCCTATAGTGGAGCCGTATCTGCCGTTGCCCGCACCGTTTTCAGAACTTCAAGGAGTAACAAATGCCCCGCCTGATCCAAAAACTAGTGCTTGTCCTTGTTACTGCATGGGTGCTGCCGGCGCTGGCCGATAGTAGCCTGCTCAATGTTTCCTACGATGTTGCCCGCGATTTCTACAAGGATTACAACCCGATCTTCCAGAAATACTGGAAGGCCAGGTCGGGTGAGTCGGTCGAACTCAAGCAGTCGCACGCCGGTTCGAGCAAACAGGTGCGCGCCGTTGCCGATGGCCTTGAGGCCGATGTGGTGACGATGAATCAGGCCTCCGATGTCGATTTTCTGGCGGGAAAAGGCCTGGTGACCAAGGATTACGCGAAGAAGTTTCCGAATAATGCTTCGCCCTATACCTCGACGATGGTATTCATCGTGCGCAAGGGCAATCCCAGGGCCTTGCAGGATTGGGCAGATCTGATAAAGCCTGGTGTGCAGGTCATTCTGCCGCATCCGAAGAATACCGGTAACGGCCGCTATTCGTATCTCGCCGCCTGGGGCTATGCCCTCAGGCAGCCGGGTGGCAACGACAAGAGTGCGCAGGAATTCGTCAGCAAGCTGCTCAGGAACGCGCCGCTCTTTGCCTCGGGTGGCCGTGACGCAACGACGACCTTCATGCAGCGCAAGATCGGTGACGTGCTGGTCTCCTTCGAGAGCGAGGCCGAGTTGATCGCCAGGGAATTCGGCAAGGGTGAGTTCGACATAATTTATCCTTCGTTGTCGATTCTGACTGAATTTCCGGTGGCCATTGTCGACAAGGTGGTCGACAAGAAGGGAACACGCAAGCTGGCGCAGGCCTATCTGGATTATCTGTGGTCGAAGGAAGGGCAGGAGAATGCCGCGCAGAATTTCCTGCGTCCGCGTGATGCGGAACTGCTCAGAAAGTATGCGGCGCAGTTTCCAGCGATCAAGACCTTTACCGTCGATGAAGTCTTCGGTGGCTGGGCCAGGGCTACTCCAGCGCACTTCAGGGATGGTGGCACGTTTGATCAGATTTATCAGAGCAAGTGAGGTGTGGTTGCCATCACTTCTTTCGGTAAACGGCAATGAAGCGCGTTCTCCCCGGCTTTGGCCTGTCACTCGGCATTACACTGATTTACCTGTCATTGCTCATCCTGCTGCCGCTTTCCGGACTGGCGTTCAAGACGAGTTTGCTCAGCCTGGGCCAGTTCTTGGATATCGCCAGCGGTGAGCGAGCGCTCGCGTCATACCGAATAACCTTCGGTGCCTCGTTGCTCGCCGCCATGATCAACGCCGTGTTCGGCCTGGTCGTCGCCTGGGTCCTGGTGCGTTACGACTTCCCCGGAAAGCGTTTCGTCGATTCACTTGTCGATCTCCCCTTCGCCCTGCCGACGGCCGTCGCCGGCATCACGCTGGCCACGCTCTATGCCGGCAATGGCTGGATTGGCCGTTATCTCGAAGCGCTTGGCATCAAGGTGGCGTTCACACCGCTGGGCATCGTCGTGGCGTTGACCTTCATCGGCCTGCCTTTTGTCGTGCGCACGCTGCAGCCGGTGATCGAGGATATCGAACCGGAAATCGAGGAAGCGGCCGCCACACTCGGGGCTTCGCGTCTGCAAACCTTCGCTCGCGTCCTGTTGCCGGGAATATTTCCGGCGTTGCTCACCGGTTTCACGCTGGCGTTTTCGCGTGCCGTCGGCGAGTACGGGTCGGTCATCTTCATTGCCGGCAATATGCCGCTGATTTCCGAAATCACGCCCCTGCTGATCATCTCCAAGCTCGAACAATACGATGTGGTCGGCGCCACGGCATTGGCCTGCGTCATGCTGGTGATTTCCTTCGTTCTGCTGCTGGCGGTCAATGCCCTGCAATGGTGGGCGGCGAACCGGCATCACGGCAAGCACCGGGTGAGCCTATGAGCACGTCATCACGTCTGGCCAATTCCGAACCGCGCTGGTTGCGCCGGGTGCTGATCGGCACCGGCCTGGGCTTCCTGTTCTTGTTTCTGGCCTTGCCCTTGCTGGCCGTATTTGCCGAAGCCTTCAATGGCGGGTGGTCGGCGTACATCGAGGCGCTGAAGCACCCCGAAGCGCTCTCCGCCATCGGCCTGACCCTCTTCATTGCCGTCTTCGTGCTGCCCTTCAACATCCTGGCCGGCATCGCGGCGGCGTGGACCATCGCCAAGTTCGACTTCCGCGGCAAGAGCCTGCTGATCACGCTGATCGACCTGCCGTTTGCCGTGTCGCCGGTCGTTGTCGGCCTGGTCTTCCTGCTGATTTTCGGTGCGCAGGGCGCGTTCGGGCCGTGGTTTGCGGCGCACGACATCAAGGTCGTCTTTGCCCTGCCGGGGATGATCATCGTCACCCTGTTCATCACCTTCTCCTTCGTCGCGCGCGAGTTGATCCCGCTGATGCAGGCGCAGGGCCGGGATGAGGAGGAGGCCGCCATTTCACTCGGGGCGAGCGGCTGGAAAATGTTCTTTCGCGTTACATTGCCTAACATCAAATGGGGTTTGCTCTACGGTGTCATCCTGGCCAACGCGCGGGCGATGGGCGAGTTCGGCGCGGTGTCAGTGGTTTCCGGTCATATCCGGGGTGAGACCAACACGCTGCCGCTGCACGTGGAGATTCTTTACAACGAGTACAACGCGGTGGGCGCCTTCGCTGCGGCCTCGGTGCTGGCGCTGCTGGCGCTGGTGACGCTGGTCGCCAAGACGATAGTCGAGTGGCAGATGCGCAAGGAAACGGAAATGCTCGATGCGGCCTTGCCGCCTGAAGCCGTGAGGAATCAGGAGTGAAGAGTCAGGAGAAATTCGTTCTCCTCACCCCTCGCTATTGCTCCTCACTTCTTACTCTTCACTCCTCACTGAACTTACATTCATGAGCATAGAAATCTGTGGTGTCGGCAAACGTTTCGGCAGCTTTGTCGCACTCGATACTATCGACCTGCACATCCCGACCGGCGAACTGGTTGCGCTGCTGGGGCCGTCCGGCTGTGGCAAGACCACGCTGCTGCGCATAATCGCCGGCATGGAAACGGCCGATGCCGGGCATGTGAAATTCGCCGGCGAGGAAGCGACACACCTGCATGCGCGCGAACGCAAGGTCGGTTTCGTTTTCCAGCACTACGCGCTGTTCCGGCACTTGTCGGTGTTCGAAAACGTGGCTTTCGGCCTGCGCGTCAAGCCGAAGCGCGAACGTCCGGCCGAGGGCGAGATTCGCCGCCGGGTGATCGATCTGCTCAAGCTTGTTCAACTCGACTGGCTGGCCGAGCGTTATCCGTCACAGCTTTCCGGCGGTCAACGCCAGCGCATCGCGCTGGCGCGGGCGCTGGCCGTCGAACCCAAGGTGCTGCTGCTCGACGAGCCCTTTGGCGCGCTCGACACCAAGGTGCGCAAGGAATTGCGCCGCTGGCTGCGCCGCCTGCACGACGAGATGCACATTTCCAGCGTCTTCGTCACGCACGATCAGGAGGAAGCGCTGGAAGTGGCCGATCGCGTGGTGGTCATGAACCACGGCCGTGTCGAACAGATCGGCACGCCGGATGAGGTGTACTCCAATCCAGCATCACCCTTCGTCTATCAGTTTCTCGGCAACGTCAATGTCTTTCACAACCGGGTACATGGCAAGTGGGCCGACGTCGGGCGCGATGTTGCCGGTGATGACCCGGATAAAACTGCCGCAGGCGAGGCCATGGCCTTTGTCCGGCCGCACGACATCGATATCGAACACAAGCCCTTGCCGGGAGGGCTTGAGGCCCTGGTGCAGGACGTGCACGCCATCGGCCCGCTGGTGCGCGTTGAACTGGCGCACGCCTCCGAACTGATCGAGGTCGAACTCACGCGCGAGCGTGCGACTGTCCTGAACCTGGCGAGAGGCCAGACGGTCTGGCTCAAGCCACGTCAGATCAAGGTGTTCAAGGTCCTTGAAATGGCGCTGGAAGAGTGTGGATCGGGAATCTGATTGTTCTTCGAACAGATTCCACATAACCCGTGATGCAGTTGCTACGGGTGTCTTGAAACGGACTGCCCTGGATGGTAAGGTGCGTTCGGTTTCTGTGACTTGTCTTGTTGGGACTGTTGATTGACGAGCATTACAGGCCGGATTTCTTATCAGGAGGCTTGTTCAATGCTGGGTCCGCTGGTCAATAGCGCTGCACTGGTTTTCGGCGGGTTTTTTGGAGCCGCTCTGGGTCGATTCATCCCGGTTCGGGTCAAGGAGGCCCTGCCGCAGATCTGCGGAATCATCTCCGTGGGTATCGGTGCCGTTCTGACCAACAAGGTGCATGCCATGCCTGCGGTTGCACTGGCCCTGCTGGCGGGCACGCTCATCGGCGAATTGCTGTTGCTGGAGCGCGGTCTGGGACTGGCCGTCAACTGGGCCAAGGCAAGAATCGGACAGGGCTTGTCGAATGAACGTGAAAATCCGCTGATCGACGGCTTCGTGGTCAAGTATGTGACGATAATCCTATAAACGGCAGTAGAACCTCATCTCTGCTAGGCTAGACGCTTACGTGACAAGGCTTACCGGGCTATTTCCGAGGCAGAAAGGAGTC
>JFJP01037180.1_pt1 | contig 50734 bp, 47 predicted proteins | sample 431651 | NCBI WGS metagenome assembly JFJP01 (sample SAMN02602958, study PRJNA72255) | Microbial mat metagenome, whole genome shotgun sequencing project. | biome: fresh water; feature: sink hole; material: water; isolation source: purple microbial (photo- and chemosynthetic) mats found in... | reverse complement strand
CAATGCATTGGGTAATGGCTATTACCTGGAACTTTCAGACCCTTTGACTGATAACAGTAAAGGTGAAAACTGGATTGCAGTAAATAACAGAATTGTTTCGGTTGAGAAGATTGATAGTGATCCAATCCTGAAACTTTATCCGTCACCGGTAAGAGATATTCTGTTTATTGAGCTGACAGGAGGAGAATGTATTCTTCAGCTGATTGATTTCCAGGGTAACTTATTAGATTCAAAAAATGTTGATTCTGATTCTTTTAGTCTCGATATGTCAAGCTATAAACCAGGAATTTATTTGATAAGAATAGTCTCTGCAGGCAGAAGTTATGTGAGAAAAATCGTAAAAGAATAAAAGCTTCACTCAATAGTTTTCAAACTGTCGTATGGCTTGAAGAAACTGAAGTTTACTCCCCCGTAGTTGCGATGTTCAAAAAACTGAGGGTGTTTTGTAAAACTTAATGCTTTAGGGTGCTCAAGAATAAAAAAACCGTCTTCCTTTATTACCCCCGATACTGTTACCATATCAGGCAGTTCTTTTAGCCATTTCAAATCGTAAGGAGGATCGGCAAATACAACATCATATTTAATGGAACAGGTTTTCAGGTATGCTCTGACATCGATATGTATCGTTCTGATATTTTCAAAACCTATATCATTAATTATACGCTTTATACCTGCAATATGTTTCGGGTCTTTTTCGATAAGATGGACCTGGGCTGCACCCCTGGAAGCAAATTCGTAGCTTATACTTCCTGTCCCGGAAAATAAGTCAAGAACTGACGATGTTTCAAAGTCAATCCTGTTATTGAGTATATTGAACAATCCCTCCCTGGCAAAGTCAGTAGTTGGCCTTGCCTTAAAATTAGAAGGGGGTTCGATCCTTCTGCCTCTGTATTTTCCGCCTATTATACGCAATTTGATAAACTGAAAAGATTTAAGTACCTGTGAAGATCCGTTTCATTAAAGACATAGCTGAATGTAAAGTTGCCTGAAGGTTCTGCAAATTTGATATTACGGATATATATTGACAGGTTTGATGAAAGATCATCGAATTTTGCTGTCAGACCACTTAGCCAGATTGTCTCTTCCTGTTTAATGTCAAGTTTTTTGAATACATTAAGCACAAAGTATAGTATATCTGATATGTTCCTGTAAGTGTAAGTATTACAGAATTTTAACAGGTTTGAATTGAAAATAATAAGATTAAAATATTCTCTCTCAATATGTAAATGAATATAGTTTTCTGCTACATTCTTTCTGTTCCAGGATATATAGTTAAATAACGGTTTCATATGATGCAGGGGAAGAACTCCGGGATAGAACTGGCTGATAATATCAATGATTTGGGAAGACTGAGAGTATATCAGGTATGAATCAGGATCTGAAATTTTATTTGTGAGGATGTTCTTACCGTCTTCCTTATTGTGATTGAAAGTAAAGTAATCATCCTTTTTACCGGGATCATATAGCTGCGATGGTACCAGAGTGAATTTGGGTGACGGCAGTACTGCGTTGGTTTTTTTATAATTTCTTGTCAGGAAGTCATCTTTGGATAGCAGTTCATGGATTTTATCGGGATTGAAATACTTGTTCTCATCAGGTTCAAATGACCTTAACAGGACAAACTTATCGCGAATAGTATCGAGGAGACAAAATGATAACCCGTCAGGGCTGACCTGAAGTGACAACTCATAATTTTCTGTTGAGTTAATATCAAGTGTCTCATCAAAAAGTTCAAGAAAAGGCATTTCTTATTGTAATCAGGATTGGTTAAGTTTACAAACAAAATTATAAAAAATATCCATGTAGCAATTTATGTTGCTATCAAATAGCGATGCGCGATACTATAATATATAATCAGTTATGTAAGAATCTGGGAAATACCCCAACTGAAGATCAGTCTGATGCTCTAAAAAAAATTGCCGGCTATATCTGCGACAATAATAATGATATTATTTTTCTGATGACAGGTTATGCAGGAACAGGAAAAACAAGTGTCATCAGTTCTGTTGTAAAAACACTGGATCTTTTAAGGATGAGATCAGTTCTGCTTGCGCCAACGGGAAGGGCTGCAAAGGTCCTTTCATCTTATTCGGGTAAACAGGCATTTACGATACATAAGAAAATTTACCGGCAGAAGTCCTCGAAGGATGGTTTTGGGAATTTTTCTCTCGATCGCAACCTTCATAAAGACACGTTTTTTATTGTTGACGAAGCCTCGATGGTGTCGAACAGTTCAGCTGATTCATCACTTTTTGGAAGTGGCAGGGTTCTCGATGATTTGATTGAATATGTCTATTCCGGAACAGAATGTAAACTAATTTTAGTAGGAGATACTGCTCAGCTTCCACCTGTTGGATCAGTTGTAAGTCCTGCTCTTGATGCTGCTTCACTCGGAAGTTTTGGTTTCGGCCTAATATCATGCGAGCTTAAACAGGTGGTTCGCCAGAGTGAGACATCCGGTGTGTTAATGAATGCTACTCGGGTAAGACGGCAGGTAGCAGAAAGTGATCTTGTTCATCCTTCACTTGATTGTATAAATTTTAAGGATATGATCAGAATTACGGGCGAGGAGCTAATTGATGAAATATCAACAGCTTATGGCGTATGTGGAATGGAAGGTACGATAATCGTGGTAAATTCGAATAAGCAGGCGAACAGATATAATCAGGGTATACGCAACAGGATTTTTTTCAGGGAAGAGGAGATAAGTGCCGGGGATATGGTAATGGTTGTAAAGAATAACTATTTTATTATTAATGAAGAAGAGGATGGAGCTGGTTTCATTGCCAACGGAGATATTGCTGAGGTTAAGAGGATCCGGAAATATGAAGAAAGATACGGTTTCCGTTTTGCTGATATGGTACTCCGATTCGGCGACTATAACCTTGAGATTGAGTCGAAAGTGATGATGGATGTACTTCACCTCGATACACCTGCCTTACCATCTGAAAAAAATAAGGAGCTATTTCAAAGTGTTCTGGCTGATTATCAGCACATAAAAACAAGGCGAAAGCAATTTGAAGCAGTAAAGAATGATCCTTTCTTCAATGCCCTGCAGATAAAATTTGCATATGCTGTTACCTGTCATAAAGCTCAGGGCGGACAATGGGAGAGGGTGTTTATTGACCAGGGTATGTTTAACAGGAATGAAATAACAATTGATTACCTGAGGTGGTTTTATACTGCATTAACCAGGTCTACAGACAGGGTTTATCTTGTTAATTTTGCTGAAGATTTTTTTAGTTCCCGCTAACTTTTCTTCTCCTTATTCTTCCCTCTGTGTCTCTCTGTGTCTTCTCCTGATTTTCTCTGTGTAACAAAAAGAACTTACACAGAGTTCCACAGAGGCCTTTGGCGCTTCGCGCTAAGGCTGCACAGAGTTCCACAGAGAAAAATTATTCGCCGATTATTTTGACCAGAACTCTTTTTCTTCGTTTGCCGTCAAATTCCCCATAAAAAATCTGTTCCCACGGACCAAAATCGAGTTGCCCATTAGTAACAGCAACAACAACTTCTCTGCCCATAAGTGTTCTTTTGATATGAGCATCAGCATTATCCTCAAATCCATTATGCTTGTATTGCGAGTAAGGTTTTTCAGGAGCCAGTTTTTCAAGCCAGACTTCAAAATCGTGGTGAAGTCCGGATTCATCGTCGTTGATAAAGACAGAAGCACTTATATGCATTGCATTTACAAGCACCAGACCTTCTTTAATACCTGAATCATGCAGACACTTTTCAACCTGAGCTGTAATATTCAAAAATGCCCGGCGGACGGGTACCTCAAACCAGAGTTCTTTTCTGAAAGATTTCATATTATGAAAATTTTGAAAGCCGTTAACCACGGTGTTTCGCTGAGGATCACAGAGTTTCACTGTTTAACACTCCGTGTTCTTACTCCGTGTAACCCCGTGTCACTCTGTGGTTAAAAGTACTAAATCAACTTCATGTCTTTAATAATCCCCTCAATTCTTTGATCCAGAATTTTTTCAGTTTCATCGAATTTATCAACTGATTTAAGTGTAGTATTTACACTAAAATAGAATTTGATTTTTGGTTCTGTACCCGATGGCCTAACAGATATTTTTGATCCATCCTCAAGGAAAAATTGTAGAACATCAGATTTAATAAGATTGATCTTTGTTTTGGTTCCGGAAATAAGGTCGGTCGAAATCTGTTTTTCGTAATCGTTTAACTTAAGGACACGACTGTTATTTATCATCTGAGGAGGATTATTTCTGTAGCCTGTCATCATCGCTTTTATCTCATCGGCCCCTTCTTTGCCTTTTCTGACGATATTGATTAGTCGTTCCTTATAAAAGCCATATTTCAGATAGATATCCAGTAATAACTCATAAAGAGACATCCCATTGCTTTTCGCCCAGGCTGTAGCTTCAGCTACCAGGGCACACGATGCAACTGCATCCTTATCTCTAACATATTCACCGGGAAGGAAACCATAGCTCTCTTCACCTCCTCCAATATATTTCATTTTTCCTTCGTTTTCCCTTATCAGTTCAGCAAAGAATTTAAATCCTGTCAATACATTGAAATATTTAACATTATGTCCCTCAGCTATCCTTTCAAGAAGATCAGAAGTAACTATAGTTTTGATTATATATTCATTCCCCTTGAATTTATTTCTGGCTTTAAATTGTGACAGTATATACCACACAAGAATTACCCCGGTTTGATTTCCATTGAGAAGAATAAACTCTCCCTTTTTGTTTTTGACGGCAATTCCAAGCCTGTCAGCGTCGGGGTCGGTAGCCATAACGAGTTCAGCGTTTGTCTGGATTGCCTTTTGAATTGCCATTTTTAGTGCATCAGGCTCTTCAGGGTTTGGTGACTTAACAGTAGGAAAGTTTCCGTCAACAACATCCTGTTCGCTCACACTTATCAGATTTTTGAAACCGAACAATTTTAGTGCCGGCGGAACAAGTGTTATTCCTGAGCCATGTATTGGGGTATAGACTATTGGCAGATTGCTGTATTTGCTGATTATCTCAGGATTAATACTCATTTTCAGCACCTCTTTAAGGAACAGCTCATCGGTCTCTTTGCCAATTATCTTTATCTTATCTTTTTTCCCCTCAAATTTTATTTGGTTTACCGAAGTAATTTTACGCACTTCGTCAATTATTGCTTCATCGTGTGGCGCAACAACCTGGCCGCCATCGTCCCAATAGGCTTTGTAGCCATTGTACTCAGGAGGGTTATGAGAAGCAGTTATTACCACACCGCTCTGGCATTTGTAGTGACGAATTGCAAATGAGAGTTCAGGAGTAGGACGAAGCGATTCAAACAGATAAACATCAAAACCATTGGCAGAGAATATATTAGCAGTAGTTTCTGCAAAGTATTTGCTATTGTTTCTGCAGTCATATGCAATTGCAACACTCAATCCTGATTTTCCGCACTGCTTTATTATGTAGTTTGCCAGACCCTGGGTGGCCATTCCAAGTGTGTAAATGTTCATTCTGTTTGTTCCGGCTCCCATAATGCCTCGTAAACCTCCGGTCCCGAATTCAAGATCCTGATAAAAAGCATCGACAAGTTTCTTTTCGTCTTTTTCAAGCATTTCGCGGACTTCATTGCGTGTCTGCTCATTGAATTCCTGGTTCAGCCAGCTTTGGGCTTTTTTCCTGATTTCGTCTATTGTCAGCATAATCTTAAAATTATTTCAGAAGTTTCATACATCTTTTCAGACTATCCCTCCAGTGAGGAATTGTAAGGTTATAAGTATCTTTAATTTTTGTTTTGTCCATTACTGAGTACGACGGTCTTTTAGCTGCCATCTGAAATTCACCTGAATGAATGGGATTTACGTGACATTTCAAGCCCGCTTCATTGACTATTTCAACAGCAAAATCATACCAGCTGCATACGCCCTCATTTGAAAAATTATATAATCCGGCATTCATTGCAAACTGATTTCTTATTACTCCTGAGATAATGCTCATTATTGCTTCGGCAAGATCTGCTGCATATGTTGGCGTTCCAACCTGATCGAAAACCACCCGTAAGTTATCCTTTTCGCCTGCATGCCTGAGAATAGTTTTTACAAAATTACTCCCGAAGGATGAATAGAGCCATGAAGTTCTTATTACCATCGATCCATGATGAAGCAGGGCTTGCTTTTCGCCTGCCAGTTTTGATCTTCCGTAAGCTGAAGATGGACCGGGAACTGATAATTCATTATAAGGGATGCATGAATTACCATCGTAAACATAATCAGATGAGATATGAATTAATCTGCATTCCGTACCTTTTATTGCTTCTGCTATATTATTAACTGCAGTTCCATTTACAAGAATCGCAACATCCGGTTCACTTTCAGCCTTATCGACAAGATTGTATGCAGCACAGTTAACGATCCAGTCGGGCTTTGACTTCTGTATAAACTCACTGGTTTGCTGAGCACTTGTAAGGTCAAGAATCTCAATGTCAGTAAAGATAAAATCGTATCCGTAAAATTTTTTGGATACAACTTTAAGTTCATTTCCAAGCTGCCCGTTTGCCCCTGTGACTAATATAACTGCCATTGATCCTTAGAATTATTAAAAGTTAAACTCTGCATCCTTCATTAAAGGCTGTTTCAGATCTTTTTCGCTGATTATTGGGACAATTGAACCAAGTTTCCAGTTTATGTCAAGTTCCGGATCGCTTAATGAAATTCCTCTCTCATACTGTGAGTTATAAACACTACTGCATTTATACTGAATAATGGCTATGTCACTCAAAACAGAAAATCCGTGAGCGAATCCTACAGGTATCAGGAACTGATCCTTTTTTTCTGAATCCAATTCTATACCGAACCATTTGCCATAAGTAACGGAGTCTTTTCTAAGATCGAGTGCGACATCATAAATTTTCCCTTCAACTACTCTAATAAGTTTTGCCTGTCCGAATGGTTCGAGCTGATAGTGTAAGCCTCTGATTACACCTTTTGAAGATTTTGATTCATTGTCCTGAACCGGGTTAAACGAGATTCCCATACTTTTCATAATAACCTCATTATAACTCTCCAGGAAATATCCCCTGCTATCCGAATGAATGGTTGGTTTAATTAATAGAAGACCTTTAAAGCCAGTTTCAATAAATTTCATTTTATCCAGTGTTCTTATTTTAGTCCTTCAAATATATTTATTTCCTCAGAGGCTATTTTTATAAGATATTGACCATACTGGCTTTTCTTAAGCGGTTCTGCAATATCAAGAAGCTGCTTTTTGTTTATAAAACCTCTCTTAAATGCTATTTCTTCAATACATGATGCCTTTAACCCCTGTCTTTGTTCTAGAGTAGCAATGAAGTTAGAAGCCTGTAGGAGACTATCATATGTTCCTGTATCCAGCCAGGCCATTCCTCTTCCCATAAGTTTTATCTCAAGAGTTTCTTCTTCCAGATAAACCCTGTTAAGATCCGTTATTTCCAACTCACCTCTGGGAGATGGTCTTAATGCTTTTGCCTTACTTACAACAGTATTGTCGTAGAAATAAAGACCTGTAACTGCATAATTAGATTTAGGTTTTACCGGTTTCTCTTCAATGCTTTTTACTTTTCTGTTTTTATCAAATTCCACAACCCCGTATCGCTCAGGATCATTAACATAATATCCGAAAACGCATGCTCCTTTTTTAAGCTCTGCAGTCTGCAGAAGTGCATCGCCAAATCCATGTCCATAGAAGATATTGTCTCCAAGTATCATGCAGACAGGATCCTTTCCTATAAACTCTTCACCAATAATAAATGCCTGGGCAAGTCCGTCAGGTGATGGCTGTTCTTTGTAACTGAATTTCATACCTAAAGACTTTCCGTCGCCAAGCAAATTTCTGAATCCGGGAAGGTCCCTGGGAGTCGAGATTACCAGGATTTCTTTAATTCCGGCAAGCATAAGTACGGATAATGGGTAGTAAATCATCGGTTTATCATAAACCGGCAGCATCTGTTTCGAGATTGCTATTGTAATGGGGTGAAGTCTGGTTCCTGAACCACCTGCAAGAATTATACCTTTCATATTTCAAAATTTGTTTATTGCAGAGACGCAATGCATTGCGTCTCTACGAAAAAATTATCGCCTGCCTATACCGTAATATTTAAATCCCATTCTTTTTATTTCTGCCGGATCGTAAATATTCCTTCCGTCAAAAATAACTTTTTCATTCATCATTTGACCCATCCTGGCAAAATCGGGCAAATGAAATTCCGACCATTCTGTCATAAGAGCCATAGCATCTGCACCAGCTAAGGCCTCATACTGATCTGCTGAATAACTAATTCTGCTTCCAAGTTCTTTTTTTGCTTCCTCCATGGCAGCAGGATCATACGCCCTGATAATTGCGCCTGCATCGAGAAGTTTTTCAATCAGATTTAGAGATGAAGCTTCCCTTACATCATCTGTCTTTGGTTTAAATGATAATCCCCAGATCCCGATTTTCTTATTCTTAAAATTGTTTCCGAAGTGTTTCGCCATCTTATTAAAGATGACATTTTTCTGGTATTCATTTGCCTTCTCAACTGCAGTAATTACCTTTAATTCATACCCATTGTCACTTGCAGTTTTAATTATCGCCTTAACATCTTTAGGGAAACATGATCCTCCATACCCGGTGCCGGGATAGATAAATTTGCTGCCTATCCTGGAATCGCTTCCTATTCCTTTTCTTACATGATTTATATCGGCTCCAAGAATATCGCACAGATTTGCAATTTCATTAATGAAACTAATACGGGTGGCAAGCATGGCGTTTGCAGCATACTTAGTAATTTCTGCAGATGCTATATCCATGAAAAGTATCGGATGGTTATTCAGAACAAAAGGCATATAAAGGCGTTTCATAATATCGGCACACTTCTCATTATCAATTCCAATCACGATTCTTTCAGGTTTAAGAAAGTCCTCAACAGCAGCACCTTCTTTAAGAAATTCAGGGTTGGAAGCCATATCGAATGTAATATTCACCTTTCTCTTATCAAGTTCAGTCTGTAAAGCTTTTCTGATTTTTTCAGCAGTACCGACAGGAACGGTGCTTTTTGTTACAATAACAATATAATCAGATAAAACACGTCCTATCTCCTTTGCTACTTCAAGTACATGCTTCAGGTCTGCAGAGCCATCTTCCCCGGGAGGAGTTCCGACTGCAATAAAGATAACTTCAGAGCCCTCTAATCCTTCTTCTATGTTCGTTGTAAAAGAGAGTCTCTTTTTTTCAACATTCCTTTTGATTATGCTTTCAAGTCCGGGCTCATAAATAGGAACTGAGCCATTATTTAACCGATTAATCTTATCAATGTTATTATCTACACATGATACATTTACACCACTTTCAGCAAAACAGGCTCCTGTAACCAATCCTACATAGCCCGATCCAACTACAGTAATCCTCATAAAAAACCAGATTATTTTGTCTAATCATTATTGTATATGCAAAGATAACAGAACAAGTTAAATCTAAAAATATTTGCCCCCCAACCCCCCTAAAGGGGGGCTAATTCTTCTAGTTAATTGTAATTCAACTAAATAATGCAATAGCGCAGTTCCATTCAATTGTTATATAATGTTTTACCCCGTGAAAATCTTCTGTTTATTGTTTATAATATTAAAAAATGTCATATCTTTGCAACCAATTTTTTATCAAGATAATGTCTAACTTATTAATTATTAGTTCTTTTAAAACAAAATTATGACTGAAAACAAGAAGAAAGCAACCAAAAAGGAGGTTGTAGAAAAAAGCGAAGCACCTGTAAAACAGGTAAAAAAAGCGAAAGCGAAAGAAATTATTGAAGATCTTGAAGTTGCAGTAGAAGCTGCATCAGATGAGGTAGTTACTGCAAAAGTAGCAGAATCAGCCAAGGCTTCAGATTATGGTTTGGAATCAGCAAAGAAAGAAAAAAGACCAAAGAAAGTTCAAGCAGAGACTGAATCGGAAGAGAAAGAATTTAAAATCAAAGGCGAAACCAGGCAATCAGTAGCAAACGAAGATTTTGACTGGGAAGGCTTTGAAAGTGAAGAGCAGCGTACTTCACCAAAGTATAAGCAGTTTGAATCCCTTTATGACGAAACTCTCTCAACAATTGCTGTTGATGAGGTAGTTATAGGAACCGTTATTCAGATGACACTTCGCGAGGTTGTTATTAATATCGGGTACAAATCCGAAGGGGTAGTAAGCTTAAATGAATTTCGTTACAATCCTAACTTAAAAGTAGGAGACAAAGTTGAAGTTTATGTAGAGAGCCAGGAAGACAAAAAAGGTCAGCTTCTTCTTTCACATAAAAAGGCACGTGCAATTAATTCATGGGACAGAGTTAATGCCTCACTTGAAAAAGATGAAATCATTACTGGTTACATCAAATGCCGTACAAAAGGCGGTATGATTGTGGATGTATTTGGTATCGAAGCTTTCCTCCCGGGATCGCAGATCGATGTTAAGCCAATCCGCGATTATGACGTATTTGTTGGAAAAACAATGGAATTAAGCTGAACTTGAACAGCAGAAGAAAGAGATTATTGCAAAACTTGAAAAAGGACAGGTTCTTGAAGGAACTGTTAAAAATATCACATCATATGGTGTGTTCATCGATCTTGGTGGTGTTGACGGACTTATTCATATCACTGATCTATCATGGGGCAGAGTCAATCATCCTGAAGAGATCGTGCAGCTCGACCAGAAACTCAATGTTGTTATTCTCGACTTCGATGACGACAAGAAGAGAATCGCTCTTGGTCTGAAGCAGCTTACATCACATCCATGGGATTCAGTTGATCCTAACATGAATATTGGTGATAAGGTAAAAGGTAAGGTAGTTGTTATGGCTGACTATGGTGCATTTGTTGAAATTGCCCCTGGTGTTGAAGGTCTTATTCACGTTTCTGAAATGTCATGGTCACAGCATCTTCGCAGTGCTCAGGAGTTCCTGAAAGTTGGTGATGAGATTGAAGCTGTTATTCTTACTCTCGACAGAAATGAAAGAAAAATGTCACTCGGTATTAAGCAGCTTAAAGCTGATCCATGGCAGAATATCGACGATAAATACACTGTTAATTCAAAACACACCGCAAAAGTCAGGAACTTTACAAACTTCGGGGTATTTGTTGAAATTGAAGAAGGTGTTGACGGACTTATTCATATATCTGATCTTTCATGGACGAAGAAAATCAAACATCCAGCGGAATTTACAGCTATTGATGCTGAGATAGATGTTGTTGTTCTTGAAATTGACAAGGAAAACAGACGCCTTAGCCTTGGTCATAAGCAGCTTGAAGAGAATCCATGGGATGTCTTTGAGAATCTTTTCACAATGGATTCAGTTCATGAAGGTACAGTAGTTGAAGTTTTCGACAAAGGTGCTGTTATTGCTCTTCCATACGGTGTTGAAGGATTTGTTACTCCTAAGCATCTTGTTAAAGAGGACGGTATGATTGCCAAAGTTGATGAAAAACTTATGTTCAAAGTTATTGAATTCAACAAGTCAGCAAAGAAAATCATCGTTTCGCACAGCAGGGTATTTGAAGATGAGAAGAAAGCTGCAGAGGCACCGGTTGCCAAATCAGAACCTTCTTCACCTAAGAAAACTGCAAGGAAACAGAAGACCAGTTCTGAGAAAACAACTCTCGGAGATATTTCTCAGCTCGCAGCCTTAAAAGAAGAAATGGAAGAAAAAGAGAATAAAGCTTCCAAGAAATAGAAATATTTATTAAATTTAGGCTATCAAAAATTATAAATATGGATTTCAATATTGAAAGCCGGAATAACAGCACTGTAATTCAGATACAGTCGGAAAAACTTGACACTCATATAGCTCCGGCGCTTAAGTCGGAATTGGTGTTGGTTTCAGGAAAAGGAGAGAAAAATATCATCCTCGATCTGAAGAAATGTCAGTATTGCGACTCATCAGGGTTAAGTGCTATCCTGGTAGCCAACAGATTATGTAAAAATGCAGGCGGAACTTTCGTCCTGTGTGGTCTTAATGAGGCTGTTGAGAGACTCATTACAATTTCTCAGCTCGACACTGTTCTTACAATTACAGCAACAGTTGACGATGCTGAAAAAATGATCTCTTAAAACAGATCGCTTTGCAGGCTGCTATGAAACTGACCATTCTTGGTAGTAGTTCTGCATTGCCGACATCAGAAAGATATCCCAGCGCTCATGTGCTTAATGCACATGAGCGCTTTTATTTAATTGATTGCGGTGAGGGCACCCAGATGCAGCTCAGGAAAAACCGGATCAGATTCAGTAAGATTAATCATATTTTTATAAGCCATCTTCATGGAGATCATATTTTTGGTCTCTACGGGCTGCTATCAACTTTCAGCCTTATGGGCAGAAAGGCAGCTATTAATCTTTACGCCCCGGAAAACTATCAAAAGATACTTCTTTCTCACCTTAATGACTTTGATATCAATCTTAGCTTTGAAATTGATTTTATCCCTTTAAGAGGCAAGGATCCGATCCAGGTACTTGACGATAAATACATTACTGTCACCTCTTTCCCGCTGCAGCACAGAGTTCCTGCATTCGGATTTATTTTCAGGGAGAAGATTTCAGACAGAAAAATAATTAAAGAAAAAATTGAGCAGTATCAAATACCGGCAGTGAGAATTCCTGCTATAAAAAAGGGTCAGGATTTTGTTACTGCTGATGAAACTGTGGTTAAGAATGAAGAGCTTACATTACCTCCGCCTGAACAATTGTCGTATGCCTATTGCAGCGATACACGATATTTCAGGAAGCTAGCAACATTTGTAAAGGGAGTAACCTTGCTTTACCATGAAGCAACATTTGATAAAAGCTTAAAAAAACTTGCAGAGGCAACAGGGCACTCAACCACGCTGGATGCTGCAAAAACCGCACTCGAGTCAGGAGCTGGCACTCTTTTAATCGGTCACTTTTCAGCACGATATAAGAGTATTTCTTTTCTTGTTGAAGAGGCTATGTCTGTCTTTCCAAATACATATGCAGCTATTGATGGTAAGAGTTTCGATATAGGGAATATTAATAATCCTTAAAAAAGAATACCTATATTTGTGACCATCTTTAAAAACAATCAATTTTGCAGGAGAAAATATTAATACTCGATTTCGGATCTCAGTATACTCAGCTGATAGCCAGAAGGGTAAGAGAGCTTAATGTCTATTGTGAGATTCATCCGTTTAATCATTTCCCCATTCCGGATGAGAGCATAAAGGGGGTTATATTATCCGGCAGCCCGGCCTCGGTGCGTGATAAAAATGCTCCGGTACCTGATCTTTCGAAAATTAAAGGTTTGATCCCTCTTCTGGGAGTTTGTTATGGTGCTCAGCATCTTGTACATAATTTCGGAGGTGAGGTATTGCCTTCGAACAGCAGGGAGTACGGACGTGCTAATCTGGTAACATTAAATTCCGGTGATAAGCTTTTCAGAAACATAAAACCCGGCACACAGGTATGGATGTCGCATGCCGATACAATTGCCCGTATTCCTGAAGGATATGATATAACCGGTTCAACTTCTGATGTTAAATATGGTGCCTATCATATAAAGGGAGAAGATACCTGGGGAATACAGTTTCATCCTGAAGTTTACCATACTACCGAAGGAAAAGAGATGCTTCGGAATTTTGTGGTTGAAATCTGTGGCTGTACCCAAAACTGGACTGCTGATTCATTTGCCGGTACAACAATTGAAAGCCTTAAAAAACAATTGGGAAGCGATAAGGTATTGCTTGGCCTTTCCGGGGGAGTTGATTCAACTGTAGCAGCCTCACTTCTTCATAAAGCTATTGGAAAGAACCTGACATGTATTTTTGTGGATAACGGTTTACTCAGGAAGAATGAGTTTGAGAAAGTCCTTGATTCATACATCGGCATGGGACTTAATGTTATAGGTGTTGATGCAACCGACAGATTTCTCGATCAGCTTGAAGGTATCAGTGATCCGGAGACTAAGAGAAAAATAATTGGACGTGTATTTATCGAGGTTTTTGATGAGGAAGCCCATAAAGTAAAAGATGTAAAATGGCTTGCACAGGGGACAATTTACCCTGATGTTATTGAATCTGTATCTGTTAACGGTCCTTCGGCTACAATAAAATCTCATCATAATGTTGGCGGTCTGCCGGAGAAAATGCACCTGAAAGTCGTTGAGCCACTCAGGCTGCTTTTTAAGGATGAGGTTCGCCGGGTTGGTCATTCACTTGGCATTCCTGATAATATACTTAAGCGCCATCCTTTCCCCGGTCCTGGTCTTGCTATTCGTCTTCTCGGTAAAATGACAAGAGAAAAACTTGATATCCTCAAAGAAGCAGATGATATCTTCATTGAAGGGCTTAAAAAACACGGGTTATATGATTCAGTCTGGCAGGCTGGTGTAATATTACTTCCGGTACAATCTGTCGGAGTAATGGGCGATGAGAGAACCTATGAAAACGCGGTTGTTCTCAGGGCTGTCACCTCCACTGACGGAATGACAGCCGACTGGTCTCATCTTCCTTATGAATTTCTCGGAATAATATCAAACGAGATAATTAATAAGGTTAAAGGTATCAACAGAGTCGTATTTGATATAAGTTCTAAGCCGCCTTCAACTATAGAATGGGAATAGAAAGCAAAATTGCAGGGACATGCCATGGCATGTCCCTACTAATATTTTAAAAACTTATCGGAAGATCGTTTGTTTATATAAAATATAGAATACAAAAACAAAATATGAAAAGAAATTATTTGTACTCCATTCTTCTATTATCATCATTTCTGATATTTTCAGCAACATCATTTTCGCAGGTTTTAAATGAGGGGACATTTAAAATTGGAAGAACATATGGACTGATTGATGCGTTTTATGTCGATTCGGCTGATCTTGATAAGCTTACAGAGAAAGCAATAGTCGAAATTCTTAAGAATCTTGATCCCCACTCAACATATATTTCGGCCAAGGATGTAAAAGATATGAATGAACCCCTTAACGGAAACTTTGATGGAATAGGGGTTCAGTTTAATCTTCTTCGCGACACAATAATTATTATAGAAACGATTCCTGGGGGTCCTTCAGAGAAGATTGGTATAAAGTCGGGCGACAGAATTCTTACAATTGATAATGAAAAGGTTACCGGGATTAATATGACTACAACCGGCGTAAGAAAAAGGTTAATGGGACCAAAAGGTACAAAGGTTAATGTTGTTATGAAAAGAAAAGGGGAGAAGGAACCTCTTGATTTTACAATCATCCGCGACAAAATTCCAATATACAGTCTTGATGCCTCTTATATGCTCGACAAAGAAACCGGGTATATAAAACTTAATAAGTTTGCAGCTTCAACGAAGAAAGAGTTCACGGATGCTGTTACTTCTTTGAAAAAGAGTAATATGCAAAATCTGGTCATTGATCTCAGGGGGAATGGCGGCGGATATATGGCTGCAGCAACTGATCTTGCAGAAATGTTTTTTCCTGATAAAAAACTTCTTGTATATCTGAAAGGGAGAAAAACGCCCCGCCAGGATTATGTTTCTTCAGGAGCCGGGAATCTGTCTTCTGCCCGGGTAGTAATTCTTGCCGATGAAGGATCGGCATCTTCCAGTGAAATACTTGCAGGAGCACTTCAGGATTGGGACAGGGGTGTAATTATAGGCAGGCGGACATTTGGAAAAGGATTAGTTCAGAATGGATTTTATCTTACTGATGGCTCAATGATAAGGCTTACAATCGCAAGATATTATACTCCTACAGGCAGGTCAATACAGAGTTCGTATAAAGATGGTTATGAGAAATATATGGAAAATTTCTTTAAAAGATATTCCGATGGCGAGCTTATGTCAGCCGACAGCATACGTCTTCCGGATTCACTCAAATATTTGACACTTGTAAACAAACGTGTTGTATATGGAAGCGGCGGATTAATGCCAGATGTATTTGTTTCAGCAGATACTTCTTACAGTACTCCTTATTTTAACAGATTATATGCAAAGAATGTACTGAATACTTTTACTCTGGATTATTTTGATAAAAACCGGACTGTTCTTACCGGAAAATATAAAGTTTTTGAGGATTTCAGGAAAAATTTCCAGTTTAGTGAGGACGAGATAAAAGCATTTATAGCCAAAGGTGAGGCAGACGGAGTGAAATTTAATGAGGAGCAATATAATAAATCGAAAGATATGCTGCTGCTTGTTTTAAAGGGATTAGTTGCTACAAATATGTGGCAGACAAGCGAATATTTTCAGATCATCAATCAGAATGATAAGGTTATTGATAAAGCATTAAAGGTAATTTCTGATAAAAAAACCTATAATTCACTATTAGGCTATTAATTTTTTCAATTCAAAAAATGGCTGATGAAACTTGTTGCTAAAACACTGTACGGTCTGGAATCTGTTCTGGCAACTGAACTTGCAGATTTGGGAGCCTCAGACGTTAAAAGTGTAAACAGGGCTGTAACATTTACCGGAAATAAGGAACTTTTATACAGGGTAAATTATTGTGCGAGAACCGCTTTGTCATTCCTGATGCCCATTGGCGATTTTCATATAAAATCGAAAGATGATCTTTACAAAGGAGGGTTGCGTATCGACTGGAGCAAGTTTATGGATCCGGATAATACATTTTCGATTGCCCCTGTTATAAACTCACCTCATTTTACACATTCAGGCTATGCAGGACTGCTTCTAAAAGATGCAATAGCTGATTATTTCAGGGAAAAGTCGGGCAGACGCCCTTCAGTTAATACTGAGGATCCAGATATACTTATTAACCTTCACATAAGTAATGATCAGGTATCCATATCACTTGATTCATCTGCCGTTCCGCTGTTCAAAAGAGGATACAGGCAGGAGCAGGCTGTGGCTCCTCTTAACGAGGTACTGGCTGCCGGCATTTTGCTGATGTCAGGCTGGAATGCCTCAGTATCACTACTTGATCCGATGTGTGGTTCCGGTACTTTTCCTATCGAGGCCGGCCTTATTGCCTGCAATATACCTCCCGGAAAATTCAGAAAATTCTTCGGTTTTCAGAAATGGAAGGATTACGATGAGATTTTATTCAATAATATTAAATCAACAGCAGATCAGGCTGTTACTGTTTCTCCGGTAAAGATTTCGGGAAGTGATATTTCAGAGCATGCAGTTTTACAAACCAAAACAAATATTTCAAAGGCAGGACTTAGTGATGTGATTACCGTGGAAGTAGCTGATTTTAAGGACGTTAAAGGGCTTGACTCTGAGGGAGTTATCTTTTTGAATCCTCCGTATGGTCAGCGTCTTAATCCTGAGGAGCTTGATGGGCTTTATTCTATGATAGGAACAACTCTTAAACACAGTTTTCCGGGTTATACTGCCTGGTTAATTACATCGAATAAGGAGTCGCTGAAAAACGTTGGACTAAAACATGCTGAAAAGCATACTCTGTTTAATGGAGCACTGGAGTGCACGCTGCTCAAGTACGAAATGTATCAGGGTACAAAAAAGCAAATCAAACTTTAACATCACCATAAATATGACGTTGGCAATTAAAAAGAGTAAGTTTCATCAAAAACTGCGGCAAAATTTAAAAAACCGGAAAGTGGGAGACTTATAATTTGCTAACTTCATATTTTTATTATATTTGTTATCGGAAAAACATGATCACATCTAAAATGAAGCTTAAATGAGCTTTAATATAGAGAATTACATTTCGGAACAGACCGATGGAACCATATTGCTCCTTTATAAGGGTAATGTTGATTCGGATGTTATTAATCATGTTCTTGACACGGTTGAGGATAAGATGGCATCGGTTAACGAGCAGCCTAAGCTAAGAAAGAAAGTTTATAATGTTCTCGTCGAAAGTCTCCAGAATTTATATCATCATGTTGATCGTGTTCCTGATGACTTTGAGGATCAGTCATCAGAGAGATATGGGCTCTTAGTTGTAAAAAAGGTAGATACCGGCTACAGAATTATTACCGGTAACTTTGTGAGTAAGGATAATATTGAAAAGCTTGAGGAGAAAATAAAAAGAATAAACAGGTCAAGCCACGATGAGATTAAGGAATTATATAAGTTTATCCTGAATCATCAGAGAATTTCTGCAAAAGGCGGAGGAGGTCTGGGACTTGTTGATATTGCGCGTAAGACCGGGAATAAGCTTGAATACTCATTTACCGAGTATAATGCTATGTACTCTTTTTTCTATTTGAATATATTAGTGAACGAAGAAAATTAAATCAACTTTTAAATCTGACAAATATGGAACCGATCATTATCGAAGGAACCCCAAAAACCCCAACAGTAAAATTTGATTCTGCAGAAGGTGTTTTTGAAATTAAGGGGCGTTCTATTCCTGAAAATTCAGTTGAATTTTACAAACCTTTGGTTGACTGGCTTGACAGTTATAAGGAGTCTCCTCTGACAAAAACAGTTGTGAATATCCGTCTGGAATATTTCAACACCAGTTCGTCGAAGTGTATTCTTGATGTTTTCAAGAAACTTGAGGCAATTCATAAAGCCAAAAATGAAGTTGAAGTGAATTGGTATTATGAGGAAGACGATGAGGATATGCTGGAAGCTGGCGAAGATTATGAATCGATAATCCGCGTGCCTTTCAAAATGATTGAGATTGTAGAATAATTTACTTTAATTATTCTTAATCAGATCGGTTGTTCCAAAAACTAAAGAGGCTGTCTCTTCTGAGGCAGCCTCTTGTATTGTATATCCACCAGTCTTATTCTGCCCCTTTTGGCTTTCTACCCATCACTACTTCTCCTGAATCCAGAAGCTTCTTAAGTACTCTTAAATAGAGAGCCAGATAAAGCCCAAAAATCATAATCCACAGAACCAGGATGTTAACATTGAATGTGTCAATTTTAATACCGAATATCTGTTTTGTGGGTGAATAGAAATGCGCTTTTATGAATTTATTTTCCGGATCCATAAATACAGGATCCATTTTTTGAATAAGTTCTCCTTTGTATTCTATAATTGTGGTTGTCTCATTCTTGTTTACAACAAATTCCTCAAGCGATTTATTATGATGCTTATCTCTGAGTGCATTGAAATCTTCTTTCGAAATACTTTGAATTAGTGAATCCTTCTTTCCATCAGCATAATTATAATATTCAATATAATATCTTTTTATCTTGTCAATATAATTATTTGCAGCTGCAACAATATCAGATGTTACTCTGTCCGGAGTAAGATCATTGGCAAATTCAAATTCTACTTTGGGTGATAGTAAAAGTTCCTTTCTAACTTCATTTGAAACTACCTTTAGGTTCCTGTTAAAATCAATTCCTCTTTCACCCTTTTTCAGATCATTTGAAACTGACTCCAGTCTCTGCTTGACCTGATCGTACCAGAAATTTCGTTTAAAATTGCCGATACTTTTCATTTTGTCGTACCTGTAAAACTGGTTCTCAAATTTATTATAAATAAACTGTTCTACAGCCAGAGCTTCATAGCCCCAGCGGGTAGGTATTAACTCTCCATAAAAAGGAATTGATGCCGGTGATGAGATATTTGGATTAAGCTTTTCAAACTTAATCATGCTTCCGCTTGAAATCATATTAGGTATTAATATGAAAGGTATCAGCATATAAATAGTTACAACAGCCTTGAAACTGTCTGATATTAGGAGGCCCACGACATTTGCGCCTGCCCATAGAGTGAACAGAACCAGCCAGTATTCGAACATCATTCCTTTGATTCCGAGAATTCCATTCCCAATGAGTACAAAAGAAAGTGCCTGTATTGCTGAAATTACAAACTGGACTAATACTTTCGACATAAGATAACTGTTCCAGCTCAGATTAAGGAATGCTTCCCTTTTCAGTATTTTTCTGTCCTTTATAATTTCTTCAGCACTGACAGTAAGGCCCATGAAAATGGCAATAATTACTGACATGAAAATATAAAAAGGCACGTTACTATTATTATAAAGACTATAGTGTGCATTATCTGCACTTTCATCAAAGTATCTTATCAGGAAGGCAAGAAGAAATGCAAGAAAAGGCGCTAACAGAAGTGTTGTAAGAATATACTGAGTATCTGAGATCTTTGATAAGACATCACGTTTTGTGAAAACAACCAGCTGCTTGAGCCTGTTTGGCGTTTTAAAATTTATTTCAGGAATAGCACCTCCCGGTTCCCTTCTGTCCTCTTTCTTTTCAGCTTTATAAAGGTTGCTCCAGTCTGCAGGAGATATCCTCCGAGTGTCTGTAGCATGGCCACTCTCTGTAAATACTCTGGTTTCAACAATGTTAAAGATCTGTTCAGGGTTTACATTACCGCAGACATAACATTCACTGTCGTTATAATTGGCCTGTTCAATCCTTCTCTTGAAATACTCTATAGAGTCAACAGGGTTTCCATTATATATAAGGTATCCTCCGGTATCAAGAATAATAAGCTTATCGAACATTTTAAAAATCTCAGACGAAGGCTGATGTATAACAATAAACAGCAGTTTCCCTTTTCTTGCAAGTTCTTTCAGCAGGTCAAGTATATTTTCTGAATCGCGTGAAGAAAGACCTGATGTTGGTTCATCGAGAAACATAATTGCAGGTTCGCGAATCAGCTCAAGGGAAATATTAAGTCTTTTCCTCTGACCACCGCTGATCTTTTTGTTAAGAGGGCTGCCTACCTGAATGTTACGGATCTCATAAAGGCCAAGATTCTTTAACACACTGTCCACTCTTGTAACAATTTCTTCTTCAGTAAGATTGTCAAAACAGAGTTTAGCGTTGTAATAAAGGTTTTCAAAAACACTTAGTTCTTCTATAAGCAGATCATCCTGAGATACATATCCGATAAGTCCTTTGATTTTTTCTTTATCCTTATGAATACTCGTACCGTTAATAAGTACTTCGCCATCGTACGGATCGTTTGTACCATTAAGAACTCCAAGGAGAGTAGATTTTCCTGCTCCGCTGGCGCCCATGATACCAACCATTCTTCCCGATTCTTCCTTAAAACTCATGTGGTGAATACCAACCTTGCCGCTCTTGAACCTGTATTCGAGATTATTTACTTCATAAACAACACGCGAGGCCTTGAATTCCTGTTTCAGGAACTGCATAGTTATATCCCAGTAGTATATCGGGGTGATCTTATAACCTTTTATCGATGAGCCCTGGCTCAGAGGATAGACTTTATCTTCCTGAAGAAGCTGACCGTTCATTGATAATTCACCGCTTGCGGTAAATCGCACAAAATATTTATTGACCGAAGTAACAAAAAGGATCCAGATATGGCCTTTCAGAAGGTCTTTATAAACATGTTTTGCTTCATTGCAGTCAAAATCCTTTATCCCATTTATGATAAGTATATTATTTGCGTTAGGGATGTTTTCAAATGGATTAAGTACAAATTTTTCTATTATTTCATATTCTTCAGAGGTAATATTTAATCCTTCTGCCAGGGTGCTTATGAATCCAAGTTCTAGTGAGCTAACTTCCTGGCCTCCTGATTTACAGAATTCAAGCACTTGTATAACAACTACTATTCTCTGCTCCTGATCAAGCTGTCCCTGTTCGTTGATCTCTTTGCATAGTTTTCTGATTCTTATAGCTATTGCCCCTTCGCGTCTTTCGGCACTGCTTTTTTCAAGCTTTTTCCTCGCCTCTTCGTATTCTTTATCATAAGTGGATAAATACTCTTTAACCAATTCCTGATTAAGCAGCCTTTTAAGAAAAGCCTCAACAACGCCCCTTCTTTCATTGTCGTTACTCTGAGGTTTGGCAATAATTGCAAACAGCTGCATCAGTGTTTCCAGGATCTTCTCACTCATAATAAATATTATTAATTTCCGGCATTGAAGATATGAAATAAGTTATTTGGTACAAAAAAATACTAATTAATGTTTTATCTTCTAATTATCCTTTACGCTTTTTCTTCTTTTCAACAGAGAACCCGAATTTCCCTGCATAAGGGCCAGTCTCATAGTATTTTCCATGCGAATAGCAAATTGGCACAGCATCATTTAGTCTGAATAATCCGGTCTTTTCATCTATATACTTATCGTCTGCATTTACAGCAACGACCTCCGATATAAACATATGATGAGAGCCGAGTTCTTTAATCTCCTTAACTATGCATTCGATGTTGACAGGCGATTCGTTAATTACAGGTGCCTTGATTTTAGTTGCGGGACCAGGGGTAAGGCCCATTTCTTTCCATTTATTAAAATCCCTGCCCGATTTTACACCGCACCAGTCAGTTGCAAAAGCCAGTTCTCTGGTAGTAAGATTAATTACAAACTCACCGTACTTCCTGATAATATTGTATGAATGGCGTCCGGGTCTTACAGAGATATAACACATTGCCGGATCAGTGCAAATTGTCCCTGTCCATGATATTGTGATAATATTAAATTCTTCAGGTTCAGAACCACAGCTCACCATAACTGCAGGTAATGGATAGATCATTGTCCCGGGTTTCCATACAACTTTGCCCATACCAATATTTATTTCAGTAAATATAAGGTAAAAATGGCTGGGATTATTGGAAATTATTGTTTACCTGAAGGATTTAACGCACTCTTCCAGATCATCGAAAATCTGAAAGACTGTGTGAAGATGCAAAGTTTGGAACAGATCCATAACTGCTGGCTCAGGATTTGCGAATTTTAAAACACCGTAATTATTTCTGGCAATCCTCATTACTGTAAGAAAACAGCTGAAACCCGAACTGTCGATATACTCAACCCCATTCAGATCAATAATTACTTTTGAATTTGAGATTTCAAATACTTTGCTTATCCCGTCCCTTATTTCATCTGTAATCAGGGCATTGATCCTGTTTGCAGAAAAAGAGATTATATCAATTTTGTCTCTCTTCTCAATACTAATCATACATATTTAACTTTAAAAGACGCAAGACGCAAGGCAAAAGGAAAAAGGCAAAAGGAAAAAGGAAAAAGGAAAAAGGAAAAAGGAAAAAGGCAAAAGGCAAAAGGACAATATGAAAAATACTTTCTAAGCATGACTACTATCTTATTACTTCAGACTTTTTACTTTTTACTTTTTACTTTTTACTTTTTACTTGTTATAGTTTGGATTTATAATCGTCGAGTTCAATTATTGCGAAGTCTGTATCACTTTTAAACCTTTCGATGTATGATTCATACAAATCTGTTTCCTTAGCTTCTTTTGCCTGAAGTTCAAAAGTCTTAAGCATGACAGCCAGGTCATTCATGCCCATTATGGCTACTGATGATTTTGCTTTATGCGCCAGTAAGCCAAGCAGGTGGTATTTGCCTGAAGCAAGAAGAGATTTCATTTCACCATAAACTTCAACGGTCTGCTCATTGAACATTTTTATTATCTCATAAGTAATATCTCTGTCACCGCCCGCTACGGAGTTGAGATATTCAGTATTTATGAACTTATAATCCATAAGTGAGGAGGTATTTGATTAATGTACAGGCGCAAAGAATCAGTAACAAATATATAATTTTAAAACTTAAATCATTCTTATATTTTGACAAAATGATATGTTTGGACTTTTTAATTGAAGGAAATATGTGCTACTTTTATGGTTACAAATATTGCTGGATATGAGGTATGTTTTAAGATTTATTTCAATCCTGTTTTTGTTTTCAACTCTTTATGCTGAAGCACAGACAGATGTTACTGTTCGCAAAAAAGATTTCAGGAATGGGAAGGAGGGATTTGACGAGGCATGGAAGCATGTAACTACGGGTGATACGTATTTTTCGCAAAAAGGTGTTTGGTACGGAAATGCATATGTGGAATACAACATGGCAATTACTTACAATAATTCAAATGCCGAACTGAATTATAAGCTTGGAGCCTCAGCACTTTTATCCGATAATAAGGAGAAAGCTGCACCTTTCCTTGTAAAGGCAGGTGAGCTTAAGAAGAATGTGGCTGATGATATTTTTCTCCTGACAGCCAGAGCGTTTCAGTACGCAGGAAGATATCCGGAAGCAATAGAAATGTTCGGGAAACATCTGAGCTCCCAGGTAAAAAAGAGCACTGAAGATCTTGCAAAAATAAAAAAGTGTATTGATGAATGTAACTCAGCCATTGTTCTCACAAAAGACACAATAAAAGTATCTGTTACCAATCTTGGAGGAACTGTAAATTCATATAGTGACGATTACTCTGAAATAATTACATCAGATGGAAAGATGATGTATTTTGCTTCCAGACGCGAGGTTGAAAAATCAGGTAAGCGCAACACCGACACTAAGTACGATGAAAATATTTTTTTGTCAGAAAAAACCGGAGGTTCATGGACTGCAGCAGTTCCCGCTGTTAAAAACTTAACTTCAGGTAATTGTGAAGCCCCTCTTTATATCTCACCGGGTGGTGATCGCCTTTACATTTATGCAGGCTATGTAAATGGTGGCGATATTCGAAAGGTATCAATTAATAAAAAAGGGGACTGGAAATCACCCGAGTCTGTTGAATTCCCTGTTAACAGTTCCGGTTCCGAGACATCATTCAGTTTTTCACCTTCCGGAAAAGAGATCTATTTTGTCACAAATAACGCAAAGGATGGATTAGGAGGAAAGGATATATATTTCATAAAGAAGATTAGTGATAAAAAATGGTCAAAACCACAAAATGCTGGAAATACTGTTAACTCCATTTTCGATGAAGAATGCGTTAGGTTTTCATTCTCAGGCGACACTCTTTTTTTTAGTTCAAAGGGTCATAATTCTATTGGTGGTTTTGATATCTTTTATAGTGTAAAGGATACTTCAGGCCTATGGGGTAAAGCAAAAAATTATGGTTATCCTGTTAATACACAATGGGATGATATGTTTTATTTTCCATCAACAGAAAATGCCAGCACTTTCTTTTTCGTGTCAAACCGAAGCGGCGGATTAGGTGGCCTTGATATCTATACCGCAACTATAGATCACTCATTGAATAATCTGCCAGATGTTTCAATTACTCCTTCGAAAACAAATAATGCTGCAGCCGGCGATACAACTGTTGTAGTTAAAAAGCCGGATAACTCTGAAAGCATTGAACAAGAAATGAAAGAGAAATAACAATGAATTCTGATAATCATCAGCCTTTTTAAGGAAACAATTTGTTTGCTTTGCAGAAATGATTTGTTCATAGACTCAATCAGTATATTAAAAACCAAGATATTAATGAAAAATACTGCTTTTACAAAATTCCATGAGGAAGCCGGTGCCAAAATGGTACCTTTTGCCGGGTATAATATGCCTGTTGAGTATTTCGGTATAAATGAAGAGCATACAACTGTAAGAGAAAAGGTTGGCGTTTTTGATGTTTCTCATATGGGTGAATTCTGGGTAACAGGCTCATCTGCACTAAAATACCTGCAATACATTACCTCAAATGATGTCTCAGCTCTTGTTGACGGAAAAGTTCAGTATTCCTGCTTCCCGAATGGACAGGGCGGAATAGTTGACGATCTTCTTGTTTACAGGTATAATATTGAAAAATATCTGTTAGTTGTAAATGCCGCTAACATTGAGAAAGACTGGAACTGGTGTGTCAAAAATGCATCAAGATTTGGTCTGGTGGTCGGGAAAGATCTTATAAATGCATCAGATGAATACGGACAACTGGCTGTTCAGGGCCCACTTGCACTGAAAGCAATGCAGAAGCTTACAAAATCATCAGTTGAGGATATGGAATACTATACTTTCAAAGTAATTGATTTTGCAGGTATAAGCAATGTTATTTTTGCAACTACGGGCTACACAGGTGCAGGCGGTTGTGAGATTTATGTGAAAAACGCAGACGGTGCAAAACTCTGGAATGCCGTATTTGAAGCCGGGAAGGAGTTTGGTATAAGGCCTATCGGTCTGGGAGCACGCGATACCTTACGACTTGAAATGGGCTATTGCCTTTACGGAAACGATATTAATGATACCACATCGCCAATTGAGGCCGGATTAGGATGGATTACAAAATTCACAAATGAGAAAGATTTCATTGATAAAGCTTTGTTGTTAAAACAGAAGGAGGAGGGTGTAACTAAAAGGCTGAAAGGTTTTGTTATGCTCGAACGTGGTATCCCGAGGCAGCATTATGAGGTTGTTAATGCAGATGGCGTGATAATTGGAGAGGTGACTTCAGGAACCATGTCGCCCATGATGAAGCAGGGAATTGGTATGGCCTACCTGAATAAGGGTTACTGGAAAACCGGAACTGAAATTTGCATTCGCATCAGAAACAAAGATCTTAAAGCTCAAATAGTTGATCTTCCTATTTATAAAGCAGGCAATTGATTATTTAGAAGTTACGTTGCATTCTTTTATGAAACTCTTTGTGTAACTTGGTGACTTTGTGCCTTAGTGGCTAAAAAGTGCCACCAAGACTCTAAGACACTAAGCAACACCAGGATATAAAAATTGATATGAAGAAAAAAAAACTAGAAACATGTTTTTCACCGGCATTATTTATCCCGGAAGAGAATCATGAATCAATAGTTGTTGTGATAGATATACTGAGAGCTTCATCGGCCATATGCACTGCTTTTGCCAATGGTGCTTCAGAAATAATTCCGGTTGCGGAGGTTTCAGAAGCAAGGGAGTATAAATCTAAAGGATTTCTTGTTGCTGCTGAACGCGATGGATTTGTTCTTGATTTTGCCGACTTTGGTAATTCCCCTTTTAATTTTTCAGCTGAAAAAGTTAAAGGTAAATCAATTGTTTACAGTACCACTAACGGTACAAAAATTATTAATCTTGCCGCTGCCTCATATCTTACGGTTATAGGATCATTTCTAAATATCAGCGCTTTATCTGAATGGCTTTTAAGGCAGGACAGAGATGTATTGCTCTTCTGTGCAGGATGGAAGAACAGGTTTAATATTGAAGACACAATCTGTGCCGGGGCATTTGCAGAAAACCTTATTAACAGCTGCAGATATTCTACAATTTGCGACTCAACCCTGGCTGCTATGGATCTGTGGTCGCTTGCCGGGAAGGATCCGGTTGGTTATATTGAGAAAGCTGCTCAGAGGAGCCGGCTTCGTGATAAGGGTTTAGATGATTGTATTGCTTTTTGTTTCACAAAAGATTTTACAGACAAAATTCCCGTAATGAAGAACGGCAGACTTGTTGGAAATGTGTTGTAAAATAAGGGCTTATTGTTATTTTGTTAACAGCTGATTGTTTTTATAATTTTACTTTTTACTTTTTACTTTTTACTTTTTACTTTAAAATGATTCTTATGAAAAAGCACAATTTTTATGCAGGTCCTTCAATTCTTCCTCAATACACAATTGATAAATCAATTGAAGGAATAAAAGACTTTGCAGGTTCAGGTTTATCTGTTCTTGAGATTTCTCACAGAAGTAAGGAATTTGTTGCCTGTATGAATGACACAATTGGGTTGTTTAAAGAATTACTTGAAATCCCTGCAGGATATCAGGTTCTGTTTCTTGGCGGAGGTGCCAGCCTTCAGTTTGCCATGGTTCCAATGAACCTGATGGAGAAGAAGGCAGCATATCTGAATACTGGAGAATGGGCTGGCAAAGCATTAAAAGAAGCAAAGCTTTTCGGAGAAGCTGTCGAAGTAGCCTCTTCAAAAGAGAAGTTATATAATTATATACCAAAGAATTACACAATTCCTTCTGATGCTGATTATTTCCATATTACAACAAATAATACAATATACGGTACTGAGCTGAAAAAAGATTTGGATGTTAAAGTACCACTGGTGGCAGATATGTCATCCGATATCTTCAGCCGTCCGGTGGATGTTTCAAAATATGCATTAATATATGGTGGTGCGCAAAAAAACCTTGCACCTGCAGGTGTAACCTTTGTTATAGTAAAAGAAGATATACTAGGCAAAGTTACCAGACCTTTGCCTTCAATGCTCGACTACAGAACTCATATTAAAGGTGAGTCTATGTTTAATACTCCTCCAGTATTTACAGTATTTGCAGCCCAACAGACACTCGTATGGCTGAAAAACCTCGGAGGTGTAAAAGCGATACAGAAAAAGAATATTGAAAAAGCGGCTTTGCTTTATGATGAAATTGACAGAAATAAGCTATTTGTACCTACTATTGCTGATCCGGAAGACAGATCTCTGATGAACATTTGCTTCGTTATGGCCCCTGAATACAAAGAGCTTGAAAAACCTTTTGCCGATTTTGCGAAATCAAAGGGAATGCTTGGTATCGAGGGACACAGATCAACAGGCGGATTCAGGGCTTCAACCTATAATGCCCTTCCAAAAGAGAGTGTGGAAGCACTTGTTAATGCAATGAAAGAATTTGAATCAAAAAATTAGAGTTATATGAAAGTCCTTGTTGCAACAGAAAAACCATTTGCTCCAATAGCTATACGGCAGATACGTGAAGTTACAGAAGCTGCAGGTTACACCCTGGTGTTACTTGAGAATTATAAAAATAAGTCGGAGCTGCTTGAAGCTGTATCTGATGCTGATGCATTGATTGTCAGGAGTGATCTGGTAACTTCCGAAGTGCTGGATGCTGCAAAGCAGCTTAAAATTGTTGTCAGGGCAGGAGCCGGATATGATAATCTTGACATACAGGCATGCACTGATCATGGTGTTATAGCTATGAACACCCCGGGACAAAATTCAAATGCTGTTGCTGAACTGGTGTTCGAATTGCTGCTCTATCAGATAAGGGGAGGATTCAGCGGGAAAATTTCAGGAAGCGAGCTTAGAATGAAAACACTGGGATTGCATGGTTTTGGAAATGTAGGGAAATACGTTGCAGATATTGCCAGAGGGTTTGGTATGGATACTTATACTTATGATCCGTTTGTTAGCGAAAGAGTGATGAAAAATAACGGGGCTAAGCAAATAATTACTATCGAAGAGTTGTACTCAAAATGCCAGTACATGTCGGTTCATATGCCATATAATGAACGGACAAATAAACTGATTGGCTATGATCTTTTGAGTAAAATGCCTCAGAATGCAGTTCTTGTGAATACAGCCAGAAAAGAGGTAATCGATGAAGCGGGTTTGCTTAAAATATTCGAAGAGCGACCAGATTTTTGTTATCTTTCTGATATTGAGCCGGATTGTAAAGCTGTTTTTGAAGAGAAATATAAAGGAAGATATATTTTTACGGCAAAAAAAATGGGTGCTCAGACCGAAGAGGCAAATATAAATGCAGGAGTAGCTGCAGCGCGGCAAATTATTAGTTACTTTAGAAAAGGCATTGAGAAATATAAACTTAATAAGTAATACTTATTCTAATAAAAAGAGATGGCAATTGTAAAACCTTTCAGGGGATTAAGACCCCCTCAGGCTCTGGCTAAGGATCTGGCTTGTCTTCCATATGATGTTATGAATACTGAAGAAGCTGCCAGCATGGCAAAAGACAAGGAATGCTCCCTGCTTCATATTACAAGGTCAGAAATAGATCTGCCTGCGGATGCAGATTCTCATTCAGAGGAAGTCTATAATAAATCAGTTGAAAACTTTTTAAAGTGGCAAAAGAATGGATGGCTAGTCCAGGATGAGAAGCCCCATTTTTATATTTATGCCCAGACAATGAAGGGCAGAACTCAGTACGGTATAGTAGGCTGTGCATCAGTTGATGATTACATGAATGGGATAATTAAAAAGCATGAGCTTACAAGACCTGATAAAGAGCAGGACAGGATGATCCATGTCAGGATAAATAATGCCAATATTGAGCCTGTGTTTTTTACATATCCTGCTGTAAAAGAAATTGATAATATTGTAAGTAAGATTGTACAAACTGAAAAACCAGAATATGATTTTGTAGCTGAAGACGGATTTGGACACCATTTCTGGGTAATAAGAGATGCAGCAACTAACACACTTATTGAGAAGCTGTTTGCCAAAAAAGTGCCATTCACCTATGTTGCAGACGGACATCACCGTACCGCTGCCGCTGCGCTGGTAGGCAGGGAGAAACGAGAAAACAACAAAAAACATAAAGGCACTGAGGAGTATAATTTTTTTCTGGCTGTACATTTTCCCGATAATCAGCTTCAGATAATAGACTACAACAGAACTATCAAGGATCTTAATGGTCTTACCCCCGGTGAACTTATTGCCAAGCTTGAAAAAGGATTTATTGTTGAGGAAAAGGGTGAGAAAATCTATAAGCCAAAAAAGCTTCACAACTTCTCTATGTATCTTGAGGGCAAGTGGTTCAGTCTTACTGCCAGGGAAGGAACATACAATGACCATGACCCTATTGGGGTTCTGGATGTAACCATCCTTACCAATCAGATATTAAGTCCGATTTTGGATATTCAGGATCTGAGAAGATCGAAGCGTATTGATTTTGTTGGTGGCATAAGAGGTCTGGGTGAACTTAAGAAGAGGGTTGACAGCGGTGATATGAAGGTAGCCTTCGCACTTTTCCCTGTTTCAATGGATCAGCTTATTACAATAGCTGATTCCGGAAATATAATGCCGCCGAAAACAACATGGTTCGAACCTAAATTAAGGAGTGGGCTTGTAATTCATTTACTGAGTTGATTTGCTCTGTGTCACTCTGTGTTACCTCTGTGTCTCTCTGTGTAACTTTTTTTAAGAACTTTCACAGAGTTCCACGTAGACCCACAGAGTTCCACAGAGAAAAATATTACTTATATTCAATTGATGATTAGTTGTATATAACTGTTTTATTTACCTCCTGAATTATGTCGGGTATCAAAGATAATATCACATCCCTTAAAAAAGAGATTCCGGCAATAGTTAAACTGGTTGCAGTATCCAAAACCAGGTCTGTAAGCGATATAATGGAGGCTTATAATGCAGGGCAGCGTTATTTTGGAGAAAACAGGGTACAGGAAATACTGAATAAAAAGGACCTTCTTCCATCAGATATAGAATGGCATCTTATTGGTCATCTGCAGACAAATAAAGTAAAAGCAGTTGTTCCGTTTGTTTCTGTGATACAATCCGTTGATACCTTTAAACTCCTGAAGATTATAAACCTGGAGGCACAAAAGATTGACAGGGTTGTCGACTGCTTTTTGCAGATTCATATTGCTGAGGAGGAAACCAAATTCGGATTCAGTGTAAATGAGGTTACAGAAGTACTTGAATCAAAAGAGTTCATTAGTTTAAAAAATGTAAGGATTTGCGGACTGATGGGTATGGCAACATTCACTGACAATACAATTCAGGTTAGTAAAGAATTTAATTATCTTGCCGATACGTTCAAATCTCTTAAAATAAGATTTTTTGAAAATGCCCCTTTTTTTAAAGAAATTTCAATGGGTATGTCAGGTGATTACAAATTAGCAATTAGTGCCGGGAGTACAATTGTAAGAATCGGGAGTCTGATTTTTGGAGAAAGGATTAATAATAAACAATAAGCAATATACAACAAAAGAAATGGAGAACCTATCTACAAAGTATCTTGGACTTAGTTTAAAAAGTCCGTTAATTGTGAGCAGCAGCCGCCTTACTTCAACTTTGGAAAGCCTTATTTCAGCTGAAACCAGCGGTGCAGGTGCTGTTGTTTTAAAATCGCTTTTTGAAGAGCAGATTAATCATTATATTAACTCAATACCGGTTTCTCAGAGCTATCCTGAAGCGGATGACTATATTGCCTATTATACAAAATCAAACTCTGTTGACGAATATTTAAACCTAATCAGGGATGCCAAGAAGAATTTATCAATTCCTGTAATCCCCAGTATTAATTGTTATTCAACGAAAGGCTGGACAGACTTTGCTAGAACAATTGCTGACTCGGGAGCTGATGCATTGGAAGTAAATATGTTTTTTATGCCTCTTAGTGCAAAGAAATCTTCGGGAGACTGTGAAAAGATTTATTTTGAGCTGATTGAGAAGCTTAAAGCCAAAATTTCGATTCCTGTTGCATTGAAAATTGGTTACAGGTTCTCTAATATTTTGTATATGATTGACCAGTTTTATAACAGAGGGGTTGAAGGAGTTGTTATGTTTAACAGATTTTACGAACCGGATATTGATATAAACAAAATGGAAATAATTCCGGCCTCAATATTCAGCAATACAAATGAAAGACGTAATGTGCTAAGATGGATTGCAATGACAAGTAGCCAGGATATAAAAATTGATATATCAGCTTCCACAGGGGTTCACAGCAGTGCAGATGCCATCCGGTATATTCTGGCCGGAGCTGATACAGTTCAGGTTTGTTCAGTTTTATATCAGAATGGGATGGGCTACCTTCAAACTCTGAACAGCGAAATAAAAGAATGGATGGCCAAGAATAATTTCAGGAATATCGCCGATTTCAGAGGAAAACTCAATTGGAATAACTATGAAAAACCTGAAGTCTTTGAGAGGACTCAGTTTATGAAGTACTTTTCTTCAGAGGATTAGTCTGACTTTATTACAAACCATTACCTTTCAAGTATTGAAATCAGTTCTGTTATAAGAACAACTATTTCATTCCTGGGAGAGAGAGGGTTATCCTCAATAATCTTCCTGATTTCTTCCTTCTTTTCCGGTGTAAGGTCGTTTGCCGTTTCCTCAATTACTGTAAGACATTCAACTGCACCAACATAATCGCTTTTTAAGAATGTTCTGGCAAAATCTGCGGAATATTCAGAATAATCGAGTCCCGATTGCCAGCACGAAGCTACAAGCATGCTTATTGTTGCAGGTTTAAGGTCTTTTCTAATTTCATTTATTACTTCCTTGCAGGCTGACTGATCTTTCAGATCGTTCATAAATCCTTCAATGCTTTTTTTTAATGCTGAATCCTCAGTACTGTCGTATAAAGATGTCAATATTTCAATAGCACCTTCAAATGGTTGCTCATCTCTGAGCAATTCTATAGCATCTGCAATTGATTTATTATTACCTTTATTAATTATTGAAAATAGTTCAATGCGCTTTTTTTCAGTTCTGATCATTTTGGTATATTTTATAACAAAGGTAGAAATACGTCAATTACTTGAAGCTGTTTTTGAAAAATAAAAATAATGTAGTAATTTAGTCGGGAATTAGATTTGACACTTAAATAAATAAATCATGAATAAGAAATACGGAATCAGTTCAGGTATCTTAATGGTAGTTATTCTGTCTGCCGGTCTGCTTGTTGCCTGTAAAGATAAAGGTCCTAAAGCAGCAACGGACGATATTAAAATGGAAACCCCAAAGGACAATGCTGCTGTAGCTAAGGATATCAAACAGGCTGAAAAGATCTTTAATGCTCTTCCATCACCTCTTGAATCAGCGATGCTGATTAAATCTGCCGGTGCCAGATTCGATCCTGCTCTGCTGAATAAGATCAGTAATGTTAGTAACTACGCTACTAATAAGAGCATGGCTTTAAATCTTGGTATTTATACCTGCGATCTTAGCTTTGCAAGTATGTACGAGCAGACTCAGCTTATTATTGATTACATGAATGCTGCCAAAAAAATGGCTGATGGCCTGGGAATTCTTAAAGCCATTGATCAGGAGACTATCGACCGTCTTGAAGAAAATATTAATAATACTGAAGTTATAATGGAGATTGTAAGCACAACCTTTATGAATTCAAATTCATACCTCGAGGATAATGGTCAGCCGGCTGTTGCTGCCATGGTTCTTGTTGGTGGTTGGTTCGAAGGTCTCTATATATCTACCCAGCTGGTTGATATGAAAGATTTTAACGGAAATAAACTTGTTGGCAGGATTATCGACCAGAAACTTTCAATTGGTATTCTCAAAAATCTTCTTGAGAGCAGCAAAGGAAATCCGGCAGTTGATGAGCTTATACTTCAGGTGGATAAATTAAAAGTGGTTTTTGATAAAATCACAATTACTACATCTCCTGTGAGACCAGAGTTTGACAAGAATTCGAATACAACAATGCTTAAGTCGGAAGTTAAAACTGACATGACACCTGAGGTCTTCAAAGAACTTGCTTCAACAGTTGCTGAGATTAGAAGTACATTTGTAAAATAACTTTAGCCATGAGAATATTCAGAATAATTCCGGTAGTTGCTCTTTTAATATTGGGCACTGCACTCAACGTAGATGCTCAGTGTAAGGCATTTGCTAAAAAGGTATGTCTTCCTGAACTTGGATCATATACACATGACGGAAATTACCATGCAGCCATCCTTGTTGAAGGTGAAGAGGCTGAATTATATAAGACCTTTTATTCCGATATGGATTACAGGGTAGCCATCTGTGGCGAAGATAAACTTCCAAATGTGGAGTTTAAAATCCTCGATGCCAATAAAAATGTCCTCTATTCCAACAAAGATGCAAATTATGCAAAAACATGGGACTTTAAACTTCAGTCAAGCCAGCAGCTTAAGCTTGTGATCAAAGTTACATCGTTTAACCAGGCAGGAGAAACCCCGGCAAGCGGATGCGTGGCTATTATGTTTGGATTTAAGGTGAAAAAATAAAACATATTTTGGAAAAATATGTTTTTGTAATGGGGCGTCGCGACGCCCCATTTTTGTTATTGTAGGGAAGGGTCGCGACTCTTCCCTACATATTAAACCAATTTTGACGCCAGGTATTTTCCTGTATAAGATGCCTTGCATTTTATCAGGTCTTCCGGTTTTCCTTCAAATACAATCATTCCCCCTTCTTCTCCGCCTTCAGGTCCAAGATCAATTACCCAGTCGGAGCATTTAATAACCTCCTGATTATGTTCGATAAGAATCACAGAATGGCCATGGTCTACCAATGCATTTACAGATTTAAGAAGTTTATTAATATCATGAAAATGAAGTCCCGTGGTTGGTTCGTCAAAAATAAACAGAATGTGTCCGCTTCCCCGTTCCTGACTTAAGAAATATGCAAGCTTAACCCTCTGGCTCTCACCGCCTGAGAGGGTGCTCGACGATTGTCCCATTTTAATGTAGCCAAGTCCCACATCTGATAGAGGCCTGAGTTTTTCAATAATTCTTTTTTCACTCTTACCTGGATGAGAATTAAAAAAATCAATGGCATCATCTATAGTCATTTCAAGCATGTCAAATATATTTTTGCCATGGTATCTTACATCGAGAATGTCTTTGCGGAATCTCATTCCTTTGCAGGTTTCACAAGTCAGCTCTACATCTGCCATAAACTGCATTTCAACTCTGATTATACCTTCACCCTGACACTCTTCACATCGCCCGCCTTCTATATTAAATGAGAAGTGAGAAGCCTTGAAATTATTTTGAACTGATGCCTGAAGTTCAGAATATAATCTTCGGATCTCATCATAAGCTTTCAGATAGGTTACCGGGTTTGATCTGCTCGAACGGCCAATCGGGTTCTGATCAACAAGTTCTATTCCTGTTAATCCTGAAATATCACCGTTGATTTCTCTGAACTGACCGGGTTTAAAACTATTACCGTTGATTCTGTTAGACAGAATCTTATACAATATATCGGAAACGAGGCTTGATTTACCCGACCCGCTTACTCCTGTAACTGAGGTAATTGTATGAAGAGGGAACCTTACATCAATATTTTTCAGGTTATTTTCCCTTGCCCCTTTAATTTCAATATAACTGTTCCACTTTCTTCTGGACTTTGGAACAGGCACACTTAATCTGCCACTTAGGTATCCTGCAGTGAGTGATTTATTGCTTGTTGACAGATCGAGTCCCCCCTGGTAAACTATTTCGCCACCGAGTCTTCCGGCTTCAGGGCCAAGGTCGATTATCTGATCTGCAGCCCTTATGATCTCTTCTTCGTGCTCAACAACCAAAACAGTATTACCTAAGTCCCGGAGGTCTTTAAGTACTTTTATGAGAAGGTTTGTATCACGCGGATGTAATCCGATACTGGGCTCATCGAGAATATACATTGAGCCTACAAGGTTGCTGCCAAGAGAGGTGGAAAGATTGATACGCTGCGATTCACCACCTGAAAGAGTTGCTGATAATCTGTCGAGAGTAAGATATGGAAGTCCGACATCGATAAGGAACTTTAGTCTTACTGTAATCTCAGTTATGAGTCTTTCGGCAATTTTTGAATCTGACTCATTTAGTTCCAGTTTTGTTATGGTATCATACAATTTATGCACAGGCACCGATACTAATTCCTGAATTGATTTTCCCGATACAAGAACATACCCGGCTTCTTTCCTGAGTCTCGAACCCTTGCATTCCGGGCACGTTGTTTTTCCGCGGTAACGGCTGAGCAAAACCCTGTACTGAATCTTAAATTTCTTCTCCTCCAAATGCTGGAAGAACCGATCTATACCATAGAAATACTTATTTCCTTTCCAGAGGAGTGCTTTTTGTTCATCGGAAAGCTGGTAAATGGGTTTATGAATCGGAAAGTCAAAATTTTCGGCATTTAAAATTAGTCTCTCCTTCCATTTCTTCATAGTTTCACCTTTCCAGCAAACTATCGCATCTTCATATACAGAAAGGTTCTGATTTGGAATGACCAGATTCTCATCGATACCTATTATCTTGCTGTACCCTTCACAGACCGGACAAGCACCAATAGGATTATTAAAGCTGAATAAATATTCCGAAGGTTCCATAAAAAGGATTCCATCCTCCTCAAATTTATTTGAAAAGCTTTCTCTCCGGATCTCTTTTTCATCAAGGATGACTACCTGGCAATAACCCTTACCAGTCTGAAAAGCTGTTTGCGCAGAGTCGGCGGCCCTGCTGAAATTGTCAGCAGAGTGACTTATTACAAGCCTGTCTATCACAATATTTACCAGTTGCCCGGGTTTGAAATTTTTAAATGATTTCAGCTCATCAGTCTTAATCAGCTCACCGCCTGATTCTATACGGTTAAAGCCCTGTTTGCTGAGAAAGGAGAAATATTCTTTAGGGTCGATATTCTCAGGGATCTCTCCTGAGGAAGTTATTATTACTTTGGTTCCTTCAGGCAAAGATGCCAGGAAGTCGACAATATCATCTGCACTGTGTTTCTTAACCTCTTTACCTGAAACAGGAGAATAGGTTCTTCCCACCCTTGCAAAAAGGAGCCTCATATAGTCATAAATCTCAGTCGAAGTTCCGACAGTGGATCGTGGATTGCGGGAATTTACCTTTTGCTCAATCGCAATAGCAGGAGGGATACCATTAATAAAATCGACCTCAGGTTTGTTCATCCTGCCCAAAAACTGGCGTGCATAGGCTGATAAACTTTCAACATACCTTCTTTGTCCTTCTGCATAAATAGTATCAAAAGCAAGAGATGATTTCCCTGAACCGGAAACGCCGGTTATCACTACAAGTTTATTTCTTGGAATATTAAGACTTACATTTTTAAGATTATGTACTCTTGCCCCCTTAATTTCAATACTTCCCTGCATTTCGGATTCCTTATCGGAGTGTTAAAGTTGAGTTAAAAGCCAAAAGTACTACTTTCATTTTAAAAAAATTACTTTCTTTGTATTACGAATATTAACCAAATAACGCGACTGCCTATAGATAATAATTCTACTCTGTTTAACTAAAAGAGTGAGTTATGAATAAATTGATTTCCGATTATGAGCTGATATTGAGGTTCATAAAAGGTGAGCAGTCCTGTTTCGAACAGCTAATCCACCGTCATAAAAACAAAGTTTTCGCCTATATAAGTCTTTATATACGCGATCAGGCTCTTGCCGAAGATATCTTCCAGGATACCTTTCTTAAGGTCATTCAATCAGTTAAAGCAGGAAAATACTCCGATAACGGGAAATTTCTTTCCTGGGTTATGAGAATTGCACATAATCTTATTATTGACCATTTCAGGAGGCTAAAACAGATGAATACAATATCGAATGATAATTATGAGTCTGATCTTTTTAATTCAAAAAGATTTGCTGAAGATAATATTGAAGATGATATGGTAAAACGTCAGATCCATAAGGATATCAGGATTATGATCAGCAGTCTGCCTGATGATCAGAGAGAGGTTGTTATTCTCCGCCATTATGCAGACCTGAGTTTCAAGGAGATTGCCGATATAACAGGTGTAAGCATTAATACAGCTTTAGGACGGATGAGGTATGCTCTTATCAATCTGAGGAAGCTGATGGAGGAGAAGAAGATAAGTCTGACAATAAATTAATTTACTTCCGACCCCCAAAAAGGGGTCTGCCACCCATCCCCCCAGAGAGGTTCGCCCCCCAACCCCCCTAAAGGGGGGCTAAGCCTTTGCAAATAGAAGAATGACAGCTATTTGCAGTAATTAATCCCCCTTTAGGGGGGAAGGGGGGCAAGCCCTGAAAATTATTTCATTTTTATTACAATATGTTGTCCACAGCTTCGTTTTCAAATAAACAGAAATCATGAAGCCTATGGGAATAAATTCTACTCAATTTCTTTCATATTACGACATCAGAACAGAAAACATTGATATTATTGAAGATGCTTTCGGACTTAACTCTGAATTCAGTGATGTGATTGCCCTTCTTGGAAAAGTTAAAGCAGTTCCGGGGAGACGTTTGACAAAAGCCCTGATTGAAAAAGTCAGGAAGAAAGTTTAAAAAAAGAGAACACAGGAAAAAATCCTGTGTTTTTTTTGTTTTATTCAAAATTAAAATAGTATCTTTGTGATATTAAAATAATATCAACTATGAAAAACGAATTTACTGTTAAACCTGTTTCAGGTTATTTAGCTTTGCTGATGGCATTTTTGTTTATCACCGGAGCAATTGCCGGATTTGCATTAAATATTATCTGGCTTGGTGTAGTGCTTGCGATCCTATTTATCTTTACAAGCCTTGGTTTTAAGGTTGTTAATCCGAACAGTTCCTGTGTTATGGTTCTTTTTGGTGCTTATAAAGGGACAATAAGGGAAAATGGATTTTTCTGGGTCAATCCATTTTATATTACCAGGCATATTTCACTCAGAGCCAGGAATTTTAACGGGGAACCCATTAAAGTGAATGACAAAATAGGAAACCCTATCAAGATTGGTCTGGTGCTAGTGTGGCGTGTTCAGGAGACATATAAGGCAGTTTTTGATGTAGACGATTTTCAGCACTTTGTACTCGTTCAGAGCGATGCTGCACTTCGCAAGCTTGCCGGATTATATCCATACGACAACTTTGAAGACCACGATGCTGTTATTGCTCTCCGCAGCGGCGGGGAAGAGGTAAATAATGAACTTGAGAAAGAGATAAGGGAAAGACTTCAGATCTGCGGTATAGAAGTTATTGAAGCAAGGATCAATTATATTGCCTATGCTGAGGAGATTGCCAATGCGATGCTTCGCAGGCAGCAGGCTACTGCTGTTGTAGCAGCCAGGTTCAAAATTGTTGAAGGTGCAGTATCAATGGTAGAGATGGCTCTGGAGCAGCTTTCAGTAAAGAAGATTGTTGAGCTCGACGAAGAGAAGAAAGCTGCGATGGTCAGTAATCTGATGGTAGTCCTTTGCGGTGATAAAGATGCCACACCAATCGTAAATACAGGTACTTTGCATAATTAGGTATGAGTGAGAAAAAACCATTTGTTCTCAGGATTGACCCTGAGAAACTGAAAGCTCTGGAGAAATGGGGTGCTGATGAATTCCGCAGCACTAACGGGCAGATTGAGTATTTACTCGATCAGGCCTTAAGAAAATCAGGCAGATGGAAAATCAAGTCAGCTAACACTAAAAATGACGAAAATGAACAAACCGGTTAAATATATCTGCCCCAAGTGTGGTTCAAAGAATTACAAAGCAGGCACAATTTGGGCTTCAAGGAGTATAATAGCTAAGTTATTTGATATTCAGGACAGGAGATATACAACTGTAACCTGCTCAGTATGTCAGTATACCGAACTTTATCATTTGCCTCCGAAAAGATTGAATGAGGTACTTGAGTATACCACAAACAAAGAGCTCTGATTACTGATTGATAAAATAGATGGAATGGCAGGCAGCAACGCCTGCCGTTTCAGTTCTTAGACGGCTCATACCAAGATGCACATTCTTATAACCGTTTGCTGTTGCTCTTTTTATTTCTTCTTCGCAGAAATCGCCTTCAGGCCCGATAAGAATTATAGCATTTTCTCCTTTGGAATATGCATCGGTTATCTTACTTCTGCTGAAAGATTCATTGCAATGGGCAATCATTCCGGTACCTGTATTAATTGATCTGATAAAGTCATTAAAGCTGCATGGGGTATTTAGTTTTGTTCCGGTTGCCTTAAGCGACTGTTTCATTGCAGAAATAATTATGTTATTTATTCTTTCAGGCTTAACAGACTGCTTTTCAGTGTTTTTGCATAACAAGGGAGTAATTTCATCTATCCCTATTTCAACACTTTTTTCAACAAACCATTCAAACCTTTCAGGGTTTTTAAGAGGAGAGATTGCAATATGGAGATTGTAGTTTCTCTTTTCAAAATCCCTTATTATACCTGTTATTCTGATGAGGCAACTTTTTTGATCGGGATTCTCAATTATACCCTCATACAGGTTGCCCTTCCCATCAATCAGTCTTACATTATCTCCCTTAGTCATTCTCAATACCCTAATAATGTGCTTCGACTCAACTTCATTGAGAGTAAAAACATCACGAGTAATATCAGGGGCGTAAAATATTTGCATTACAATGTTATTTGTGCAAAAATAGTTATTTTGAGCGACCTTTGTAATTCAGGTTAGATTACATTGTGTTGAATTTATTTTGCCCCCCAACCCCACTAAAGGGGGGCTAAAGCATTAATAACATGAAGGATAGCGGGGAATATGCCTGATTAACCCCCCCTTTAGGGGGGCAGGGGGGCAGATAACAGTAATATAATGAGCTATATAGTATTAAAATATAATGAAAATAGGCCTTTTATCTGATACGCATGGCTGGATACACCCCCGGCTATTTGATCATTTCGCTGATTGCGATGAGATCTGGCATGCAGGTGATATTGGGAATATTGAAACTGCCGATAAGCTTGCCGCTTTCAAACCTTTCAGAGCTGTTTATGGAAACATTGATGATGCAGTAGTAAGGAAGGTCTACACTGAAACACTTAAATTCAAAGTTGATGAAACCAGGATATGGATAACCCATATCGGAGGGACTCCCGGACATTACGAGGCAAAAGTTAAACCCTCAATTTATTATGATTCCCCTGACATATTTATTTGCGGACATTCTCATATTGCAAAAGTAATGCACGATCCAAGGGGCGGGTTTTTATATGTGAATCCCGGGGCAGCCGGATATCACGGGTTCCATAAATTCATGACAGCCATCAGATTTCATATTGATGGCAGCCGGATACACGATATGGAACTTATCGAACTTGGTGAAAGGGGTAAGGCAATTATTGATTAACCTGTCCTTCATCAGTATTTGTTGATTCCATCCTTCTCAGGAATTTGCCAAGCCGGTCTTCAACAGAGATCATATAGGTGTAAGGAACCCTTACTGACGATTGAGGATCTTTTCTGTCGTTAAGTTTAATTCCGGAAATCAGAGTATTGTAAGCATTGTTTCCAGCCTGAGTCATCATAACCCCCCTGATATATGAGAAATAGTACCATGTTGAGTTATCGGCTTTGAGATAAATGTCAATCATATCTCCCGACCTTCTTCTCTGAATTTCAATATACCCGTCAACGAAAACATTAATTGCCTGTGTCCCAACAAAACCTATTCCGATTTTACCCGATGACCTGAATGATGATGATTCTTCATTCCATCTGAGATTCACACTGTTAAGGAGGAGTTCATATGCGAACTCTTTCGGAAGAGTTTTTGAAGTGCCAAACAGGTCCATTTCTTCCTTCAGCTGATTGGCTGCACTTATCCCTATGAGGTCTTTCATCCCCTTGTTATTAAGCTCTGAATTGAGATTTACAGGTTTGAGTGAGGGCATCATTCTGATCTCGTCTGCCATTATTTTCAGTGCTTCCGGTGAAAAGAAGAAGTCAAGAGCAAGAATTGCCTCAATATTTACTTTTCCCGAATCAATTTCATGTAAAACCTTTCCTGCAGAAGTTAATTTGACAAGGTCGTACTTTGCACCAAAATTTATATTGCCTTCACCGGAAAGAATACAATAGTTATTATCAAGTGCCAGCATATTGCCAGGAAGTTTCTGGTCTGCAATTTTCTCGAGAGATGCTATCAGGTATCTTCCTTTCGCCTTCTCGTAGTATATGTATCCGCTTGAATTTATGAGTGCAACATCGGTCCATGATTTCTGTGCCGACAGGAAAGTTGGATAGATATGGATAGAATCAGTATTAATATAAGAGCCCGAGAATACCAGTTCATCATTAATATCCCTTGGTTTATCGCTGACCGGTATTAAAACATTCCGGGGATCGATTTTCGATTTAAATTTAATATTCAGACTCTTTACTGATTTACATGTTCCAATTATACCGGCTGCTCCGGTGAAGGTCAGAAGGTCATCCTTACCGTATAATTTAACATCGCCCGTAAAGGTGAAGGCCGGATTGAGCGTAAACTTTTGATTGACAGAGATATATCCTCTCGCGCTCGTAATCAATGTATCTACAGCAAGTTCCGGAAAGTTAATCTGCTGTATTTTCTTGTCTTCATCGACATAATCGTAAATTGCACTTCCGGTATATCGTTTCGTTGATTCTATATCAATTTTAGCATCGTGAAGTATATGCTTATTATTTAGTGCTATAATAGCATTTTGCATTGTCTGGATCTTTGCCCTCCTTGTGATTTTTATTTTACCGCTGTCGGGTTGTATCAGGGCATCTGCAATATGTATGTAGTTAATGTTTTCCGCTTCAATAATTTCCTTGTCAAGAAAATACGATCCTTTCCATGATGAGAAAGCAACCGTATCGGTATTATTATTTGTTGCATAGAATGTTGGTTTGTCGAGATTATTAAAATTAAGAGCAAGAAGCTTTTCCGGAGACAGAAGCTGAATATTTGATTTTCCTTTTTGTTCCATATTAAGTACCCTGGTTTCCATATTATATGCAAAATCTGTCATCTTGCATAGATATTGTATCTCAGGAAACTTAACCAGAGAGGAATCTGTATTCAGACGGAACCTTGCCATTTGCTGATCAAAGTTGATATCTGTGCTGGCGTTCTCGGCAATAAATGAATAACCGCTTGTGGTAGCTGATTTCAGGTTGTAATCAGCAGTATCAGCTTTTATGGCATTTGAGGCGAAACTGAACAGGTTTGAGGTAACTCTTGAGTTCGTGGTATTAATTATTCCATCACCAAGCAGATTGGCAGGCGTGAGTTTTAGGGAGCCATCAAGGGTGGTCCCGTTACCAAACATGTCAAAGCTTTTGCCTGTAGTACTTTTAGCCAGCCATTCATCCTTTTTTGTCAGCCATTTTATTTCAACATTTTCGCTGTTCAGGACCGGAAATATGCCTTTTGTGTCTTTCTCCATGTTGAAAGCCGTTGCTTTTGTGAGCATTGAATCGGGATAGAACTGAAATTCCTCAGACTTTGTTGTCGATGTCAGATACTTTAGTTTTCCTCCACCTATTAACCCATTGTTGCTCATATTAAGAGACTCGAAAAGTCTTCCTCTCCCTTCATATACCTCAATACCATCTTCCGGTACCACCATATTGAAGCCAAGTGAGTTGTTTTCCTGAATTGTCAGGAACTGTTTCATTGGCTTCAGTATATTCCCCCCGACAAATACTCCCGACAAATTCATATCGTCATTTGTATAGTGGTCTATATTTTCGTAAGTGAACGGGTCAACTTTGAAATAGAAGTCCTTCTGCGGATAGACGCCTTCAAGCCCGGGGATCTTATCATAGAAAATGTATGAATAGGTTATTGCATTTATTATAGGATACTGTTTAAGACTTTTTAATCCTGATTTATTGTTTGGATTGTCTATATACAACTCGGCCGTGCCAAGCTGAATAAGGTTGTCAATATCCTTAATTTCAGGATTTCCGTATATATCTTTTTTATCTGTTTCAACTGCAATTCTTATTGAATCAATTTTTTGAAGCCGGATCTTAAAAGTATCATAACTGAAAGTGAAGTTATGTCCAAATACTGTGAACAGACCGGCAGCCACAACTCCGTCGAACTGAATGTTTCTGTTTTTTCCGATTATTAGCTGATTTCTGTATGGAAATATCGCAACTTTTTGAGAATCGCTCAGAAATACTCTGTCAACACCGTTTACTGTGAGCCCGAAGTTTTTCATGTCGAGCGAGGCATTGTCAGTCGGAGCTTTTGTTTCACTCAAAATATTCAGAATGTCGTAGTCCTTTCTTCTGCTGTATGAATCAAGAAAATCCTTTGTTTTTTGTTTTATTGTTATTTCATTGTTTGTACGATCGTAGAATACAAATCCCCTGTTTGCCATATCTATACACAATCCTGTAACCATTTCCACCGGTCTGTTCAGCCATTTGGCAAATTCAGATACCGGGAATGTCTCAGAGTAATACCATTCAGCAAATTTTACCAGACGGTTTAATGGATGATAATCATCAATCCCCATGAGCTGAAGAAAATATCCTGAATTGAAAAAAGAAGATGATTCAAATTTAGCCTGACCCAGCGATGCACCCCTTGCTCTTGAAAGAGTAATTTTAGATTCATTCATATTCCACGACAGGTATTCGAAATACATATCAATATTATGAAATGAATCAAAATATGGGCTTTTGGAAACAGGATTGTTAGTGCGGAAAAGGTTTACCTGTCTGGTTTCTGCAAAGTAAGAAAAACCCAGGTTTGAGTGGTAGATTGAATCTTTGTCAAGATATAATGAAATTGAAGTTTCCTGGCTGTTTAATCCCGCTTTTGAAAAGAGAAAATCTTTCGAACTGATTTTGATATACAGAGTATCATTTCTGAAAAGGGAAACTCTTGCCGGGAGGTAGTTCTCTCCCGTTCCTTTTACTGTGGCTCCTTCAAAAGTGAGCCCTCCGTCGTAATTTACCCCTTTATAAATATTCTTAAGCTGAAAAGATTTTGTATGTGTTACAAAGCGCGGAAAATTTGCTTTGTCCTTATTTGTAAAACTTACTGCCTGGTCAGACAGAGTACCTTTAACAGGCTTCTTAAAATAAGTTTTATGTGTCAGCATAACTGAATCAACAGTAAAACTGCTTTTGGAGGTATTGATTACATAATCTGTCAGCTCCACAAATACATCAGATCCTGCAAAGCCTGCTTTCTCCCAAGTAATAATCCCTTTTTTGCCTTTTAAAAGCTGCATCTCGGGATAGTAGGACGCAGTAACATTGTATATTTCAGTGCTGTCCTTCTGGGAATAACATGTTATAGTTGCATCGGTTATTGCAAAATAAAAGGTTGTATCGTGTAAGAACTTAATAGTATTGTTTTTAACCTTCCACTTAACACTACCCGATTCAAATAAAATATTATCCTTTATCATTGAACCGGTATTCCTGAAGTACTTATCGATGTTGTCATTTGTAAATCTGGGACTGAAAGACATCTCGCTCAGACCTTTAAGCCAGTTTTTAAAGAATGATTCATCTCTTTTGTAATCAACGAAATAATTTACAGTCTGAATGAAATTATTGAATTGAGGTACAGGACGCATGTTCCTTGATGACAACTGACTTGAGATGTCTAAAATCTTAACCATATTCTCTTTTGAGAATGCAGTACTGTCCCATCTTTCAAAAAAACGGTTAAGATTTGCCAGTTGTTCTGCATTCAGGTTAGGACCCATGAATGCTTTCAGCTCGTCTTTGTATTTTGTCTGATCGCCTGTAAAAGCGGAGCGGGTTTGGGATAATAATAGAAAGGGGGTGCTCAGAAAAAGTATAATAGAGAGTACTATTTGCTTTTTTGACATTTGATTATTGTTTAGTTAACCTTTTATTCCTTCCAATTCCCCATTTTTGCCCCCTGCCCCCTACCTCGCTTCGCCGTAGCGGCTACGCAAAGGCGAAGAAGGGGGTTCAATTCAGTTCTCAGTTTTAGCCCCCCTTTAGGGGGGGTGGGGGGCTAAAATACAAGGAAAGTGCTGATATTTAAATTACTGTATAGCTTCCACTATTCCTGCAAAATCCTCTTTTTTAAGCGAAGCGCCGCCAATTAATCCTCCGTCAACATCAGGTTTGGAGAATATTTCAGCTGCGTTTGAAGGTTTGCAGCTACCGCCATAAAGGATTGGAACTTTCTTAGCACAATCGTTGCTGTACTTTTCTTTAACAAGGTCGCGGATATATTTATGCATCTCCTGAGCCTGTTCAGGTGTAGCTGTCAGGCCTGTTCCAATTGCCCATACAGGTTCATATGCGATTATTATCTGATCCATCTGCTCTTCTGTTAGAGTGAACAGTCCTTCCTGAAGCTGCCTTCTTACAATGAGGAAGTGTTTTTCAGATTCCCTTTCACTCTGTACCTCACCGCAGCAAAAAATTACTTTAAGTCCGCTGTTAATAGCAAGCAAGGTTTTCTTATTGAGTAGTTTATCATCTTCATGATAATAGCTTCTTCTTTCGGAATGTCCGATTATAACATATTCGGCTCCGGTACTTTTTACCATATATGCTGAAATCTCACCTGTATATGCGCCAGAAGCTTCTGCAGCACAATTCTGAGCTCCAAGAGCTACTTTTCCATGCTTCAGGATTTCTGAAACACCTGCAAGATGTATGTATGGAGTGCATAGAATAACCAAAGCTTTACCTGAAGGATTCTCTTTGAAATGTTTATCAATGCTTCCTGCAAATTTCAGCCCTTCTGCCAGATTCATATTCATTTTCCAGTTTCCGGCAACAATCTTCTTTCTCATGTTTATCAATTTTTAGAATGTAATAATATATAAAGTTACAAAAAATAAGTACTTAGAGTGCCTAGAGTGCCTAAAGTACTTAGAGTACTTCGAGTACTTGGAGTTATCATATTTTTATTTTGTTTTCAGTGTATTTTTTTCAAACCAGTCATTATCCGGAAGGTTGGCCCACGACCATTTGCCGATTATTACTCCATCTTTCAGCAAGATATAACCAGGGTTAGACCTTACCATAGTTTTCAGAGTTGTTTCATCGGCCTGGCAAAACAACAAACCATTATCGTAAATTGTGATTTCATCTGTTGTGGTGGCTGTGATTATATAGAAAGCAATTCCATTAGTAACGCAGAATTGTCCAAATTCAAATCCGGCCGACAACCACTCTTCATCTGCCTCATCAAATTTTTTCGATACCATTAGCATTGAATAGCCACTATCGGAAAGGATTTTTTGGGTAAGGTCCTCACCATTCATTGCTGTGATAGCAAAATCATGGATTGGTGGTTCGAATCCCTTTTTCAACAAGACAGATTTCTGATCAACAAAGATCCATGAAGAATCACCTGCAGGGTAATTTGTGATATCAAACTCCTTTTTAACTCCGTCTTTTTCATATACAAAGGTTGTACTGTACACATCAGGTGAAGCTCCTTCCGGTATAACCATCTGATCTGCAATTTTTACGCCAGTTTTGTAGGGAAGAAAGTCAATGACAGGAAGATACTTTAGGTTATACAGGTTAAACAGCACGAATAAAATACCAGTAAGAAGTATCAAAGACCATTCAGTCTTTGGATTGAAAATCATTTTAGCCTGTTTCCTGTCAACAAACAGAATTATTGCAAGAGCAATAAGAACAACATTTTTCCCGAATGTCTGCCAGTTTGTAAGATGGACAGCATCGCCAAAGCACCCGCAGTCGGAAACAGGATTTGTAAGTGCAAGAACAAATGTAAGGGGGGTGAAGATAACCATGAGAATCATAACAATCCAGATCCCCTGTTTTTGTCTGATACCGGTAAGAACAGCAAACCCTGAAATAAATTCTGCAGTACAAAGTAAAATTCCGAGAGCAAGACTGAGCCCGCTGAGAAAATCGAGATTGAAAGCATTAAAGTAATCGTGAAATTTATATACTGAACCAAGAGGGTCGATTGCTTTTACAACTCCTGAGAAGATGAATACAATTCCGATAACAATTCTGGCGGTTATTCTTATAATCTTCATTTAAATGAATTTTCGTGCTTTAAGAATCTTTATGATAAGTTCAAATATTTCTTCCGGTGAGAGCATTGCTCCTTTATTATTGCTGCAATCTACAAGGGCAAGCCTGTCATCATTTTGTGCAACTCTAAGGTATAAGTCTCTTACATTTTTCTGAAACGCGAGACTCTCTTCATGGATATCCCTGGTGCCGTTAAGATAAGACCGGTCGTCGCCGGTACGTGAGGATGAAAGTTTTTTCTCAGTAAATGAAAATGGGACATCGAGGAAAATATTGAGGTCGGGTTTTGGAATTGCAAAATGGCTGAATTCAAGAGAAAGGATCCATTTCATCAGATCATTCTTTGCATCAGAATCATTCAGCTTTGCGCACTGATAAGCAATATTGGAATAAGTATATCTGTCGAGAAGAACAATTTTCCCTTCATTTAACCAGTTTTTAATTATCCCGGAGGCATCTTTTCTGTCACCTGCATAGAGCATTGCAACAAGGTACGGGTCAACATCATTAAGCGAGCCGAATTCCCCTCTCAGAAACCTTGCTATAAGTTCCCCGAAATAAGGAGTTTCTGTCCTTGGAAAGTGCATATATTCACACTTATAGCCCATATTGGTGAAAAACTCACGCAGCATTTTTATCTGTGTCGATTTGCCTGCACCATCAACCCCCTCAATTACGAAAAGCTTCATTCTCTTATCGATTTCTTTCAGTACAAATGTAATAAGGGACGGGCAAAGAAAAAAGGGGAGAGGTGAATTATAATTTTTATGGCTAACCAGCACGATGAGATCCCTCACTTCGTTCGGGATGACAGGATCTTTTTATTCAGGAGGAGGGAAGCAGGGGCGTTTCGGATGAGTTCTTTTAAAGCTGTCAATTTCTATTCGAAACGCCCCTGCTTCCCTCCACAAAACCAGACCAGGCATTGTCATCCCGAACGCAGTGAGGGATCTCCTAAACCGAGTGAGTATCAAATAATAAGTGAGTCTTTAATTGTTGTCTTTACCAGCTTAGAAAGTAACCTCATCCTGTGGTAAAAATTCTTATCTTCGTATGTTAAAAAACTTTTGTGCTGAACAAACCACGATATATCAATGCAGGAGGCAACCTGATGGATCTCAGTATCCCAAAGGTTATGGGGATAATAAATATCACCCCCGACTCATTCTATAAGGGAAGCCGGTATAATTCCGATTCGGAGATTCTGAAGGCCGCAGTTAAAATGATTGAGGATGGTGCCGATATTCTGGATGTTGGAGGTTATTCATCAAGGCCGGGAGCAGAGGATATTACATATGAGGAGGAGAGCAGGAGAGTTCTCAAATCTCTCAAACTGATCGCGGCAGAACTGCCTTCAGCAATACTTTCTGTTGACACATTCAGGTCTGATGTAGCCAGTGAGGCAGTATTGGGTTGTGGAGCACATATTATCAATGATATTTCCGGAGGTGAAGCTGATTCCAATATGTTTTCGGTTGTTGAGAAACTCAATGTTCCTTACATTATGATGCATATGAGTGGGAATCCCCGGACTATGCAGAACAGTCCTGTTTATGATGATGTTGTTGCGGATATTCTCAGTTGGTTTGGTGATAGGATTTTCAGGCTCAGAACCTCAGGAGTGAAAGATATTATTCTTGATCCGGGATTCGGATTTGGAAAAACTGCTGAGCATAATTTCGAAATGCTAAGGAGGCTTAACGACTTTTCGGTTGCAGGACTGCCATTGATGGTCGGCATTTCGCGCAAATCGATGATATGGAAGACACTCTCAATTACTGCTGACGATGCATTAAACGGTACAGCTGTCTTAAATACAGTTTCATTATTAAACGGAGCAGATATTCTAAGGGTTCATGACGTTAAAGAAGCTGTGGAGGCAGTGAAGATGATTGAAAAACTAAAAGGATATAATTTTTAAGAACATGCCATTTCACATTACAGTTTTTGATATAATTGATATATTCCTGGTTGCCACGATTTTCTTTCAGATTTACAGGATTATCAGAGGCACGGCCGCTTTCACAATATTTATTGCAATATTCTTTATTTACCTTTTCTGGCTGCTTGTTAAAGCTCTTAACATGGAACTTATAAGTTCCCTCTTGGGGCAGGTAACCGGTGTAGGGGTTCTTGCACTCATTATAGTTTTTCAGCAGGAGGTTCGCAGGTTTCTGCTCGTTCTTGGTAACCGTTATATTACAGGCAGAAGGTTTTCGTTAGGAAGATTTTTTTCGTCTGCAAAGCACGAGGCGGGAAGCCCCAGCGACGCTGAGGAGATTGTAAGGGCCTGTGAGTCTATGTCTTCAAAAAATATTGGAGCTTTGATTGTTATAGGGAGAAAAAGCAGTCTCGATTTGTTTTCTGAAGGTGGTGAAATCGTTAGGGCACAAATTAGTGCCGAGTTACTTGAAACAATTTTTTTCAAAAATACGCCATTGCACGATGGAGCTGTTCTTATTGAAAACGGACTTATCCTGGCTGCAAGATGCCCGCTCCCGATTACAGAACAGGTTACCTTATCTCCCAAATTTGGTATGCGTCACAGGAGTCGGGTATGATATCTGTAGTTGATGGCGGGGTGATGCGTGAGGGAGTTTCTCCTAATGAGCTCAGGAATATTCTGCTGATGGAGAAGATCTGGTAACGAAATGCAGGTTGCAGGTTGCATGGTGCAAGGTGCATGGTACAAGTTGCATGGTGCATGGTACAAGGTGCAAGGTGCAAGGTGGATGGTGCATGGTGCAAGGTGCATGGTGCAAGGTGCATGGTGCAAGGTGCAAGGTGCATGGTGCATGGTGCAAGATGCATGGTAAAACCCTTCGTGGATCATGTACCCTGGACCCTGGACCTTGCACCCTGGACCCTGCACCCTGCATCCTGCATCCTGCAACCTTTTCAGGTTCTCCAGTTGTTTTCAACATAGTCAATATAAGCATTAATCTTTTTACCAAGTATTGAGTATTCTTCTGAAAGAGATTGAAATTCAGT
>JFJP01037196.1_pt1 | contig 50737 bp, 40 predicted proteins | sample 431651 | NCBI WGS metagenome assembly JFJP01 (sample SAMN02602958, study PRJNA72255) | Microbial mat metagenome, whole genome shotgun sequencing project. | biome: fresh water; feature: sink hole; material: water; isolation source: purple microbial (photo- and chemosynthetic) mats found in... | reverse complement strand
AGACAAGTTGATATTTGATTGTGCTGGATAATATTTTCCGTCTGCACTACCACATTGTCCAGGAATTGGGGCTACTGGTTGTGTTGTACAATTAAATTCAGAGACACCGCCATACTGTTCTAGACAGTCCCAAATATAACTACCTCCAACATATGATGGGTTTCTTAGGTTAGATGGAATTCCTGAAGTACATCCTAATTGCGCATAATTGGCTGGTAATGACAGATATGATTGGCTAGTGGTTGTGTCGTTGCATTCTCCATTGATTGGATCAGTGGGTATAACCTCGAAATCAATATAATAGGCTGTCCTTCCCGCATCTCCATTTACTCCATCTCGCCTTGTTAAATCGACTGTTAAATAAATTCTATATTGACCAGGCTCATCTGGTGCAACATATGGACCTCTTAATCCAAATCCTCTTGAAACATAATCATTTTGTCCACTCACAACAATGTCGTCCCAATAAGGCCTCAAAAAACCCCCTCTTACCTGACTCATTGTATTTACAATATTGGATGGATTATTTTTATTAAGAATTGCGGTTGCTCTTATTGCAGCATCATCTGCAGCGTTAGAACAAGAAAAAGCTGTTAACGAACCAGACAGGTCGAAACTTTCCCCAGGTTCCATTACTGTAAATGGAGCATTAATACTTATACTTTGATCTAAACCAAAAGCTGTGTATGAACCAGGCATCATTACCGCCTGAGCTGTATCTCTTTCAACTTGAGCTGCAAATACACTTTCACTATTACTTAAAGAAAATATTGAAAGTATCACAAAACTCGTGACAGTATTTTTTACTCCTAGTTTCCTAACCAAAAATATTACTAATACTAATATCAATATTCCAACCAACGCAAATAAGATATTTTTATTCAACCAATCATTATCTTCACTAATTAATTTATTACCATAAAAAATATTTTGATGGTTCAAGATTAAAACGTCATTAGAATTAAATACGTTTATATTTAAATATAGATTACCGGCACTATCTTTAGCTATGAAATCTATTTCCTTATATAATCCGGTGCTGTAATCAAGGCTCAAGGTCTCTTGCCCGACTATTTCATTATTCTCATTTCTAATAATTATTTCAGTTCTATGTCCCTGAGTAGCTCTTGTTTCGTTAGATAAAATATCGTATGCATTACCACTATATGAAATCCCTATTTTAAAATTAGAATCTTTAGTAATAGTAAAATTATTTTCATCAGCTGAGTTAGGTAAAACCAATCTAGAATTATGAATAGTAACCAAATCCCCTTCAACAATATATCTAAAATAAATTCGAGGTGAAATTACATCACCTACTTCATTCTTAATTTTTAGTAACCCCTCATAGACTTCAGGTTTATCATTGTTGATATCAATTGGTATAGAAAATTTATTTACACCCTGATCAAGAGTAACGGACTTTGTATAATTTTTATACAGATTTCCAGATGAGATAGATTTAGGGTAAATTTCAAAATCCAATACCACCCCAATAAGATTACCTGCAGGATTTACAATTTCAAAATTTAATGATCCTTGTCGATCATTACTTAATATAACACCTTCCTGTAATCCAACATTCGCAGAATCTGTATATATGTAAGCATTATTAATCTCAACAACATCACCCTGTGATTCCATTTCTATTTCTTGGTCTACCCAAGAAAGCAGGTGGCCAGCTTCTGTGTACACATTAACATTAATTTTAAAATTATCACCGAATACTTTTTCTGGTATTCTGTATTCAAAATTAATATATTTAGATTCATTACTATTCAACATCAACTTGTTCGTCTTTTCATCTAAATATCCGACCGGTTCTCCATCAATATCACCATAACTTAATAAAATTGAATAATTTAGATTTATATTATAATCTCTCTGATTCCTTATAAAAAAACTACCTTTTACTATGTCACCTGGTTTGAATTCACTATTATCAAAAGTTAAATTCCCTAAATGAGTAGATGGTAAATTATTTATCGCATTTAACTCTTCCTGAGTAAAAGGAACCGCCCAATCGGGGATTTCCTCATTATCAAGAAATTCACTTGGTGGAACCACATCTACTGTCTGGTTCTGACCAAATACGATATTATTAGGTAATAATACCGTCAGTAACAAAGCACAAATCGCAATACTAATAAAGATATTTTTTTTAACAGATTTTATAATATTCATAATGATATTATAACTTAATTAATATAAAATTGAGTCAGGATTTCCACCTTCTTTCAGTATGGCTTCTATTTCTTTTCGAAAGATAATAAAAAACAGGCTCTATTAGTGCCTGTTTTTTATTATTCTATTTAAAACTAGTTCTGCCTCAAGTTTGGATTCACTACACATCGATCAAGTGCAGTTTGTAATAAATGATCGAATCTTCCAGAAGCATTCAGGGCCGGCCCATAGACAGGACTCGCGATTTCACATTTTAATTTATATGAAGTTCCCGCAACGACTTCCTTGGTTGAATTAAATCCATTTATTAGATTTGCATCTGAATTTGTTGCTACTCCATTTTCTGTTACAATCGAACATTTAACCGGTTCAGTTGTTCTTCCGTCACTATCGATTGCTTTAACTTCAATTTCAGCTACACATTTATTTTCCTCATTAGCTAATTCTGGATCAATAGAGAAACTGATTTCAGGTATATTTAGTGGAGCAAAAAGATCATCAAAGTTTCCTAAACACATTTCGGCTCCAATAAATTGATCGAAATATTTGAATGATGACTGAATTTGATAAGCTCCATATTCATTCAATGGGCCTCTAATAATCGCGGCACTTCTATACACATTATCTGGGGCTGGAGTGAACACAATTCCATTACTTGGTACGAAGATTTGTCCTTTACCATAAGCAAATTTAAATCCTAATGGGTCCAAAATGCTTTCATCATTTGCAATAATTGATTGAACTGAAATCTGGTCCCCGACGCTACTATTATCTAAATCAGTTCTTGTATTATTGTTAAATCGGCAACTTAACCATTCACTATTTACATCTTCGTCGTCATCGTCGTCATCGTCACCGCTACCACCGCCTCCACCGCCAAAAGGGTTTGTGACAGTAGCACAGGTACCACTATTATTACCACCATGTCTTCCTTCACATATCCAACTAAATGTTCCATTTGGTCTAGTTGTTACAGCACTTGCATCACCACTACTACATTTATTAGTAATATCACCGGCAGATGGATAATATCTTCCATTAGAAGAGCCGCAGGCGCCATGAACAGGTGGTGGTGGTGGAGGTGTTACAACTCTAATACTATTACCATTAACACAAGTTGCTGTTCCGTCTCCGTTGTCATAAGTAGTGTGTCCTGCAGCATTCAAGTTGGCTATGTGTTGTGTCATTTCTTCCTGACTATCACAACGATCTCCATTGACAGGGTCTGATACACATCCTGCATATGCTACTTCTGGTTGTAATACAAATTTTAATATTTTATTAATGAAACTATCTTCTTCTTGATAATTTGAAGATTGATAATTTGCAGCATCTACAACTTGTCTAAAATTTTCAAGTTCGTCGTTAATACTTTTCTTGAATGTTGTCCTATCAGTTCCAAGAATGCTGATATCTTGATCAACTACTTCTAATGCTTTTTCGTAGTTTTCTATAGATAAATCTAACATTGAAGGAAAATATGCCTGCATTCTCGCTAGGGTTAGATAACCAGATGTTTGTTCTGGATGTATTTGAATTGACTTTAAAATCAGGTCGTATGATTCCTGAACTATCTTCTCATTATATTCTCGTCCACTACTTATTGAATCATTAATTTCTACTTGAAACTGAATCCAAGCAAAACCAATCATTGCATTTGGATATTCTGGGTTGTATTCATAAGCTGTCCTCATGTAAACCAAAGCTTGATCCAAGTCTGTATTAGAATAAATATTTCCTAATGCGTGATATGCTTCAGATAATGATCTGAAATCTTTGCTGTGGACAGTAACAGAAGTAAATAATTCGGTAGCTTTATCATTATCTCCATTAAATAGGTAGTGTCTAGCCAAATTTAATAAAACTCTATCGAAAGTACCATCGATTGCTAGGGCTTGATTATAATACTGAAGAGCTAGATCTTCTTTACCCATCAAATCATAGAGATGTCCAATTTGATTTAGGATAATTTCATTTTCAGGACTAAGTACTGAAGCCTGTTCATACAATTCAAGAGCCTCATCAAATTTATTCTGAATTTCCAAAGCGTAACCCTTGGCGTAAAGAGCATCAACATTATTTGGATCCGTCGCAAGAATTTGATCTAATATCTGGATAGATTGACCAGCATATTTTTCTTCATCAAATTTCATTGATCCAATGTTTGAAAGAATCTGAGCTTTCACAATATTACCCTCAGTACTTTCAGGATTTTCCTCAAGAAATTGGTTGATAGTTCCTAAAGACTTTTCTGGATTTCCAGACATAAAATCATTCTGCGAAGATTCAATGCTAATTTCTTCCTGTGGTAACGGCGGTCTAACTTCAAATCTTTTCTTTTTATTTAAATCAAAAAATGGTTTAACCAAAAATAAAAACACAAGTAAACCGATTGCTAATAATACAACTAATAATAATGTAATAATTTTCGTACTTTTATTCATAAATTACATTATACACTTTTAAAGTGTAATTTTTAAATGTTTTTCCACCTATTAAAATATTCGAGTCTATTTTAAATTTAATTTAATAATATATTTATATAATGAAATGGCCCCCCGCTGACGCAAGCGGGGGGCCAAGGAACCTCGAACATAATCGACTAACCCGAAAACTATATTTCGCAATTTATAGTGCCGTAAGCACGATGATTGTCAGTGCCTCGCGACACAATATAATTTCGGGACACGAGTTTTGACCACCTCCCTTCTTCTCTTTTCCTGCACGATCATTTTTTGAATGAGAGAGGTCAAAGAAATTCAGGGCGGGCCGTCTCACGAATTCGCGCCATACTTTTCTCCTTATGTTTGAGCGACAGGATCGACGTGACCCTATCTAATGTACGGAAGCCACATGGCTCCGCTTTGATTCTAATGTACTGCAGGAATTAGATAATACCCACATTTAAAAAATTGTCAAGGTTTTTTTTAATCTCCTCGCTATTATCACATTTCATCAATTTTTCCCTCAATTCCTTAGCGCCGCTGAAGTCGTTAATATAGGCCTTAAAATGCTTCTTCATAACGGCAAAATTCCTGTGCGGTAATTCCCTTTCAAAAGCAATTATTTGCTCTAGCAAGATTTGAAATTTTAGCTCTAAAGTAATTTCTTGATCACCTCCATTAATTTTCATTTTTTTATTAAAAAACCAAGGGTTTCCAAAAATTCCCCGACCAACCATAACCCCATCGCATTTCGTTTCAAAACTTTTTTGCAACGCTTCATTTAAATTTTTAACATCGCCATTTCCAAAAATTAAAGTTCTCTGGTTAGGGTCAATTTTTTTCCTCCAAAAATTATTTTCGTACCATTCATCACGAATTTCCACTGCTCTTTTAATTCGATCCCAATTAGCGCTGGCTTTTGACATTTGCTTTCTTGTTCGAGCATGTATTGTAATTAATTCAGGATAAGCCACTAGTATTTTAGGCAGCCAATTCTCTAAAACATCCTGATTATATCCTAGTCGTGTTTTAACACTAACTGAAATTTTGGTTTTTAATTTATGAGCAAACGAATTAATAAACGCCTGCCAAAACATTGAAATAGGGTTTTGGTTATAACCTAATAATCTATCTGGTACTGTCTTCAGAGTATTAAAAATATAATACAAACAAGTCCAAATTGAAAATTGAAAACCGACACCATTTTTTGTAGCCCAAATAATTTCATGCGCTTTAGTAGGATTTTTAATCATAGCAGAACCACAACCCTGTTTTTCAATGGCACGATCTGGGCAGCCCATATTAATGTCCACGCCATCAAAACCCATTTTTCTAATTATTCTGGCAGCCTTTTTAATATTTTTAGCATTCGAACCAAAAATTTGCGCAACGATTGGTTTTTCATCTGGGTTAAATTTCAAATTTGATCTCAATTTATCTTGACTAGTTACACCAAATTCATCTGGATTATTATCTGGTGCTAATACTAAACCGTCAGCAGAAACAAATTCGGTCCAAAAAACATCTGGTTTTCCACACTTATTAATTACTTCCCTAAATGCCGCGTCTGTTACATCTGCCATTGGCGCCAAAACTAAAATAGGCTCGACGGGTTTTCCCCCTTTTCGACTTTCTTCAATTTTGATTTTCTTTAATTTTGGCCACAAATTCATAACCTTATTTAGCAATATATTCTAAATTATGCAAGATGTATGAATAAATTTCTTTCATATCAGCCGAAGCGTCATCACTAAATAAAACCACAGCGCCCACTCTTCTAATTTCATCATTTAGTCCAATCGGTAATTCAAAAATGGAAATTAAGGTTTTTTTAGATTCATCAATATAACCATTTTTCCCTCCGTAGTAATTACTATCAGTAGAAAATCTGTTGTTAGTATACCAAATTCTGTCATCCTTCCTGTAATTTCTTAATTTAGTAATATCCCAAATAATTTGATAATTTTTTTCTATGTATGTAGATAATTTTGCCAAGTCACTAACAGTTGAAACATTAGTTGATGTTAAACCACTAGCGTCAGCATAAAAAGTATTACTCATCCCAATTTCCGCGGCTTTTTGATTCATTAATTCGATGAATTCTGGACGCCCATAATGAATAGCGATTGCTTCAGCAGCATCATTACTTGATTCAAGTAACATCACATGAATTAAATCCCATACCTCAAATAAGTCACCCTCTTTGAGAGATCCTTGTTCACCATAAACTACAACCGATTCCCAATTAATATAAACCTGGTCATCTTTTGGTAAATTTTCGAGCGCTACTAATGCAGTCATTAATTTAGTGATAGATGCAATTGGTAGGACCTTATTAGAATTATCTATATTTTTATTTTTCAAAAGATTAACAGTATCACCAGTTTCTAAATCAAAAATTAAAAAAGTATCAGATAATAAATCAGGGGTTGGATAATTATCTTTTAACTTATTGAAGCCAATTCTTTTAATTTCTAATTCTTCTGGTTCTATTTTAAAATCAAAAATTAAATTTGAATTTTCGGATGAATTTGCAATTTTCAGGTTTTCTGAAAATGGCCAGATATCAAACACGAAAGCCAAATTCGAGTCTGAAATATTCAAACTACTTGCTATTTTTACAAGAGAATCATGGATCGGCTTTTCAATATGTTTACTATAAATTTGGCCGTAAAAAGTAAAGCTGATTTGTGCTCCTTTGATAATTAGAAATCCTCCGAAAATCCCCAAAGTGATTCCTAGTATTGAAAATAATACTTTATTTTTCAAGTTCATATTTTTGTTTTTCTGCTATTTCGTATAATTCTCGTTTAGCCTTCTTGATTGGGTTTTCCTCTGATTTTAAATTATTAACTATCTTTTTAATATCAAGGTAACTTATTCTTACATTATCAGATTCTTCAATTCTGTCAGCTTCTTGAAACATGGCCCTTCTAAGGAAATAATCATCATCGGTAGATGTAAAATACTTATCAAAATAATTTAACAAATCAACATTTGTTTCAAGCACACTGTGATAATCATCCTGTGTAGTTGTGGCAATAAAAATAATTTCATTGTGATTTAAAATCCGACTAAACTCTCTAACGAAATCAAAGTCACTTCCATCTGATTTTTCAATCAATTTTGGTAAATCGTTAACCACAAGAATTATATTGCCGTTTTTAATCGCTTCATCTATCATCCCATTGAATAATTTTTCAAATGAATCACCTTCTTTTTGTTTAAGCAATAAAACATCAATATTTAAAACATAAATTCTCTTATTTTCGAATTTTGATAAAGCAAAGCCGCTGGCAATCATTTTGGCATAAGCCGAAATCACTTCCATACTAGTTTCCAGGTTTTTCCCAATTAGTAAAAGATTAGAAAATTTTTGATCTAGTAAAAATTGCTCTAGTTTTTCAGCCTCATCTCTAAAAAACACCCAGTCTTTCCCAAGACTTTGATATATTTTGTTTTCATAAATTAAATGGGCATATTTTTCTAAGAAACTTATTTTTGGACTGTACCAATTTTGACCAATACTTGGGATTCTTGATAAATTTTCTCTGCTCCAAAATCTTTCCTTATTTCGATTCTGCCAACCAATTTGTTGAACTAATTCACAAGCACCATACAAATCTTCATCAGTTAGATTATTTTTCTCAAGAAATTTAAGGAAATCAAAATCTTCAACATAAATAGCTTTAACATAATCAACCAGGTTAATAACCTTATCATCATCGATTTTTTCAAATGGATTAGTCTTAAAAATTATCTGGTTTTCATTTATCAATTCTCGATCCTTATCTTTAATAAAATGTTTGATTTCATCTTGGGATATATTTAATCTTCCAGTAACTTTTTTACCTATTCTTGAATGTAAAAAACTTCCTGTGACATCCTTCGAATCGGCTGCATAGGCAAGCAAAGCTACTTCATAATCAACTTTTAGATTCAAGAAATAGTGATATAGATAAAAGAATTCCACCAAATAACTATTAAGCCATAAAATTCCAAAGATCAACGCCATCCCTCTAAAAGGATATTTATAAATAGTTAAAAAGTCCGAAACGGCAGTTAAATTTATTTTCGCCCAAAATTCGATCTTTAATGTAAAAAACATTAGTAGTAGGAAAACTACAAATCCTGTCGCCATAATTATTTTATAAATTTTCCTATTCCTGAACCGGATCAAATTATCAAGCAGGATGGCCGGATAAAATTTATCTCCATATTTTTTTAATTCTTCAAAATTTATCATGAAATTAATATTTTAAGATAATCAACCTTTGAAATTAACCATTCGAAATTAGATTGAAAGAATGATAACTCAAGATCTCCAATAGATTGGACTTTAAATAAAGAAGCTACCGCCACGATAAAAATGCATAGCAGAATAAAAGGTAAAAAGAACCAAATAAAAAATGAAACGATACCTATAATTAAGACCGCAAACCAACTAACTATTCCGGCTAGAATAACGATCGATCGTAAAAAAAACATAGAAAACATTCCAGCCACAACAGACACCTTTGATTCTTTTTCAGGTAAGTCTGTTGTATCTTTTTCACTCAATTTTTTTCTGGGTGAAAAAAGATTCACAAATAAAGCTCTAATGGAGAAGAAATTGCAAATGAAAGAAAGCATGTCTGATAGTAAAAAAACAAAAGCCACTAGTGATTTACTATAGTGCCAAGCGAAGTAATATGGAATTAAATTGAAGAACTTCATTGAATTAATTATAACATCTTATTTAATTTTGTAATAAATGTTTTTCCCAAATCTCAAATCTATATATTCCAAATTTTTAAATTGAATTTTATTGATTTCTTCGATCTCAATAGTAGTTTTCAAATTATTTATTAATGTTTCCGCGCTTTCATCATTTGACTCAATCAATAAATCTGGTCCATCTTCAATTTTAACTTTGAAAGTTTCTAAATCATCAGTATCTACAGATACGGCTTTAATATCAATTTTAGACAAACTGTCAACAAAACCATACAGGGTGTCAAACCTTTCTGAATCAAGATAATAAAGACCAAGGGGGTTTCCTTCTAAATTAAGGCCTCTGAATTCAACTATTCCTGAATTTAAAACATCAAGTTTATCTAAACCACTGATCTCGTAAAAAATTAGACCGTCTCGATTTACTAAAAAGCAAGATTCTTTTCCATCAGTATTTTTATTATCAAGTAATATTTCAGAATTACTTACATCTTCAATATTTAAATTTTGGCAATATTTGGCAACCGCTTTAAATTCCTCAACCTGAATTTGAACAATTTTATTTTCAACTCGCACCTTTACTCCACTAATCGGCAAAAACTGATCGCGCAAAATTTTACTTATTTCTGTTTTAGGGATAAATAGAAAATTAGTTTTCTTGAAAATTAAAAATGTCCGGTCTTCTAATAGATTTTCAACTTGCTCTTTAATTATGTTTTGCTCGACAAACTGGGTATCTGAAATTTTTACAGATACAATTTGAAATTTGTGATAATTAAATAAATAAACAAATGCAACACAAAGGACTACTGCTAAGAAACTTATCAAACTAATTTTAATAATTAGCTTTCTCTTTTTCAATTTTAAATATGCTGGTGTTTGATATCGATTTTGATGCGACATTTAATTTTCCTGATTTACTTTTTAGAGATAAATTCTTTACCTACAAATGGAACCAAAACTTCGGGGACTTTGATACTACCATCGGCTTGTTGGTAATTTTCGATCAATGGAACTAAAATTCTTGGGAAAGCGACGGCTGTATTATTTAGTGAATGAACATATCTTTTATTCTCCCCGTCTTTATATTTAATATTCAGACGTCGAGTTTGGAAATCGTGAAAATATGAAGCGGAATGAGTTTCGCGGTAAGTGTTTTGTGAAGGAACCCAGGCTTCGATATCATATTTTTTGACTTGACCCTGACCCAAGTCTCCGCCGCAATTAACCACAACGTGATAAGGGATTTTCAAATCCTGCAAAATTTCTTCGGCGTTATTTGTAATTTCCTCATGTAATCTAACTGACTCTTCATGAGAAGCCTCACATAAAACAACTTGTTCTAACTTATGGAATTCATGAACTCGAATTAGGCCTTTTGTGTCCTTGCTGTGGCTTCCTGCTTCACGACGGAAACACGGAGAATAGGCTAGGTACTTTTTTGGCAGATCTTCTTTTTCAAAAACTTCGCCAGCATGGTATGACATCGTTGGCACCTCAGCTGTTCCAGATAGATAATTTTCATCCTGAGTTTTATATAAATCTTCTTCCCCTTGTGGCAAATATCCAGTTCCGACTAAGGTTTTTTTATTTACCATTGAAGGCATAATAAAAAGAGAAAATCCTTTGGCAACCATTTTTGAAATCACATATTGTTGTAAAGCAAATTGTAGCAATGCTCCTTCGTTTTTTAAAATGTAACCTCTAAACCCGGAAATTTCAGTCCCCTTTTCAAAATCTGCTAAATCTAATCCGGTCATTAAAGTTATGTGGTCTTTAGCTGTAAAATTAAATTGTGGAATTTCTCCCCATTGGCGCACTTCCTGATTATCGGCGTCACTATCACCTTCTGGCACGGACATGTCTGGAATATTTGGCACTTGTAACATCAACAATTGCCATTTACTCATAATTTCTTTTAATTTTTCTTCTTCTTTTTGAAGAGCTTCTTTCATTTCTGACATTTCAGCAAGTAAAATCGACTTTTCCTCAGGAGTGGCGCTGGGCATTTTTTGACTAACCTCATTTTGACGAGTTCTTTTTTCCTCTACTAATGAAAGGGCTTGTTTCCTTTCATCGTCAACAGAAATTAGTTCTTCAACATCAAAATTAGAGTGCTTTTTCCGAGCACCTTCTTTTATCAAGTCCTTATTTTCCCGAATGAATTTTATATCTAACATATTTTTAATTGATTTTACTATATTAATTAAATTTAATTTAAAATGAGTTAAAATTTCACAATTATTTTAACTTAATTTTATAAAAGTATCATACCAAATTTGTTAGTTTTTAACCAATGTTAGACATCGAAATTTTACCTAGGAAAATGTGGCCGGAAGGGCTTTTAAATATTCCGTACGTTCCTAAAAAGCTATGGGTTAAAGGGTTGTCGAATTTTCAAAGACTTTTGGATGAAAACTATAAATTTTTAACTATAGTTGGATCAAGAAATTTAACTGACTACGGTGAAGAAGCTTGCAAAAAGCTTATCAGTGGTTTATCTGGATACAAAATATGTATCGTTTCCGGACTTGCATACGGTATTGATTCTCTAGCACACAGGGTGGCTATTGAAAATGCTATACCCACAATTGCCTTTCCTGGATCAGGCCTTCACGATTCTGTAATTTATCCGAAAGGTAATTTTGAATTGGCCCAAAATATTTTAGATTCTGGAGGGGTCCTGATTTCCGAATTCCACAGTCATCAAGAAGCCAGACCATGGATGTTCCCCCAACGTAATCGTTTAATGGTTGGAATAAGTCACGCGACTTTAATTATTGAAGCTGGTGAGAAATCTGGCTCTGGTATTTCGGCAAATATGGCGGTCGAATATGACCGTGAATTATTAGTTGTGCCTGGATCAATTTTTAATCACAACTCAGAGATGTGTAATCGTTTAATAAAAAGCGGTGCAAATGTTGTAACTGATAGTTTTGATATTTTACAAAATCTACATTTTAAACTTTCTTCTGATTCAAAAGATTTTCAAACTGATCTTTATCAAAATTCAAATTATGCAAAAAATAATTTAAACGGTTTAGAGGCTGCCGTTTTAAAATATATTCAAAACGGTCTAAATGATAAAGAAGAAATCCTAAAAAAAATGAATATTTCGATCTCAAAATTAAATAGAATTATTTCTAAGCTTGAAATTTTTGGCCTTTTGTAAATACTATTTATTTAAATTAAAGCTATTGAATTATTTTCTATTAAATCAGCAGGGTGTTTTAAATAAATCAGCAGGGTGTTTCCAATTTAGACATTTAACGTGTAAACGTAATAGCGTTTGCATTAAAAGTAACTTTATCACTACCATAAAATACTCCGCTGGTAACAATGTTTCCATTTATTTTTAGTGTCGGTGTTCCAACCGCTGTTCCTGTCCAAGTAACAAGATCAACAGAGTAATTATTGTCGACAGCAGAAGTAGAAATATTTATAACTTTTCCTGTTAGGTTTGGATTATTTGGTAAAGTCATAAGACCTTTTGTGGTGGAGCTTGAAATGGAAACATTCCAATCGTTCGAAACCGGGACAGCAGTTGTAAATTGAAGCGTACCTGCAGAAACAGTTACAGGTCCAGTATAGGTATTGGTAGCTGTTAATCGTAAAGTTCCATCTCCAATTTTAGTCAGACCAGCGCCACCAACGCTATCACGAATAATACCAGAAATTATTGCGTTCCCAGTACCAGTACCAGTAGTTTTATTTACTAAAATATTCCGAGTAGAACCATTCAGATCAATTTTATTTTGAAAATTTAAGGATGAGGAATTTTGTGCTAAAGGAGATTGAAGAACAAAAGTAGAAGGATTAAAATGTGTACTTCCCCAAACCACTTCATAAGCAGCGCTGTTATTAAGAATAACACTCATGCCAGTAGCACCATTTAAACTAAAACCACTAACCCCACCAGGAATTTGTATTTGATTAGTTCCAGAACCTAAAGTACGAGTAAAATTGGTTGACCAATAACTTTCGAGCACTCCGCCATTTAATATAATGTTTCCGCTTGGTATATTATTGCTTGATTGCATTAGAACTCCACCATTAATTGTGGTTGGGCCAGTGTAAGTATGTATAGGAACTGTCCCTCCAGAACCAAGCATAAACCAACCCGGGCCCTTTTTAGTCAAACCTCCGCCACCAGAAAGAATACCACCTAAAGTCCCGAAACTAATTGTCCCGGTTCCATTTATAGTCAAAAGATTACCTCCATTATCTTTAGTCCCACTTACTGTTAAGGTGCCTGCAGAATTGTTCAGCCAAGTTTGAGGACCAGTAAGGATAAAAGGAGAAATAATATTAACAGCACCGGCACTACCAGAATTTTTTGTAATACCATTATTGAGAGTTATGGCTTGACCGGCTGTACCTAAGGTGTAGGTTCCGGAGAATGAATTTAGGGTTAACAAATTAACAGTTGTTGGGCTAGCAAGAGTTACCGCCCCACCAACTCCACCATTACCAAAGATAGCATTGTCGCCAGAAGTCCAATTAACATTAGTTGTACCATTCCACCAACGACCAGTATTTAGCCAAACACCAAGTCCATCTGTCTGCCCTGCAGTTGATCCATTTGCATCCCAGGTAACATTAGCCACTATTTCCTGCCACTGTGCAGTATGTGTCTGGTTATTAGCAGGCATTATAGAAGGAATACTTGGTGACCAACCGTTGAAGGCATGGCCTGATTTTGTTGGGTCAGAAGGTGGCGTGATTGTAGTATTATAGTTTTGAGTGATGGGACTGATAGAAGATCCGCCATCTGTATCAAAAGTTAATGTATATTGATTAATAGACCATATCGCATAAAGAGTGACATTACTTGCAGGCATAGTAAATGATTGACCTGAATTGTAGGATGTGCCAGAGCCATCAATTTCTGTATTCCAATGTAGAAATGCATACCCATTTCTTGTTGGCTCTGCTGGTAAAGTAACTACGGTGTTATATTGTACGCCAGTAATGACGTCAGATGCTGGTATACCACCCTGATTATCGAAATCGATAGTGTGAGTTGATACTTCTTCAATATTTCCAATATATACTTTTTCTAAATCATACTCTTCTGATCTTGTAGCTAAAAGAACTACCGCTTGATTAAATTGATTAATTGAAATCATGTAACCTGTGCCATTAGTAACTGTCTGGGCATAAACATTATTAGTAAATGGTAGTGATGCTGTAATTTGTGGATCGGTAGGAATTGCGGAAATAAAGGTTGGGACTAAAACTGATAAATCTACCAGGTTATCTGTTGTACAGTCTATTGAATGCCCTGAAGTTGCAGTGCCCGTGTTACATATTTCGGTTAATGTGGTAAATGTTTCTAAATTAGATGGCCAAGCTTTGTTATCTATATAGTAATGATTAACCGCATTATAAATAGCCTTAATATCACTGGATCTTTGTACGTTTCTCGCCTGCGCCAATTGTCTTCCTGGGTTAATGGCAATGATGACAATTCCAGCAAGTATTGCAATGACCGCGATGATTAGCAGCATTTCTAGGAGCGTAAAGGCACTATTTTTATGAGTAGTTTTTACTTTTAAGATGGACATGCTTTTTATTACATTTTATCACTAAATTAAAAAAAACCTACTTCTCCACATAAAAATTTGCCAAAACTCGAAATTTGGGTTATTAATGGGGTTAATGGGAAAAGAAACAAACAACACATCATTTAAGAAATTATTAATTGTTGAGTCTCCATCAAAGGCCAAGACTATTGAAAAATACCTCGGTTCAGATTTTAAAGTAGTCGCCAGCGTCGGCCATGTTCGAGACTTACCAAAAAGCAATAAAACCGCCATCGACATCGAAAATGGCTTCATTCCCAATTATGAAATTTCTAAAGGCAAGGAATCTGTTATTAGGGAAATCAAAAGCCTAGCCAAAAAATCCGCAGATATTTATCTTGCAACTGACCCCGACCGAGAAGGAGAAGCAATTGCTTGGCATTTAAAAGAAGTCTTGGGATTAAAAGATCCTAAGAGAGTGGCTTTTTACGAAATTACAAAAGAAGCTGTGAGCGATGCAATGAAGAATCCTAGATTAATTGACGACGACCTAAAACAAGCCCAAGAGGCGCGTCGAGTTCTTGATAGATTAGTTGGTTATGATTTGTCTGGTTTGATTTGGAAAAAAGTTAGATATGGATTATCTGCCGGTCGAGTTCAGTCCCCTGCCATGAGAATAATTATGGAAAGAGAAAGAGAAATCAGGGCTTTTATTCCTGAAAAATTTTGGGTTATTACTGCCTTAACAAAAAATCAGAATCCAAAAGATAAAACTCAAATCCTTCTTAATTGCATCAAGGAAATCAAAGACCAAGCAGAAGTTGCTAAAATTTTAAAAGTCGGACAAGACGGAAAATGGCAAGTTGAGGATATAAAAGAAACTGGTGCCAAAAGATCACCTCGTCCTCCTTTCATCACTTCCACTCTCCAACAATCAGCAAGCACTAGATTTGGAATGTCTCCATCAAGAACTATGTCTATTGCTCAAAAACTGTACGAAGCTGGTCATATTACTTACATGAGAACTGACAGTTTTAATTTATCAAGCCAGGCAGTCACTAGCGCTGAAAAAGTAATTGGCAAAGAATTTGGAAAAGATTTATTTCAAAATCGAGTTTACAGCAGAAAATCAAAAAATTCTCAAGAAGCCCACGAAGCTATCCGACCGACTCATTTGGAAAATGCCAACATGGGAAATACGGTGGAACAGAAAAAAATCTACAATTTGATTAGGTCTCGAACTTTGGCGTCACTAATGAAAGATGCTCAAGTAATGCGAACTAAAATTATCGTTTCAATAAATAAAGGAGAAATTCCTAATTTCGCTATCACAGGACAAAGAGTACTGCAAATGAATTGGTTGCTCGCTGACCCAGCTGCCAGGGGTGAAGATGTTGAATTACCAAAATTAAGTATTGGTGAAATTTTAGATTTGATCAAAATTGAGTCAGAAGAAAAATCTACTCAACCACCAAACAGATACAGCGAGGCTGGTCTAATCAAAGAATTAGAAAAACGAGGAATCGGTCGTCCTTCAACTTATGCTTCAATTATTCGCACCATTAACGATCGTGGTTATGTTGAAAAACAAGGCAAGACTTTGATCCCGACTGACACTGGCGATGTGGTTTCTTCCTTCTTGGAGGAACATTTCGCAAAATATATCAGCGATTCTTTTACTGCTGAAATGGAAAACGAGCTTGACCAAATTGCAGCTGGTGAAAAAATCTACCGAAATGTTTTGGAAAAATTTTATACTCCTTTCAAAAAGGATGTCGAATCAAAAGAAGAAATTGCAAAATTAACAACCCTTGGTGATGCGGACTTAAAACATAAATGTCCAAAGTGTAGTTCTAAAATGGATATTAAATTAAGTCGTATGGGAAAATTCCTAAGTTGTCAAAAATACCCAGAATGCGACGGTGCCCTAACTATCGAAGGACAGGAAATAAAACAGGACGAAGCGATTGGAAATGATCCAGAAACTGGCCTACCGATTTTCGTAAAAATTGGCAGATTCGGCCCATATGTTCAACTTGGTGTGCGAGACAAAAAAAGTAAAGTCAAAAATAAAATGGCTAGTATTCCTAGAGAAAAAAATATTGAGGAAGTTTCTGTGCAGGATGCCTTGAAATATCTAAGCGTCCCACGTGTCCTAGGAAAGCATCCCGAAACAAACGAAGATATCACCGCTGGAATCGGCCGTTTCGGCCCATTTGTGGTCCATCAAAAGGACTTTAGATCTCTTAAAGAAGACAACGTTTACGATATTGATTTAAAAAGAGCTCTGGAAATTTTCAGCACAGCTAAAAAAACTCGAGCAAGAAAATCAAAAAAGAAGTAAAGGAGCGATAATATTAATGTAACCAAAAAGCCGAAGTGACCAATCACTTCGGCTTTTTGATAAGGAATTACTAAATACTTAAATCGTAAAATTATCCAAAGAATACAAATCATCCGACTCATCAAAAGAATCATATTTTTCATTTTCTGACGGTGTTTCAGATTCATTTGCCATTTCTTCTTCAATGATTGCGGATGTTTCGTTTCTAACTTCAGTGGATGTTTCGTTTTTAACCTCATTCGTTGAATTCTCAAAATATTCCTTGATATCACCAGTACTATCTAGAACCGGGATCTGATTATTTACAGAATTTACAGAATTTGCAGAATTGTCAGAAATTATCTGACCAACCTTTGATTGATTCTCGACAACTGATTGTTCAACAATATTCGACATTGGATATTTTGCAAAAGGATCTTCCCTCTTTTTATTATTACGGATAACATCCAAAATATTTTGTAAACTTTCCTCGTCAAAAAAATCTATTTCGATTCTCCCTCCTTTTCCAGTTAGTTTCTTTTCAATATGAACTCTAGTGCCTAGGGCCCCACTGACTTCTTCTTCAATTTCAACCATTTCTGGATTATACATTTTTTCCTTTCTTCGAATTTTTTCAAAAGCAATTCGGCGAGCCACTTTTTCGGCATCTCGAACTGTCATCTTGCGAAGCATAATTTCCTTAAATAAAACAGTCTGTTCGTCCGGCCGATCGATCAGCATTAAAAGAGGTCTTGTGTGTCCTTCTGAAATTTTCTTTTCCTTCAATGCCTGCTGCATATCTTCAGGTAACGCAAGCAGTCGCAAAGTATTGGAAACATATTCTCGACTTCGTCCCATTTTCTTTCCAATTTCTGCATGAGTAAAATTAAACTGTTCAGCCAATTGTTTAAAAGCCATTGCACGATCGATTGAATTCAGATCTTCTCTTTGTAGGTTTTCAATAATCGCCAATTCTAATTTAGTTCTGTCGTCGTCATCGGCACTCCTAATCAGTGCTGGTACTTCGCGCAACTGTGCCATTTTAGCAGCACGAAGACGTCTTTCGCCGGCGATCAATTCATATTCAGTTGTTAATCCACCGTCAGCTTTTATAACTTCTTGTCTGGTGACAACAAGTGGTTGCAGGATTCCATACATTCTAATAGAGTCTGATAATTCTTTTAATTTATCTGGATCAAAATCCCTTCGTGGTTGGAATGGGTTTGGTTTGATTTTTTCAACTTCAATAAAAAAAACGGCATTCTGGTGGAAGACTGATTTTTCATGTGGATTTTCGGTGGTCATTTTTTTAATTTATTATCCATTTATTTTAACATATTGATTTAATTTAAAAAAACTTGTAAACTGCTTTTAGCTGTTTTATATGCCGGGGTGGCGGAATTGGTAGACGCGCACGACTCAAAATCGTGTCTCGCAAGGGGTGAGGGTTCGATTCCCTCCTTCGGCACAATTAATTGAACTCATGGATATTTTCCTAAAGTTAATTAAAAACTAACCTATAATGAAAATAGAGAGCAAGCCTAAAATAATAATAATCGTTGGTCCAACTGCGGTTGGTAAAAGCGATTTAGCCGTTCAAATCGCCAAAAAATTCAATGGCGAAATAATTTCTGCAGATTCCCGCCAGGTTTACAAAGACATGAATTTAGGAACTGGAAAAATTACCAAAAAGGAAATGTTAGGGATTCCCCATTATTTATTAGATGTGGTCTCACCAATCCGTAGTAATTTTAATGTTAAAAAGTTTCAGCAAAAAGCTTACAAAAAAATTGACGAGATTTTGAAAAAAAATAAAACCCCAATTATAGTTGGTGGTACAGGTTTTTATATTCAATCAATCGTCGATGGTATTGTTTTACCAGAAATCAAACTAAATCCAGATTTTAGAAAAAAATTAGAAAAATTATCTCTTGTGGAATTGCAAAAAAAATTAGCGAAAGCCGATCCTGATAGATTCACAAATATCGATATTAAAAACAAAGTCAGGCTAATTAGAGCCTTGGAAATTGTAAGCGAATTTGGTTCGGTGCCTAAATATGAAAAAAACCCAAAATATAATCCGATCCAAATTGGTTTAAAACTCGATCAGGAAAAATTGAAAGAAAAAATTGTAATTAGATTAGATAAGAGATTAAAAAAAGGCATGCTTGCGGAGGCAAAAAAATTACACAAATCAGGTCTTTCTTGGAAAAAAATGGAATCGTTCGGCTTGGAATATAAATTTATGGCTTTATATTTGCAAAATAAAATTTCATTAGAAGAAATGAAAAATGAAATCATCAATAAAAGCTGCCAATATGCCAAAAGGCAAATAACCTGGTTCAAAAAAGATCAAAGAATTAAATGGTTTAGCCCCAAGGACCAACCCTCTAATACTTTAAGGAAAATTATAAGTGACTTTCTTTAAGGATTCCAATTAACCTGCCTAGTAATTCTTGCGACTTTGGATCATCTTCATTTTTCAGTGATAGCATCATTTCAATAATCACATCCTTTCTTTTAATAGCACCATCTAGAGGAGTCATTGAAAAAACTACTTTTTTAGATTTTCTATACAATTCAAACAATTCAGCATTTAATGAAATTCGATATCTAGCTTCATTTACATTTACAGAATCTAAATCAATTCCAGTTCCTTCTACAGTTTCAGTAAAATTTTCAGATTCTAGCTGTTTGATCCTAGATTTTATTTCCTCGATTCTTTTGTAATCATCCGAATGACCCGCGGCCTGGTTCCATCCAATTAACATATCAAGCTCCTCTCTTAATTCCTGGATTTTAGACTTCTCGGGAATTTGTTGATTATTTTCAAAATTCATCTTTTTTTATTTATAATAAAGGCGGGCCCACCAGGACTTGAACCTGGAACCTCGGTTTTGGAGACCGATGTTTTACCAATTGAAACTATAAGCCCAATACTCTGAAATCTCAGAATATTTTAACATAAAAATTATTTTTTAGCTTCCTTGAAAACCAATTGTTTTCTAAGTTTTTTACTGTATTTTTTCAACTCCAATTTCTCCTGAGAATTTTTTCTGTTTTTTCTTGAATAATAAACTTCCCCTGTTTCCTTATTTTTTAATTGTATTAAGTTATCTTGTGACATATCAAAAAGATTACTATAAAAAAATTATTTTGCAAATATCCTTATATTATAAATGCTGTGGAATTACGGATATTGACAAAAACCCATATCAGTAATACTATTTTCCCTAATGACAAATTGTTATCAAAAGATGAATAATTGGTTGGCAGCCGAAATTACATTTGGCGATTTTGCTTTTTCCGTACCAAGCAAAATGCTTATATTCACCCGAGATAACATTATTACGTAATCTATTACACTCTACTTAATTATAAATAACTTTCTCCCGGCTGAATAAAAGCCGGTTTTTTATTCAGTATAGTTCTTTATAATTTGCAACACTTAAAAAGGAGGACGTCATGAAGAAGAAAGTATTGTCGGAGTATTACTTGCTCGTAATACTGAGAGGTATTGGCCATTCAATGGTCACAGCAACATATGTACTATTTTTATTAGAGCACGGGTTGAACCTGTTCGAAGTAAATCTGGTCAATGTTATGTTCCACATCACGTTGTTTGCCACAGAAATTCCAACTGGGATTTTTGCAGATGTATTCGGAAGAAAAAAATCTTTCGTCTTGTCCTGTTTTGTCGGCACGGCCGGGATGCTTGCTTATGCAATATCGGATAATTTCATAGGGTTTGTAATTGCTGAAATCATTTTAGCAATTTCTCAAACCTTATGTTCCGGTGCGTTTCAGGCCTGGTTCATTGATAAAGCCAAGCACCACAATTGCAATGTGACTCTCGATCAAATATTTGCTCAAGCATCACAAATTGGTTGTGTTGTTGGGGTGATATTTGCAATCGTAGGATCATATTTTTCAGGTATAAATATAACTCTACCATGGTATTTAAGCGCAGCTGCGTTCTTATTATCTGGTATTGTAGCGCTATTTTTCAAGGAGGAATATTTTGTTAAGAAAAAATTCTCCTTCAAAGATGGCTGGGCATCGATCAAAGAATCAATTACTTCAAGCAAGAAATACTGTCTTAAAAGCAAGAAATTCCGATTTCTTATTTTACTGGCAATATTTTTATCGTTTGCACTCCAACCATTAAATATGTTCTGGCAGCCCTTTTTTAAGGAGCTAACGTCAAAAAACATTTCAACCGGTTGGATATATTCGGGAATACAAATTAGTCTTTTTGTGGGAGCCTGGCTCGCACCTAAAATACTAAAGAAGTATTCGGCTCACCGAAAAATATTATTGGCAACTTTTTTGATCATAGGCGTTTGTATTGTACTTAGCGCCTCATCAGAAACTATTGTTATGTCAGCAATATTTTTCTTTCTGCACGAAATCGCTCGCGGCGTGATTAAGCCGATTAGGAGCACCTACCTACACGAGAATATTCCACAGAAACAAAGAGCAACAATAGAATCAGTCGATTCGTTAATTGCCCACTTTGGTTCGACGACCGGTTTGCTGGTTAGTGGAATTGTTGCACAAAAATTCGGAGTTAGCTTTTCTTGGATAGTGTTTGGCGGAATTTTAATTATTTTCACCACGCTAATCTATCGAAATAGCAAAAACGAATCAGATGGTCCATAAATAATTCATCAAAGAGAGCCTGACCAGCTCTCTTTTTTATTACCCAGACCCCTGACTCAACCCCGATTTAGCCATTGACAAACATGATTGTTTCGTGATATAATCTTTCTAAATAGGGATCAGGTGTATTTATGCGTTTTACTGGTTTTTTATTGATTATAATTTTAAAAATATGGAAAATAATAATAAATTAAAGAATATTTTAACAAAGACTTTGTTTTTAATTGGAATAATATTAATTATTCTAGTTTTAGCTTTTGCTGTGATTAAAATCATACCAAAAATCTTCAGTGCTTTTAACGAAAGTGAATTATTCAAACCAAAAGATGAATTGGGACTAGTTATTGATAATACAAGTCTTACTTCTGGTAGAATAAGCTTGATAGAATGGGAATACGAACCTTCTGAAGGTGGAAATTATGAATTTTCATACGCTTGTAGTAATTATCTTAAACTTCAACTAGGAACAACTGATGGTAATAAAGATATCAAATGTGATACTGTTTATCGTTTAAACCCTACAACTCAAAAAATTTCTATCTTACCTACTCTAGAAAAAGAAAATGTATTAGTTAATTTACCAATCAGTATAAAATATGTTAACCAATTCAGTGAAGCTCTTGTATCAGATGATGCTGAATTAACTGTTGTGAGAAGATCTGGAGATGAATTAGCTGGTTCTGCAACTATTATTGGTTCTGAGGTTATTAACCCTGCACCATTAAACAATAATGATTCTCAAGATACAGATGATGATACAGTTACTACCCAAACAACTACTACATCAACACCAACTCAAACAACACCTGTATATAGAGGAAAGCCTGATTTAAAAATTTCTAATTTAAGAGCAACAAATGATGTAACTGTTGTATTTGATATTTCTAATATTGGAACAAACACTAGTTCAAATTGGGTATTTAATTACAGAATGCCTGACGGTGATGTTGGTACTTCCCCATTACAAAACGGTTTGAGACCTGGAGAGGCTATTAGATTTACTTTAAGATTTGAAGATATCCCAAGCGGTGAAGTTGTAATAGCAGTTGACCCATCTAACTTAATTAGCGAATCAAGCGACTTGAACAATATTGCAGTTATTGAAATAGACGGCGATGATGGATACAGTAACAACGATAATGATTATAATCGAAATGACGATGCTGACTTAACTATCGAAGACTTTGAAGTTGGAAAATTAAGTAGCTCTCGTTTTTCTGAAGATGATGAAATAGACGAAGATGACAATGCAGCTGTTCGTTTTACTGTTAAAAATATTGGAGGAGAATCTACAGGATCATGGAGATTTGAAATAAGTAATACTCCATATAGTGATGACGACACTTACGAATCTGCAAGGCAATCATCATTACAACCTGGTGAATCTAGAGTAATTATAGTCGAATTTGAAAACCCAAATGAAGGTAGATACCCTATTGAAGTAGAAGTTGATTCTGACGATGAAGTCGATGAAGAAGATGAAAGAAATAACGACGATTCAGAAACTCTAGAAGTAACAAATTAAATATCTTATATATCTAATTCTGCCATCTTGGCATTATTAGTAATGTAAGCTTTTCTAGCAGCAACGTCTGTACCCATAAGCATATCGAACACCTTATCAGCTTCGATAGCGTCATCGATTGTAACTTGTTTTAGGATTCTATTATTTTTATCCATAGTAGTTTCCTTCAGTTCGTCAGCGTTCATTTCTCCGAGACCTTTATATCTTTGGATTCTCCATTTTTTACCAACAACATCTTTTTTCGATTCAACAGTTTCATTACTAGAGTCAGATTCAGGATCACTATCTCCCTCACCTTCAATTACAGTTTCTTCCTTTTCCTCGTAATCACCTACTAGAGCAATTTTTTCTTCTTCAGTATATAAATAGTGCGCTTCTTTTCCGCAAACAGCTTTGAATAGAGGAGATTGTGCGATATATAAATATCCGCCGTCAATAATTGGCTTAAAATATCTATAGAACAATGTCAAAAGCAAAGTTGCAATATGAGCACCGTCAACGTCGGCATCTGTTGCGATAATAATTTTGTGGTATCTTAATTTTTCGATATCAAAAGTGTCTCCAATAGCTGCACCCAATGCCACTACCAAGTTTCTAACTTGTTCTGAGGCTAGCATTTTATCAAGCCTAGCTCTTTCAACGTTTAAAATTTTTCCTCGCAAAGGCAAGATAGCCTGAGTTCGTCTGTCTCGTCCAGTTTTTGCTGTACCACCAGCAGAATCTCCCTCCACAATGAATAGTTCTGCTTCTTCAGCGTTTCTAACTTGGCAGTCGGCCAACTTTCCTGGTAAGGTTACCCCTTCTAGGGCTCCTTTTCTTAGGACTGACTCCTTTGCAGCTTTCGCTGCCTTACGGGCTTTCTGAGCTAATAGGACCTTGTTTATAATTGATTTAGCGTCATCTGGATGTTCTTCTAGGAATTCAGCAAAAGACTCTCCAAAAACGCTTTCAGTGGCTCCTCGAGCCTCTGTAGAACCTAATTTTGCTTTAGTTTGTCCTTCAAACTGGATCTCTGCCATCGCAACGGAAATTACTGCAGTAATACCTTCCAAAACGTCGTCCCCAGTAAATGTGCCGTCGTTATCTTTTATTAAATTATTTTTCTTGCCATAAGTATTTAGAGTTCTCGTTAAAGCAGTTTTAAATCCTGTGATGTGAGTTCCTCCTTCACTGTTATAAATATTGTTTGCGAAAGCTGTAATTCTAGGAGAAATATCATCGATATATTGTAAAGCAATTTCAACTTTTACATTATCCATTTCCTTTTCTACATAAAAAATATTTTGGTTAACTGGTTTTTGAAATTTATTATAAAATTTTACTAAAGAAGCGAGCCCCCCATCAAAATAAAAAGTTTCTGACAAGAATTCTAGATCTGTATCGTACAAGTAAACAATATTATCTAGATCGATTTTTTCTGTTATGTTTCTAGCATCAATAATAGTAATTTTTAGACCTTTCACTAAATAAGCTTGCTGTCGTAGGTGGCCTATAATTTTTTTAAATTCGAATTCAACAGTTTCAAAAATAGTATCATCTGGTTTAAATGTGATAACGGTTCCAACATGATTTGTCTTATCAACTTTTTTAACTTCATATTTTCTTTTTCCAATTTGATATTCTTGTCTATATTTATTTCCTTCTTTGTGGACTTCGGCTATCAAGTGAAGTGACAGAGCGTTAACCACTGAAGCACCCACTCCGTGCAAACCACCAGAGACTTTATATCCTGATTCTTCTCCACCGAATTTTCCTCCGGCATGCAGAGTCGTCATAACAGTTTCTAATGCAGAAACTTTTGTTTTTTTATGTTTATCAACAGGAATACCTCTACCGTTATCAACTACTCGAACGTAGCCGTCTGGCATTAACGCCACTTCGATTCGATCAGCATAACCTCCCATGGCCTCATCTCTGGAGTTGTCAAAAATTTCAGTAATCAAATGGTGCAGGCCATCAGGTCCAGTAGTACCAATGTACATTCCGGGTCTTTTTCTAACCGGTTCTAGCCCCTCTAAGACAGTGATTTCATCTGCTCCGTATTTTTTCGAATCTTCTTTTTTCATAGGTATTTATCCAAGTATTATATCAAAAATTTCTATTAAACAAAAGCTTGAAATATGCAATCTTTTATTGATAAAAGCTTTATTTTTCATACTCCAATTTTAAAGAGAAGTGGTGAAAATGGCCAATTTTTTCCAAAAATTCAAAAAATGCTCTTCGGTAAAAAATAGATCATCTCCGGAAAAAGGATCAGTGAAAATAAGCTGATTATTTTCAAATCCCTTTATAATTACCAAATGCGAATCTTGATTTTTTGCAAAATTAGGTAAAACTGAAACAATCACCGGTTCGTTGTTTTCAAGACATTTTTTAATTTTCTCCATTCCAAAATTAACCAAACTGGTTTCTATTTCATTATTGGGTCTGGCAATATTTCCTTCTTCCTCTGCTCCACCCAATTCAACCTTCATTGATTTAAACTCCTGGGAGTAAGCTGCTATTCCATGATTCCTAAGAATTCTGACGAGACCCTCGTGAACCCAAACTCCACCAAGTAAATCAGGATTGTAAGCTTTGATTACCATCCCTTCTTGAATCAGGTCGTTTATATTATTTTTTTGGCTTGGCAAGTAATAATCCAATACCATTTTGACACAGCAAATACCACAGGCTTGCTGTTTTTTTATTTTTTCTATTGTCTCATCTAGCTGTGAAAAATACGGGATCTGTAGCATGATTTTAATTTACCGGACCAACATTACTTAACGGACTTCCCAACCTAAATCGGCCAGGTCCTTGTTAATTTGTTCCATGACTTGATTAATTATTTCATCAGTTAAAGTTTTTTCATTTGATTGAAAAACTAATCTGTGAGCATACGATACTTTTTCTTCCTTTTCATAGGTATCGAATAAATAATAATTCACCAACAATTCCCCTCCGTATTTTCTGACAATTTTTAATATTTCGTCTGGTGCGATATCTTTAGGAATCCACACGGCGATATCTCGAAGTACGAAAGGATAAAGAGAAATAGGGTTATACAAAATACCCTCCTTAATTTTAGGTAACACTAAATAATCGCTACCTAAAACGCTTTCAATTTTTTCCTGCTGGAATAATTTACCAATTAATTGATCAATTGATATTTCAAAATAATCCTGGTTATCGGTAATTTTCAAATCAAACTCCTTGATCAAATCAATCTGGATTCTTTCACTAATCAATTTTGCTACTGCTTCTAAGATTATTTTATTTTGCTTCTTGCTAGCTCCGTTTTTATTTCTAACTCCAATTACTATTTTTAAATCTTCTTCAATTTTGAAATCCGCTTCGGGATAAGTTGTTTTACAATATTGCCAATCAAATGAATTATTTTTTGTTTTTTCTTCACCTATTATATCTGATTCGGCTTTTGAACTTTCTTTTTTAATCTTTTTAAAGACTTTTCCGATTTCAAAAATTTTCACATATTCAAGCCCTAATAACTCTGCGTTCCCGACATTTTTATCTAGAGCTTTTTCCATGCCTTGAGTTAGGCTTTCTCGAAGAAAACACTTATCACTAGCAATAGGTTTAAAAGGTTCAAGACTTCCCTTTTCCACAAAAGAATAAGTAATGATTTCTGAAAAACCTTCACCGACTAGTTCTTGTTTAAGTAAATTAATTAATTGTTGATGTCTATTGATTTTTGGAATAAAATCGTTGCCGACTTTTTTGTTAAAATCTTCGTCTTTAATTTTTTCATAACCATGGATTCTACCGATTTCTTCAATCAAATCTGGTCCGTTCTTAATATCCAATCTTTCAAGAGGAGCAGTTACTGCAAAACGTTTTTCATCCTTAATAATTCTTCCGTAACCAACAATATTTGAGAATCTTTGGCTTTGTTCCAAATTTTCCTCTATTACCCCCAAGTCTTCATACGCAGTAGCGTGAACAACTTTATTATCTCCAATATATATTCCAACATGATCAACTCCTTCTGGAATTTTAGTTCCCTTCAAAAACTCTACCGATTCATAATCAGTTTTTCTATCAGTAATCCCGGTATTGGCAAAAATTAAATCACCTTCTAATAATTCGTCTTTGTTAATTCGATCTGAAAAAACAAATTGATCGACTGCCATCCTAGGAATTGAATAGCCAGCCAAAGAATAAACATAAGAAACTAATGAAGAACAATCAAATTTTGTTGGAGCATCAAGGAAAACACTAGCTCCATATTTATAAGGTCTATCAAGTAATGCTAATACTTCCTCCTTTATTTTTTCTCTCGGTTTTACAATTTCATATTTAAAATCAAGTCGATTGAAAACATTCTCAATATCTTTTTCACTTAATTCAGTTCCTAAAAGTTTAGATGCTTCATTCACAGAAACTCCTGTTCTGTAATTTCTCCATTTTTTTGGATAATGATCCAGTATGTTTGAAACTAATGTTTTCTCTGTAGCCGCATATTGGAAAATCAATTCAACAGCTCGATATATTGCAAGCTCTGCTAATTCTGGATTAATTTCATTTTCAAATCTCTTGGAGGAATCATTTTTGATACCAACTTTTTTTGTAGCGATTCTGATATTTGTTGGATCGAAGTTCGCAGATTCAAGAAATATATCTGTCGTGCTCTGTGTTACTTCTGCCTTATTTCCACCCTTTACACCTGCAATCGCAAGTGGACCAGCAGCATCTTTTATCAGTAATGTTTCATTGTCTAAATTAATTTCTTTCTTGTCTAATGTGACAATTTTCTCGCCCATCATCGAATTGTCGACAATGATTTTTCTGTTTTCAATTTTAGAAGCATCAAATGCATGCATTGGCTGACCAATTTCAAACATTACTAGGTTAGTGATATCAACCAAATTATTGATTGATTTCTGACCTAATGATTCCATTTTCGCTTTCAATTCTATCGGGGATTCTGCAATCTTCAAATTCTTGATTTCCATGCCCATGTACCTGCGACAATTTCCGCTATTAACCTCAAGTTGAAAATCGGTTTTGAAATCTGAATTTGGCTTCAATGGTTTTTTAGAATCCATTTTATGGTCCAAAATCGCCTGGATTTCCTTAGCAATACCATTGTGACATAAACAATCATGAGAACGATTTGGTAGAATATCAATATCTAAAACATAATCTTCTCCAATCGAGGTAGTAACTTTTTGAACTTCCTCGACTTCAAAAGATTTACTATTCAATAAATCCGCCAAATCGTTTGGATTCGGTAATTCATCTTCAAAATATTCCTGCAACCATTTATATGAAATTAACATAATTTAAAATTGATTAATTAATCGCAAATCTCCGTTATAAAAATCCCTAATATCGCCAGTATTATATTTGATCATGGCAATTCTATCTATCCCCAAACCAAAAGCAAAACCTTGATATTTATTAGGATCAATTCCAACATTATTCAAAACGGCTTTATTGACCATCCCAGCACCTAAAATTTCGACCCAATTGCCATTCTTTCGGCGAATGTCGATTTCTAAACCCGGTTCAACGAAAGGAAAGTAACCAGGTCGCAATCTCATTTCAACATCATCTCCGAAAACTTTTTTAAGCAAGTTGAATAAAGCAAATTTCAAATTAGCCATAGAAATATTTTCACCGACTACAAGACCTTCAAATTGATGGAACTGAACCTCATGAGTTTTATCAGTCGCTTCATATCGATAAACTTTTCCAGGAGCCACTATTTTGAAAGGCGGCTTGTTGTTTTCCATAAAATGAATTTGGGAATTAGAAGTCTGAGTTCTCATTAAATTTTTAGGAAAGTCCTTTAGCCAAAAAGTATCTTGCATGTCTCTTGCGGGATGATTTGCTGGAACATTCAAGGCATTGAAGTTGTGGTATTCATCATCGCTTTCATTACAAGTGACAACCTGAAAATCGAAATCAATAAAAATCTGAATAATTTCATCCATTATTCTACTAATCAAATGATAGTGGCCTTGTTTTTTTGATTCTTTCGATTCATCTTTATTATCTATTTTTTCTGTCATAATTGAATTAATATTAGAAATCTAATTCGTAAAAAATATTACTATCCAAAACTAAAATTTTGTTTTGTTCATTAACAATGAAATCTATACCCTCTCCTAGATATATTGGGAAAATATTACTAGAAGATCGATCATCAACCTCTACTACCCAAAGTCCTTCATTATTTAATACTAACAAGACATCTTTTCTATTTGGCATGAAATCAAATTTGAGTATGTCTGTTTCCCAATCTAATGTAATCTTTTCCTTACATTCTTTAAAGTTACAGAAATAATACGGTATTTTATCAATTGATCCTATCCAGTGAATCAAGACGTCACCATTTTGGATCCATGTTAATTCGTCATTATTGATAATTAAGTTATCTAGTTCATCAGGGTTATCAATTCCTAATTTAACAAAATATTCAGGAATTTCTTTTGTTGATGTGGCTAATTTTTCGGATTCGATAGAAGTTAAACCTGTGTCTTTTTTATTAACATTTAATTGTCCACTAATTGGATCTACCAAACCATTTTGTGAGTTCTTTGTAGTACTTGCTAAGTTAAAAAGAGCTTCTAATTTTTTATATTCAGGATTATAAATAGTTTCTGCATTATCAGTGGTAGTACCAACACCAGAAATATCAACAAACGGATAAACGGCATCTTGCCCTATTTCTTGTGGAATTAAAAGGGTTCTAACTTCAGTAACATACCCCTCAAAAACTGGTAATTTTTTTGCCCAACTATAATAACCGTCCTTATGGACTTCTACCAAATGCTCCTCTCCAACTTTTAAATTCTGAACAAAAATATTTCTAAGGTAACTACCGCTATTTTTGTAAAACTCTGTATCAATATAAATTCTAGTATCTCCGACGTCGGAATTAATATAAATTCCGCCAGTCCTAACAAGTCCAAATTTTTCTTCTAACTCATTAAATCTATAGCCAAGCGAGTAAGCGAGAACTATCGGGCCAATGATTACAAAAGCCAATAAAGAAATAACTAAACTAGTTTTTCGAATTTTTTTTGATAATGGTTTCATTTGTATTTATTATACAAGATTTCTATTAAAAATATTTACTTTTTCCGATGTTTCGGTGTTACCCAAAATTCTCCTAAATACTTTCCAAACATTAAACGAGTCTGGGAATGCAAACCTGGGAGAGATCCGAAAATAATAATTGTGAATGGCACTAGCAGCCATTGAAAAATTTGAATGATCCATCTTCCTTTCCTATTTTTGTAATATTCTGGCATAGGAGGTAGCAATGAGGCAGAAATAATTGCTGCTAAAATTAAGCCTAAAGTAGCAATGGTCATCAAAATTCTAGTAACTATTGGTAAGTTATAGGAAATCAAAGTATCTCGAAAAGCGTCACCTCCAATTATTATTGGCAACCATCCCAAAATCAAAATCATAATCGGGTTGGTAGACAAAGACCAAAAACCAGTAAGCTGATGGGTTGTTTTACTAAATTTTTCACTAAAGCTGATTTTTTTATTCTTTATAAAACCAAAAAGCATATACGGAATATTTTCCACTCCCCACATCCATCGCATATGTTGTTTATAAATGTTCTTTAGAGTTGTACTAATTTTTGGAGCTAAGTTAGCATCCATAGAAACAGGATAAGAAATTGGCACAACTCCATAATTTCCATTTTTAGCTAAATACAAATTCCAAAAAATTCTTGAATCGTCTGAGATCATATTTTTCTGCCAATAACCAACCTCATACAAAGATTTAAAAACCAGGGAATGAGAAGAGAATGTCGCCAACTTTTCTGGTCTTTCCTGTTGAATCATTTGCCAGAAACTTGATGTTGTGGCGGCAACTCTTGAAATCGCTGGGGCTTGCCAAATATTATTATTATATAAAGGCACTGGTTGATATGATTTATTTATTGGGTCATCTACCGTCAAGAAATGCCAAGTCAAGCAACCAAAATAATGTGGCCAAATAACAGTATCAATATCAAACGGAGAAACTAACACATCTTCGTATTTTATATTTTGAGGATCTAACAATTTGATTCTAGCTTGTTCAGCAGCATAAGCGATGTTTGGACCCTTCCCTTTAATTTCTCCAGGTAAATCTTTTGGGTGGATGGTAATTAAAAAACTGTGAAATTCACCAGCATATTTTTGCTGCATTTTTTTTGCGATATCCAAAGCCTCTTCTCCGGCTCTTTCCTCGGCTGCCAAAACGATCATTAGCTTATTACTAGGATATTTTGATTCCTTTAATGAATTAATTGTTTGATCCACCACTTCCTCACCTTCCTTATAAAACGGAAGAAGAATTAAGTGCCTAACATGTTCATATTTAAAATTTTCTAGTCTTTCCTGCCAATCAACTCTGGTATTGAATTTCAATCTTCGCCAATTATAATATTGATGGAATGACAAATAGGCAGTTTTGAAAAGCCAGAACAAATCAAACAAGATTATAAAAGCTGCCACCCATAGTGGCTTTATTGCTGAAAAAACCACAACTGAAATTAATGTACCCCAAGCCAAAAAACCTGGTAGTATTTCAAGCAATCTGAAAATAACTCTATCTTTTCCGGTCAAATCCCGGGCGTGCGCTATATGAAAATAAGGACTATCTTTGAATTCCATTAATACTAAGATTAACTTTTTTTTACAATTTTATCAACTAGCACAAGCATATCGCGAAATAATTGAGATACTCCTAATAAATATCAACAATATTTAAATCCGCAGGAATTACCACATTTCCCCCACTCTGACCCAAGACTTTGGTTCTAGTACTATCTCCAAAATAACCATTAGCCGGAGTAATACCATTTGCAGCTTGATATCTTGCTAAAGCTTGTCTTGTTAATTCACCGAAATAGGTTGATTCTTGGCCTTTTGAACCTGGCCCTGATGTTGTGATGATATAACCGTTTTGATTCAGGAATTGTTGTAATGTTTTAACATCATTACCAGTTGAACCAACTTGTAGGTCCCTGGTTAGCTTTGATGAGCTGTTGAACGCTGAGTTTGTTTGAGTGTTGGTATTAGTATTTGTATTAGTGTTTGTTCCAGTGTTAGTGTTGCTTGAGGTATTTGATTGATTTCTGTTTAGATTTGTTGGATTAGTACCTTCTAGTAGTCCTGATTCTTGAAGAGTTTGAATGATTTGGATAACCATTAAAAGATCCTGCAGTGTATATTCACCGCTTCTTTGTTCGCTATCTGTTCGATTATTCTCAAATCGATCCATAATCATTTCTCGGATTCGGTCTTCAATTTCATCTTCATCGATTTCTGACTGCTCGACATTGTCATCGTAATATTCTTCAGCTTCATCTGACTGGCAAACATGATCTCGATATTCTTCTGGATCAGCATCCAATTCTAGATATACTTCTAGTTCATCCTCTGCTTCCTTAGATGTTAGGGTTTCTCCTAAACAAATTTGATTTACTCTTCTTATGAAATTTAATTCTGCAGTATAGTCTATGTCTGGATCATCCTGACCGTATTCTTCTCCATATCTATCCATATTATCGTTAATTTGATCCATGTAATCTTCTGCAAAAGAGTCGTTGTCTACAGCATCCATGAAATCGCTGAAGTATGCTTCGGAGTCGAAAGGTTCACGAGTGGTACCTGAATCGCTAGTTCCTCCGTCACAATATCCTCCATCGGGGCTCATCCAGGTTAAAACTTCTGTTTGAACTGAACTGGCTGTGTGGTATCCATTAAATTTAGCCCACCCATTGACTCCAGTTTCGACTTGAGAAACCCATCCATCTTGATAAATTTTAATTTCTTTTTTCCCGCACACATTCCATAATCCATAATTTCCATGACTTCCTGTAGTAACAGCAGCGGAATGACCCTTTTTTCTAATATCTTCATTTAAATTAAAAGCATTCCCGCCATATAACCCAGAACCCTGAGAAGGTATCCCTCCCCAAAAATCATTTTTATTGAAGGTTTTGAATTCCAATTCAGTTCCGCCCATATTAAATTTATATAAGGTCACATCAGGAATTTTAGTCCAATACCCACTGGAATTCACTACAGCCTGACCGTTAGAACCATTCATTGATATTCCAGGCCTTAAACTTCCCATATTGTATGAGGAATTTTCAACATATCTACCGTCTGTTGTTGAACCTCCTCCGCCCGTAGACCCAGAACTTCCGGTACTACCAGTGCCGTAAGTTAAACTACTGCAATAATAATTTGCGTTCTGTATCCTTTGTGAAAGACTACCAGAATTAACACCTAACCTATCAGTGTAACATTCATTATAACTACTATAATCAGCCTGAACAATTTCTGCGGAATAATTTAAACCAAAACCAAGTGTTAATAAGAAAATTGAGATTGTTAATATTTTTTTCATAGAATAATTATAGCAAAAAATATGGTAAGTTTTATATTTTTTACACTTTATAATAATTCAATACGTTATTCTTAATATTTTTCCTTTAATTGACGTCAATAATATTATTTTCGTTAAAAAATACGCTAGTTCCACCGCCATGACTCAAGATTTTAGCCCTCGCATTTGGACCAAGATAACCATTAGCCGGAGTAATACTATTTGCAGCTTGATATCTTGCTAAAGCTTGTCTTGTTAATTCACCGAAATAGGTTGATTCTTGACCTCTTGAACCAGGTCCTGATGTTGCGATGGTATAACCGTTTTGATTCAGAAATTGTTGTAATGTTTTAACATCGTTACCGGTTGAACCAACTTGTAGGTCTCTGGTTAACTCTGATGAGCTGTTGAATGCTTGGTTTGTTTGGGTTTGGGTTTGGGTTTGGGTATTAGTATTAGTGTTTGTTCCAGTATTTGTGCTTGTTCCATTATTTGAATTTGCATTTGTACTTGTTCCAGTATTAGTGTTTGTTCCAGTGTTAGTATTTCTTGAGGTATTTGGTTGATTTCTGTTTAGATTTGTTGGGTTAGTACCTTCTAGTAGTCCTGATTCTTGAAGAGTTTGAATGATTTGAATAACCATTAAAAGATCTTGCAGCGCGTATTCACCATTTCTTTGTTCGTTATTTGTTCGATTACTATTATATCGATCCATAATCATTTCTCGGATTCGGTCTTCGATTTCATCTTCATCGATTTCTGGCTGTTCGACATTGTCATCGTAATATTCTTCAGCTTCATCTGACTGACAAACATGATCTCGATATTCTTCTGGATCAGCATCTAATTCTAGATATACTTCTAGTTCATCCTCTGCTTCTGCGGTCGTTAGGGTTTCTCCTAAACAAATTTGATTTACTCTTCTTATGAAATTTAATTCTGCAGTATAGTCTATGTCTGGATCATCTTGACCATATTCTTCTCTATATCTATCCATGTTATCGTTAATTTGATCCATGTAGTCTTCTGCAAAAGAGTCGTTGTCTACAGCATCCATGAAATCGCTGAAGTATGCTTCTGAATCGAAAGGTTCTGAAGTACTAGCTTGACAACCTCTTCCACCATTATATGTATAATCATTTTCGATTCTCCATCTCACTTTTCCTCCTTTTTTTAATTCAACAACCAAATAGACATTTTTCCCAAAAGCTTGACCAGTTCTATCAAATCTATAATGCTCACGGTTACCATTTGCCCCACAGGACTCACTGAACCTTCCAAAATTCCCAATTCTGCTACCGTTTTCATTTTCCACTCTTACAGTATCTCTTATAACATGATGTGAGTACCTACTATCAAGGAGAACTGCTAATTTTCCATCACTATCTGATACAGGCTTCCATAAAAATCCAGAGCCTCCATTATGAGAATATCTTCCACAACCTTCATCCGTCAGACCTGTTATGGTACCAGAAGGGCCCCCAGAGCCAACCTGTATTTGTTCACCACTTTCACATTGATCAGAATCAGTAGAATCATTAGATGTGTTACTATCGTTACCGTAATCAAGTGTCCGGCAATAATTTTCTGACAATGAAAATCTGTCAGGGCTTCTACGGAGATTTTTCAGCCTAGCATTATAACATTCCTCATAACTATCATAGTCCGCACTAGCTGTTTTTATATAATAATTTAAACCTAACCCAAGGGCTAACAAAACAATAAAGGTGGCTAATATTTTTTTCATTAAATAATAATATCACGAGTCAAGTTAAGATAAATTTATTTATCAACAAAATTTGGAGCCACCTGTCAGATTTGAACTGACGACCTACCGCTTACAAGGCGGTTGCTCTACCAGCTGAGCTAAGGTGGCTTTATTAATTATTATTTTTTGAAAAGTATTTGTGCAGTTTTTGAAAAGTACTTGTAGTTTGGCTCACAACAAACTTAATCAGAAACGCGATGCTTTTTGGTAGTAATAAAAATTCTCTTTTTATTACTTTTTGTATTCTATCAATAATTCTAAATATTTCAAGGCAAAATTTAATAATACAACGATCAAACCTAAACCGAATATTTTTGGGGACTAAAAACTGATTTTTCCTTAGTTCAAAAAATCGCACAGTAAAAATCAAAATTATTAAGACGATCGATAATATAAATATAATGAGGCTAATATTCATTTTATTAAATTAAAATACTTCACCAACAAAAAATATAGGCGTCTAAATTTAATGCGGATGTTAAATTTCAATTAGGCTGAAATTGAAAATCTAGAAATCCTTCCTATTTCAACCTTCTCGCCGAACTTTTGGACGGCTTCGTCCAACAATTGTCTAATAGTTTGATCTGGATTTTTAATATATTTCTGATTTTCTAAGGTTTTTTCTGCAAAGAATGCGTCTAGTTTACCCTGGATAATTTGAGCTTTAATATTTTCAGGCTTTCCTTCTGCCTCTTCTTCAAAAATTTCTGTGGCTTTTACTTTTTCTGATTCTGCAATATCTGATGCTCGCACATATTCTGGTGCTGAAGCCGCGACATGCATAGCAATTTCCCTAGCCAAGAATTTGAATTCTTCATTTTTAGAAACGAAGTCAGTTTCGCACATTAATTCAACCATTGAACCTACTGATCCTTCGCCATGAATATAGGAAGCGATTGTTCCAGCTCCTAATTCTCTATCAGCTTTTTTATCAGCAGCTTTTTTAGATGATTTTCGAAGCAAAATTTGCGCCTTTTCCATGTCACCTTCTGCTTCTTCTAATGCCTTTTTACATTGCATTATTGAAACCCCGGTTGCATTTCTTAATTCCTTAATTTGTTCTGTTGTGATAGCCATATTTTTTTACTTAAATAATTAACGATATTTAATAACAAACAATAATAGTATCTATAATATCAAAATATAAAGAAAATCAAAAGTAAATTAAATTATTTAGGTTACTTAGTTTGATTTTTCTGTGCTTCTTTTTGACCTTCTTCGTATGCTGTCACTATTTCATTAGTGAAATATTTAATAGATTGGACTGAAGAATCATTAGCTGGAATAACATAATCAATTTTTTCAAATTGACAGTCTGAACTAGACAAACTGATAATTGGAACACGGTTACTGATAGCTTCATCGCGTGCGATTGATTCTCTGTTCGCATCAATTATAAACACAGCCGCAGGTTTTCTATCCATATTAGAAATTCCTGAGAATTTTTGTTCTAGTTTAGCAATAAGCTTTTCAATTGTTAATCTTTCTTTCTTTTTATATTTAGCAAGTTCCCCTTTTTCTTTTTGAGAAGAAAGATCTAGGAAATGCTTTACTCTTTTTCTAATTTCTTCAAAGTTAGTTAAAGTTCCACCAATCCATCGACCAGATACGAAAGGTTGGTCAATTTTCAGAGCGGCGTTTTGAATGATTGATTGAGATTCTTTTTTACCACCAACAAAAAGGATTTGTCTATTAGTAGCCCCAATTTTTCTAACAAAATCTTTGGCTTCTTCGAGTTTTACAGCAGTTTTTTCTAAGTCAAAAATTTCAACATTATTTTTTCTTCCGAAAATATATTTAATTACAGAAGGGTGTCTTCTTGATCGGTCATAACCGAAATGCGCTCCGACAGCGAACATTTCGTTAACCTTTTCATTTTGTTGTGTATTTGTATTCATCATGTGATTTCGAATATTAGCAATATTTTAGTTTTTTGGCAAGTCTTTATAAGGCCTTTATTTTTGTTCCTCATTCAAATTTTTTTCATATTCAAGAATTGCCTCCAACATATCCCCAATGTCGCCTTCTAGAGCTTGTTCTATATTATGCCAAGATTGACCAATCCGGTGATCGGTAATCCTATTTTGTGGGAAATTATAGGTTTTGATTTTCTCTGATCGGTCTCCTGTTCCAACCTGGCTTTTTCGATTAGCTGCAAATTTTTTGGCTTCTTCTTCCTCTTTTAAAACCTGTAATTTAGCTATCAAAATCGACATCGCTTTTTCGCGGTTTTTCAACTGGCTTCTTTCTGAAGTACATCTAACATCAATATTAGTTGGTTTATGGATGATCCTAACCGCAGTTTCAACCTTGTTAACATTTTGCCCGCCAGCCCCACCAGAACGAGAAAATTCCATTTCAATTTCATCAGGTTTAATTTGGAAGTTAACAGTTTTCCTAATTGGTAAAATAGCCACAGAAGCGGTTGAGGTGTGAACTCTACCCATTTTTTCTGTAACCGGAACTCTTTGGACTCGGTGGATTCCTGTTTCGTACCTTAATTTTTTAAAAACACCTTTTCCCTTCACTTCAAAAGATCCTTCTTTGTAGCCTCCGGCAGCACTTTCTGAAATGTTGACTAATTTAAAACTCCAATTTTGTTTTTCGGCAAATTTTTTATACATATTTGCGAGTTCACTAGCAAACAAAGAAGCTTCATCCCCACCTGCTCCAGCTCTAACTTCTAGTAGAATTTCATTTGGAAAAACTTCTTCTTCTACTTCGGATTTTAAAATTTCCTCCATCTGGTTTACAATCTGATCTTTTTCAATTTGTATCTCTGCATTATCCTCCAAAACTAAATCGGCCATCGATTCATCCGATGCGGCCATGTCAGAATTTTCCTTTTCTTTTTGTAGTAGGGATTCATATCGCTCGGCGTAAAACCTAGTTTTTGGACTTTCCTTATATTCTTTTAATTTTTCTAAATCAAGTGACATGTTTATATCTTAATAAAACCTGAGCTAAAAAGAAAGACTTAACAAAAAAACCGCTCTAAAAAGCATTTTTTGGTAGCGGTTTTAAAGTATTTATTTCTTTGAAGATTTTGCCATTCGGGCTTTGAATTTTTCAACTCTACCAGCAGTGTCGATAACACTTTCTTTCCCTGTGTAAAATGGATGAGAAGCGCTTGAAATTTCAACGTGATAAAGTGGGTATTCTTTACCGTCTTCCCAAATATCTGTTGCGGTAGTTTTTACAGTTGAAGAAATCAAAAACCTCTCCTTGCTTGAATCGTCAATGAATATAACTTTTCTTTGGTTTTTTGGATGTATATCTTTTTGCATAATTATTTTTTCGTCAATGAATATAACTTTTCTTTGGTTTTTTGGATGTATATCTTTTTGCATAATTATTTTTTAGTAATCAAGACTATAACAAAATATATCGAAAATGGCAAGATTTCGCATCAAATTTCATTAAATGAACCAGGTTTTAGTCATTAGCCACGTCTTCCAAGAAATCAATCTGTTTTTGCATTTCCGTAGCATGATTGAGAACTCCGTTACCGTAGAAAGCGTTTTGTGGCAGATTCCAATTTCCTCCAGCGTAATATTTCAGAGCTGCAGTTCTTTCCGCAGTGTATCCTCCGCCAGCAGCCCCTAAATCTTTCATATAAATAGCAGTGGCCATAATAGCGTGCTCTGGGTCCCAAGGGTTTGCAAGCGAAACTCCAACAGCATCTGCGACCCTGTCCTCATACCCTGCCCAAGTTGTTGGGATAAATTGAGATGGTCCCATTGCGCCTCCCCAACCACTTCCCCAAGGACACGATAAAGGAGTTGTGTCAGGATTTAAACCAAGGCCTTTCACTATTCTTAGGAAAATAGTTTGATCATCACGATATGATCTATACCCATCCTTCGGGCCTGGCATAATGTTAGTCCACTTTTTACTTACTGGATCCCCAGCGCGGTTACAGGTTCCGACGTTTTTTCCTAAATCAGATTCTTGTTTTAGAACGGCCAAAATAAATGCGGCTCTAACACCTGTTGCTTTGGAAGCTTTTTCCGCATAACGCAAAGCATCTCCAAACGCTATACCATCAGAGTCTCTTAGTTGGAACAAAGCAGTTCTAATAGATGAAGCCTGCGCTTTTCTTTCGGCAATAATACTTTCGTATGTTGCTTCAGATTTTTTACTTAATGAAAGTAAATTATCCTTTTCTTGTTTTTTAACCTGAATAGTTTGTTTTTGACTTTCGATGACGGCTTTGGCATCGCGTTCCTTATCTTGAACTTCTTCTAAGCGACTTTTTTCTGTTTCATTTTCTGCTTGGATATCCCTGATGTCCTGGAACAAGTTTTCCAATTTTCTTTGCGCTATTTTATATGAATCAAAACTAGTGAAAAAATCTCCAAGGCTTCCATTATTTAAAATAATTTCTGGTAACGTAACTTGGTCAGCTTTATCTGTTTCCTTAATTAAAATAATTAAATCTTGTCTTGCACGAGTTAGTTTATTTTCCAATTCATTAATGGTCTGATTTTTTAATTTAATAGTGGAATTTAAATCTTGGATTTCAAGGTTTTTTTGTTGAATTTTTAATTCAGCCTGTCGGACTTCACCCCCCAGGATATTAACATCTCTTTCGATGCTCGCGCTGTTGGCTTTTTGTTTGTTCAGTGATTGTTCTAGAATTCTAGCTTCTTCTTCTAATTTTTGTAGCTGGGCTCTTAATTCTTTTTCGGCCTTATCAATAGAATCTTCAGCAAAGGCAACCCCAGAAGGGTTGGTAGAAAAATTTAGAAACTGCCCATTAGTAAAAACTAGGCTAAAAAAGAATGCGATTATTAAGGTTTTTTTCATAAATTTTAAAAAGGTTTTTTTGAAACGGTTTGATTTATTCATTATTCTAGTCGAAAATTTAAAATTTAACTGGATTTCATTATAACAAATTTCTGGAATTAAAAAACTACCCCGGAAGGTAGTTTTTTAATGGTCGATAATGCGAATTTAATATAATTGAATTATTTTAACTTGAAATTAAGCTGTTTTTTCTTCTGTAGGTTCAGCTGGCTTTTCGTTTTCTACTTTAACAGCGTCTGGGTTGAATGCAGCTTCTTCTGGTTCTTCTTCTCTAGCAGCCTTAACCAAAGCAATCACTTCGTCAGCTTCCATATCTAGTTCTACACCAGCTGGTAATTTGATATCACCGGCTTTAATTTGTGAATCGAAGTCAACTAGAACAGAAATATCTACTTCTAGATTTTGTGGTAAATCTTTTGGTAATGCCACAATATCTAATTCGTGCATAACTTTTACTAATGAACCACCCAAAATTTCAATAGCGTCAGATTTTCCAACGAATTCCAAAGGTACTGAAACTTCAATTTTCTTTCCTTTTTCAATCGCGTAAAAATCAACATGGATTGGTCTACATGTGACGGCATCAAATTTAATTTCGTGAATTAGGACATCATGATCATTTGATCCTTCTTTTAAAGAAATGACAGATGACTCTCCAGCTTCTTTATAAACTTTTAATAATTCATTTTCAGCTATAAAAATACAAGTATTTTCTTGCTTTGGACCATACAAAACAGCAGGAACATTCCCTTCTGCTCTTAGGTTATCTAAATTAAGAGATTTATCTCTTTGATTTGCTTTGATTGTTAACATAATAGGTAAAAGTATACATATTATTTAGAAAAAATCAACGAAAACTAATTAGTGATCGTCTTTTGGACTGGGCCAACGCTTTAATACCACTAACCCTAGTCGTGAAATTCTAATTCAATATCGTAATCCCCAGCGTCGGCTAATTTATTTAATTTCAATCTTTTTAGAAACTCCTCGCGTGCTGATTCAATATTTTCATCCTTTCCTTTCCAAATTCGTAGTGCTGGTTCCTGCAAGGCACGACCATACGAGAAGGCAATTTCCCAAGGCAATGGTTCTGCTTCCGCAATAGTATCTAAATGGGCCGTTGACTCAACAGCAGTTTGACCTCCTGACAGAAAGACCACACCACCAAGTTCTGTTGGAACATTTTCTTTTAAAACCTTAATAGTAGAGTCTGCAACTTCTTCGGGAGAATTTTCTTCTGGATTTTGATTGCCAGAAATAACCATACTAGTTTTTAAAATAACTCCTGGTAAGTACACTCCGATTCTGGACAGCTCGCCGAAAACCTCGCGCAAAACCAAGCCGGTAATTTCGGCACATTTTTCTTGACTATGTTTACCGTCGAGCAAAATTTCTGGCTCTACTATCGGTACTAAATTAGCAAGATGCGCTAATTCAACATATTTTGCAAAACGTCTCGCATTTTCCTGAATCATGCCGATAGTTGGTAAGTTATTTTCTTCATCAATTTTGACTACCACCCGCCATTTAGTAAATCTTGCTCCGCCAGCGTAATATTTTAGAAGTCTTTCATGTAAACCATCAAGTCCGTCAGTAATTTTTTCACCAGGAAAATCTGCGTGGTCATTCGCGCCAATATCAACTTTGATTCCAGGAAGAATTCCTTTTTCAGTCAAAGCATCCACAAATTTTCGGCCACTCAAATCGTCCTGCCAAAAAGTTTCATCGTACAAAATTACTCCGCTTGCATAATTTTCTAGGTTCGGAGTACTTAAAAGAAGGTCTCGATATTTTTGTCTCATTGATTCGCCAGTTTCTGCCCCAATACTTTCCAGCCTCTTGTCGGCGGTACTGTTGCTTTCGTCGGCTGCTAAAATCCCCTTCCCTTTAGCTAATAATTTTGAAACTGTTTCTTGTAAAATATTTTGATCTGACATAATAGAAACATTATATCAAAAGTTGCAGAAAATTTCAGATATTACGAGTTTTCAACAACAAGGGACGTTCATCATTAATTTATAAATGTTATAATCGAAACATGTTTAAATTTATAAATAAAAAAAATCTGGCAGTTCGCAAATTGAAAAATCCAACGCACCAATTGGATTTTGTGGGAATCGGCGATGCCGTGACAGATACTTTTATAGAATTAATGCACGCCTGGATAGAGAACGACAATCCTACTCAGAATAAAGAATTATGTATGCAGTTTGGAGGTAAAATGCCTTATAGCAACGAAGTCACAGTGAAAGGAACTGGTAACGCCTTAAACGCAACCCACGCTGCTAATAAATTGGGTCTCAAAACTGGAATTATTACCAACCTAGGTGATGACGAAATTGGTAAGCAAGTGATCGAAGCTTTCGACAAAAAAGGGATTGATACGACGCACGCTAGGCAGCATCCAAATACCAATACTAATCATAATTACATCCTCCGATATCAAGAAGAAAGAACTATCCTAATTCAGCATCATGAATACGATTACAAATTGCCAAAATTCAAACAAGGCTTTGGACCAAAATGGCTTTATCTAAGTTCATTGGCGAAAAATTCTTTGGACCACCATTTTGAAATTGTTGAATTTTTAGAAAAGCATCCAGAAACTAAATTGGCTTTTCAGCCTGGAACTTTTCAAATCAAATTGGGCTACGAAAGCTTAGCATCGCTTTACGAATCAACTGAAATTTTCTTTTGCAACAAAGACGAGGCGATGAAAATTTTGAAAACTGACGACAGTAATTTAAAAAATCTTTTATCTTCAATGCGTGAATTGGGACCGAAAATTGTGGTTATAACAGACGGCCCTCACGGAGCCTATGTTTATGATGGAGTCAAATTTTATCACGGTCCAATGTATCCAGATCCTGCAAAGCCCGTTGACCGGACTGGTGCCGGAGATTCATTTTCTGCCACTTTCACAGTTGCGATCGCAAAAGGATTTGATATTAAAACTGCCCTTTTGTGGGGACCAATCAATTCAATGAGTGTTGTTCAATATGTTGGGGCCCAAGCTGGACACCTGACCGAAAAAGAATTATTATCATATTTAAAAAAGGCTCCGGCTGATTATGTTGTCCAAGAATTTTAATAGGCTTGCCGGCAAATATTCGGTGGATTTATTTTAAAGCATTAAATTATCAGTTATCTAAAAATCAGTCACTTATGAAAATCGGAGAAATTATTTACTGGGTTCTATGGTTACCAATGTTTATAACCAAACTAACGGTTAAGGCGGCCTTTTGGTTTTGGTGGTTTTTAAATTTTCTGCATCAAGTTGGCGAAAATTTACATGAGGAAATTAAGGAAATTTAAAATAGTGGGCATTTTTACGGTGAACTTTAGATAAATTTTGAAGCAATATTTTATGAATTAATTGTGAAATCTCTCGAAATGGGAAATTGACAAAAGTAGCTGGATTGCTATTATAAATATTGTATTACGATTAAAAAGAGATCCGAAAGGTGTTGGTGCCTTAGGAGCTCTTTTTGTTTTTATGTGCTATATAATTTCTGATATTATCAAGGTAATCGAAATATTCTGAACCTAGATGTTTATATAGAGTAGATGATCTTCTGGTTGGAAACAAGATTTTGGAAAATTTCTTCTTATTGATTAAGTAATCAATCATTTTTTTAAAATCCCCATCCCCAGAAACGATCACTATTTTATCAAATTCGACCATATCTGAAATTTGTCTCATAACCTCAAAAACTAAATCTGTATCAATATTACCTTTTTTCTTGGCTAATAATTCTGGATGATGATCCTTGAAATATACTAAAAAACCAGCCTCTTTTAATGAATCGTAGATTTTTATAAATTTATCTGAGTAATATCCAATAAAATAATAAGCTTTGGAGACTTTATATTTGTCCTTTATATATATCCGAAATTTTCGATGATCAATTTTCCAATTATTTTCCTTGGTTCCCATATGTAAATTTTGCCCGTCGATAAAAGCAAGGTTTTGCATTAAAAAATACTAGCAGAATTAAAGTGAAATTTCGTTAAAATTTTGATAAAATAAAAATTTAATCCCTAAATAATCTTTAAAATCTCCAGCAATCCTGATATAATAAAACCAAGAAAAAATGAATTCAAAGCAAACAAAAAAATACGACGGATTTACCCTGATCGAGCTTTTGGTGGTGATTGCGATTATTGGACTGTTGGCTTCAATAGTGCTTGCATCGTTGAATAGCGCCCGTTCAAAGGCCCAAGACAACGCCAAAAACAGTGAGGTCAAGCAAATTATCACTGCCTTGGAATTGTATTTTCAAAAACATGGATCATACCCTGTAACACAAAATAACAGAATTAAATGCTTGGGATATAACGGAACACAAGTATGTCAAACAGCTTTTAATGGTGATGTAAACCTAAATACTAATGTTAAAGAATTCCTCCCAGGACTAAAACCAAATACTAGCAAAGTTCCTGGTGGACTCAACGGAATAACATATAGTTGCGCTACTGATCTAGTAGACGGAAAATGCCCAAAATATCAATTGATCTGGTATCTTGCAGATCCTAATGGTAAATGTATTGGAAATACAACCACAGAAAATCTTTCGAGTAAAACGAAATGCTCATACTCTACTACTGAGACATTTTAAAACCCCAAGTCTTGCGACAAGGGGTTTCGTTAAAAATATGCAGGTTTCAGCCAATTTGTAACCTGCGACGAATTTTTCTGGCTCCTAGTACCAAAAGCCCGATTCCAAACAACCCGAAGGTTGCTGGTTCAGGAACAACTGCGATGTTCTGAAATAGTGTTACTTCAGACATGAAGTCGTTTTGGGTCAAATCTGTATAAGGAGTCGTCATCGACATGTTCGCGGTCATCTCCCAAGTTGGAGTGGTGCCCGGGGCATTATCGAAAGTGAACAAGACTGCATCGTAGCGGTCCTCTGGTGCAAATGTGCTCCAATCAGTTGAAATATTAAAGGCCTCTCCATTCATGTCGCCAATAATATTCATTATCGTAACCTCGCTGTCAATCGAAACCAAAACCTGGTTAAACCAATCCGTTGGTAACGAATTGGCAGAATCAGTCGTTCCACCTGAACCAGTGGCTTCCAATTGGAATGCCCCACCAAGTTCTGGAGTCCCGAATCCTGCCGACAACGAATTATTGCCGCCAGTGATGTTCCATGTCAGGTTTCCCTGATCATAGGGTTGACCGAGGTTCATGTCGCCGTTCTGAACCCGAATTTCGGGGCTGGTTGTTCCACCTGCCCGGAATTGTCCGGTTGCAACCGTGGTTATTGTCCCAGGGCTGTTAAACAGGTACGCAACACCATCAGTGGTGCTGAAATACTGCCAACTGACCAATCCTGCCTGAGCAGGGACCGCAATTGCGGCCACGAGCCACCCAAACCATCAGTGGTGCTGAAATACTGCCAACTGACCAATCCTGCCTGAGCAGGGACCGCAATTGCGGCCACGAGCCACCCAACGAGGGCGGCCGTCATCACGCGATTTACCTTTGTCATTTCTGACCTCCTTTTTTGTTTTCGTCTTGTTATAAAACCTGTGAAAGGTACTAACCTATACCGCAATTATAACAACATATTTTCAAAAGTCAAGACCAAAAAATAGATTGCAGGGATTGTCAAATTCTTAGGCCAATGGGAATTTCACAATAAAACTGGTCCCGACCCCTTTAATTGATTCAACTTGGATTGCCCCATTCATCTGTTCGACAATTTGTTTGGTTATCCATAGGCCGAGACCTGTACCACGAATTTCGGCAGTTTCAGTAGATTTGATACGAGAGAATTTTTGGAATAATTTTTTCTGGTCCTCGGCTGAAATTCCTATACCACTATCTTGAACTCGGAAAAAAGCAGTGCCATTTTCTGTACTTGCTGTAATTTTCACTTCCCCTTTTGGAGTATATTTAACTGCATTTCCTATCAAGTTAATCATAACTTGACGGAAACGATTTTCATCCACATTAATTTTTTGGTTTTGTAATTGATGATTAAATGTAATTTTTAATCCCTTATCTTCTGCTACAGAGGTTAAACCGGAAACAACTTCCAACAAAACAGGAATTGGAGAAATCTCTGCAAATTCTATTTTCATTCTGCCCTGTTCAATTCTTGAAACATCTAACATGTCGCCAACTAAATTATCTAGCTGTCGCGCAGCAATATCAATTCGATCAACGCTGGTTTTGAAATCCGGATTATTCAAATCGAATTCTTTTAATTCTTCGGCGTAACCACGGATAATTGTTAGCGGGGTTCGCAATTCATGTGATGCCATCGAAATAAAGTCATCCTTTAATGAATCAACCTCTTTTAATTTTCGATACAAGACGGTGTAATCAACAATTCGAGCATATCGGAAAAACAGAGCCATCACCGCCACTACTATCACTATAAAAATAATCAAGGAGGTTTCAATTTCGTCCTGAATTTTTTGGTCAGCCTCTGACAATGAATGGATTAAATTAGCAGCACCAATAATTTCACCGTACTGATTACGAATTATTTTGATAGTTTTAAAAAGCCTCTGTCCTTCATCCCCAACAACTTCGAAAGTATAGGAATTTGAAGGATCAATTTTAGCGATATTATAAAAATCAAGATCAGTTTCATCAACCTGATTTAAATTTTCTCGTTTGAAGGTAGAAATAATAACCGGTTCATTATTGTTGAATTTCACAACCTTAAAATCATTAATGGTAGAGTTTCCTAGAACAATCCGATTTATCACTTCTTGCAATTCTTTTTGACCACCCTTAGTTTCAAATTTTTCAGGAGCAAATTCCACAAATGCATCAAGTGTCGATCCTGCTTTTTTATTGATCAAACCATCCTGAGATTCTTGAGCAATTGTTAAAAACCTATTCACCACAAAAGTAAAAGCTAACAAAATCACCAAGGCTACAAACACAGAAAACCATAACTGCGGATTTTGGCGAATTTTTTTGAAGCCTTTTTTTAAATTTTCAAAGAATTGATTCATCGGTTTTATAATTTTTAATTTATTTTAATTGTTCTGGTGGAACGGCTGTTTTTGGTCCCTTTCCAAATAATGATATGGTGATAATTAAACCAATCAACAACAAAGCAATAATTATTAAGTTCAGATTTCTCTGTACGAAATTTCCTTCTACTCCTTCTGTCACATTTCCAACGCTAAATGTTCCAATTGCAGCAGCTTCAGCGGTTTTTACGAAAGGAATTGGATTTGATTTCGCAATGATTTTACCTGAATTATTAACGGTTGCGACATGTACTTCGTGTTCACCATTTTCCAATTCTTGATCAAAAGTATAAGTCCATTCCCCTCGGCCATCAGTTTTAACTTTTACAATAATCGGAGTGGAGAAAACATACAAAGTAATTATTGAATTTGGCAAAGCTCGTCCAGTCATTTTTAATTTATTATCATTTTCCGGATCAAGTTCTATACTAGTAACTGTATAAGTGTCAGTTATGTGAACCCTTTCGGCAAAATCCTGCTCACTAATTTCTTTTGGATTTTCAAATTCAATTGGAGTTTCTTCCGCTGATGTTGGATCCAATTGTTGAATAACTTTTTCATAGTCGTTCAGTGTGCCACCGGCAGTATTAATATTATTTGGATCTGTATTATAAATATAGGTTTCATCGTAGTCAGATAGTCCGTCCTCGTCAGCGTCTTGATTCAGTAATTGACCATCAGCCTGTTCGATAATGTTTTGAAGTTCCGCAACCTTTTCCGCAAAATTAGAAATTTTTGAATCCAATTCGACCCTTGCACTTTCCATATCAAAATCTACACCAGAAAAACCTTCGAGGTCTTGCTGCATTTCTTGCAGAAAGTTTGCAACTGTTTGGTTTAACTCAGAAATAATATCCGCATTAGTTGGATCTAAATCAAGAAGAGCTTCTCTCAAGGCTTCATCCAATTCTGTTTTAGAGTTAGAAATTAGTCTGTTTAATTCAAATAATTGTATGTCGGTTTCATTTACAATTTTATTTTGATAATCTGCTCTAATTTTTTCAATTTCACTACTAATCTCATCCTCCAACATAACCGCTTCTCTTTTTAATTCTGAAATTGAATTAGTGATTTCGATAATGCTTGGTCTAGAAGGCCACGCGGTTATTGTGTCCGATTGATCTATTTGTGACTCTTGAGCCGTAAGTAAGAACGGGGCGATCAGAAACAAGGTTGTGATTAAAAGATTTTTTTTCATGATTTTGTAAATTAATTTTAATGAAATGTTTAATAATTTTAGACCGGCTTTAATTAAATGACTACGACTTTTTGCGACCTAAAACTTTTTCAACTGATTTTATAATTGCTTCTGCATTTAAATTGAAATGTTTAATCAATTCAAGCGGTTCACCTGATTCACCAAACTGATCCTGCATCCCAACAAATTCAATTGGCACTGGGTTTTTAGCTGCTAAAACTTCTGCTACAGCCGAACCTAATCCGCCAGCGATTTGATGTTCCTCGACAGTAACGATGGCTTTAGCTTTTCTAGCTAAATCACAAATCGCAGATTCATCGATTGGCTTGATAGTTGAAACATTTAAAACTGCCACATCAATCCCCCTGTCAGATAATTCTTTGGCTGCTAAAATTGCTTCATGAACCAAAAATCCGGTTCCTATAATTCCAACATCAATTTTACCATTTTCTGGTACATAAAATAGAGCGGCTTTCCCGATTTCGAATGGGGTTTTTTCAGTAGTGATGACAGGAGTTTTTTCTCGACCTAATCTTAGATAAGTTGGGCGTGGTTTTTCTGCAAGTGCCATGGTGGCTTTTTCAGCCTCTAGATGGTCGCAAGGCGAAATCACTGTCATGTTTGGGATAACTCTAGTTATTGCAATATCTTCGAGCGCCTGATGTGTCCCACCGTCAGGGCCAGTTGTCACCCCAGCATGAGAACCAACACAAACAACTGGTTGATTATTATAAGCCACAGTAGTTCGGATCTGTTCCCAACTTCGCCCAGGAGAAAAAACTGCATAACTTGCAGCAAACGGAATTTTCCCAACAGCAGCCAAACCGGAAGCGACCGAAATTAAATTTTGTTCCGCAATCCCAACTTGAAAAAATCTTTCTGGAAATTTCTTAGCAAATTCCTGAGTTCTGACTGATTCAGATAAGTCGGCAGTCAGTGCGACTACATTAGAATTTTTCTCTCCCGCCAAAACTAGACCGCGTCCAAATCCATTTCTGATTGGTGCCCTTTCTACATCTTCGTCAAAAAGTTTTGGGTTTAAATTTTGTGCTGTTAAGTTTTTATTTTCCATAATTTTATTTTTAAATTAATTTTGAATTTCGTTTTTGGTTTTGGCTTATAATTTTATTGATTTTGTAATTGAAAGTCCACATTAATCAATTTGGTCGTACTTGATTCGATTCCCCATAGTTCTTAGATCTGCCAAAGCATTACCTGCTTCGTCCTTGTTGGGAGCCTTGCCGTGCCATTCTGGCAATCTTTCAAAGTCATCAATTCCTTTTCCTGGAACAGTATTCGCGATTATGACAGACGGTTGATCAAAAACTGCTCGAGCTTGCCCAATCGCGTCATCAATCATTTCGAAATTGTGGCCGTCGATTTCCTGAACATGCCAATTGAAACTTTCAAATTTTTCTTTGATTGAATTTAGAGGCATCACATCTTCAGTATATCCATCAATCTGAATATTATTTCTATCAACAATCACTATCAAATTGTGAGTTTTTTCTTTGGCTGCCATCATGATCGCTTCCCAATTTTGACCTTCTTGCAATTCCCCGTCTCCGACCATACAAAAAATAAATCGATTTGTGGATTTCCCTGAGTCTATTCTAATTCCTAAAGCCATACCCAAAGCCTGCGAAATTCCAGAACCAAGCGGACCAGAGCTGGTTTCGATTCCTGGCAATTCTGTTCTGTGTGGGTGTCCCTGCAAACGACTTCCTAATTTTCGCAAAGTTTTTAATTCTGATACTGGGAAATATCCTCGGTGCGCCATTGTCGCATAAAGCCCTGGGCAAACGTGTCCATTCGATAAAACAAAAATATCTCTTTCAGGATCATTTGGATTCTTTGGGTCATTTTTTAAACCATTATCGTCTGCTGCAAAATATAGGTATGTAAAAATATCAGCTAATCCTAATGGTCCTGCTGTGTGGCCCGAACCTGCTTCTAATAAAGATTCTATAATCGATTTTCTGATTTCGTTGGCTTGCGCTCGTAAATAATTAACTTTTTGATCTGTAATGTTTCCCATATGAACTTATTATAACAATAAAAATTGGCTTTGGGATAAAATATTAAACAGTTTGGGTGATCTAGGAAATAAGAATGATTATAACTTTCGAGTTGCCCCGCAGACTTTCGAAGTCAATGTCCGAAGTTGACTTGACGGAGAAGGTCGAGGACTAGTAACGAGAAAGTTTATAATTATTCTTATTTAATATAATTAA
>JFJP01005303.1_pt1 | contig 50747 bp, 49 predicted proteins | sample 431651 | NCBI WGS metagenome assembly JFJP01 (sample SAMN02602958, study PRJNA72255) | Microbial mat metagenome, whole genome shotgun sequencing project. | biome: fresh water; feature: sink hole; material: water; isolation source: purple microbial (photo- and chemosynthetic) mats found in... | reverse complement strand
CTCGCTCTTCTGGTACAACTCCAACAGCAACAGCGTCGTCCGTGGCGAAGACGGTGCGTTGAGCCAGTAGTCCACCAAGTGCCCAAACAGTTGTGTCAGCGGACCTTTCGCAGTTGTTGCCTGGCTGCGATCATTGACTTTCAAATCACCCGTTTGCACCAGGTGCAAATGGTACAGCCGACCCATCGCCGTGCTGTTGCCGTCTTGCGTGCGCATTGCCGTATCCAGATAGCTACGCGCCTTCTTTTCCAGCTTGTCATCCTTGCTGCGCAGCAAGGCCAGTACATGCAGATAACCGCACAAGCCGGAAAAAATAGCCTTGCGCGACCCGCTGTCCTGGCGAAGCTCTTTCAGCGCCGCCTCAAATCCGCTGATCGCCGCGTCAAGCTTGCCCTTGAGCAGGTCGATGGCGCTGCGCAAGGCCTGCGCATAAACATCACTGTGCGATCCAAGCAACTCGGTGGCATGGTCGAGCTGGCCGCACAGCACGCAATGCTCGATGTAAACGCTGACGAACAGCGGCGCATGTTCGCCCTCCAGCGCCAACAGTTCATTGGCACAGCGCTGCAAAGCGGGCACCGCCTCCAGCCTGGCCTGGCCATGAATCAGCAGCACCGGCAAGACAGCCTCCTGCGCCGTGGGGTGCAGCCGTTTGAACAAAGGCACATCCAAAGGGTGCGGAAAAATGCTCAAAAAGGGATGCTGCTTGAAATAATCATAGTGCTCCTGGCACAGCAGCAAAAGGTTGCGAACCACTTTGCCGTCATAACCCAGCAACAAGGCCAGGCGCAGCACGTGCAAGGCATTTCGGTAGGATTGGGGGTGGATGCGGGCGCTGGCAATGTCACATTTGCCCACCGCCTGCACCGCATCGCCATAGCGGCGCAGCTTGCCGTTGGCGCTGGCCTCTTGCAAGGCGGTCGCCCACAAGGCGGGGCTGCAGCTCAAGTCGCCACTGGCGGTGTTCACGACCCAACCCTGATCGATCAGATCGGCCAGCACTGGCTCCAGCGTCGGACCGGTGTAGAACGGCCCCTCGGGCGACTTGATGCCGGCTTCACGCAGGTAGTTCACCAGGCGGCCTTTGCCGGGCGTGTCACCGGCAAGGGTCAAAATGGCCAGCAGCGCCCTGGCTGCCGGGTTCAGGCTGGCATAGCGTTCAATGGTCGGTTCGGTCATGATCTGCACGAGGTTGAAGCGGTGTTGACCGATTGTCTGTGGTTCGCGCGCGAGACCGCGTTACAGTGCGCGTCAGCAGGCGGCTCGCCTGACCCCCTTGCGCCACTGGAGTACCCGATGTTTGTTGCCACCGACCTCGATACCGTGACCCACGGCATTCAACTGGCCGTGGCGCCCGTTTTTTTGCTCACCGCCGTGGCGGCCATGATTGGCAGTGTGGCCGGACGACTGGCGCGCATCATCGACCGCGCCCGGGTGCTGGAAGACCGCATCGATGCAGCCCCTGCCAACGACCCGATGCAGGCCGCCTTCACTGAACTGGCCCAACTGCGCTGGCGCGGACGGCTGGTGAACATTTGTATTGCCCTGTTGACGTTTTGCGCCCTGATGATCGCACTGACCATCGTGACCCTGTTTCTGGGCGAAACCACCGACTTGCAGATGTTTCGCATCGCCACGGTGCTGTTCTTGTCGGGCGTGAGTTTTTTTCTGCTGGCCCTGTTGTGTTTCTTGGTCGAAACCCTCATTGCCACCCGCATGCTCAAGTTTGGGCGCAAGCCGCGCGGGCCGCTCGCCTAAAGGTGGCTTGCCTTTGCTATTCTAAATAGAGCGTCTGGCGCATGCTGTATAAGGAGTAATGGCTATTTCCGCATCAATCAGGCGGCGGTCCGTCAACCAGTCGCCAGGCCAGCGGCGCATCGGCCGGGCGCCCCGCCAAGGGTGCAAACCCGAAGCCAGGGCCGGCCGCCTGACGCACCGCATCGGTGACCAGGATGTCGTGCGCCTTGGCCGTGTCTTCACCGAGTTTGGCGGCCTGGTTGACCTCGGCACCAAACACATCCTGATCGCCAATGCGCAGCAGGCGGCCAAAACCCAGCCCCACGCACAGGCCGATTTGCTCGGGTGCCTCGCGCTCCTGGCTGTACTGCAGGCAGACCTGTTGCATCTGGCAAGCGCATTGCATGGCTTTGGCCACATTGCGAAAGATCACCAGCATGCTGTCACCCTCGGTCTTGAGCAGGATGCCGTCAAACTGCTCAATGCAGGGGATCAGCAGGCGCTGCGACTCCTGGATGATCTGCAGGAAATGGATGATGCCAAACGAGCTGACATTGCGCGAAAAACCGGCCAGGTCGGTGAACATCACCGCCCAGGTTTCGCCAAACAAGTCCCAGATACGGGCATCGATCTGCGCCTTGTCGGCGCCAGGCTGCAGGCGTTCGGTGATCAGTTTTTCAAGCCGGTCAGCGGAGGCGCTCAGAATAATGTTGCGGCTGTAGGTCATGGTGCCAGTCGGGGTGCGAGGGTCAATGGCCCATTCTGGTGCCCGCCGGCCCTGCCGTCAAGCGCAAGGTGGGCTTGTCCGGGGCAAATGTGTTTGGCGTCACTCGCCGCACGCGCGGTCAGCGCGCCGATGGCGCCAGCGAGCGGGCATCGTCCTCGTAGCCGCGCAGCTTGTCGAGCAGGCGCTGGCGTTGCGTCGGGCTGGTGCTGTTGTGCAGGGCCGCCCAGCTCTCGCAGCCAGACTGGGCAATCTGCTCGGCGTGCCGCCGGTACACCGGGTTGGGTGAATTCTGGTTGCGCTGCCACAGCGCCCGCAGCAAATCGCGCGCTGTGCCGTCGTCGCCACGAGCGCTTGGCAAGCTGCGGATCTGCTGCAGGGTTTGTAGCAAGTCCTGCTGGCGGCGCATGCGCTCGGCGTCTTCCAGGGCGGCATCAAACGGCGAGGAGGCGATGGCCTGGCGCAGCAATTCGCCTTGTGCGGCGTTTAGCTTGCCATAAAAGTCTTCGGCGCGATCCTGCCAGCGTTGCAGCCGCGTTGCCTGGCGCTCAGCCGGGCTGTCTTGCAGCCAGTCCTGGCGCCATTGCTGGTGACGCTTTTGGAGTTGCTGGCGCAAATGCGCCAACTGCCCAGTGCTCAGCGTGGGCAAGAGCTGCAGCAGGGCCGGCTCGGCGCGTGTCAGCACCGCCTGTACCCGGGGCCGCAGGCGTTCGGTCCATTGACAAAGCTGTGCGGATGTGACTGGGCGCTGGGCCAGCGCCTGCAGTTGCGCCAGCTCGGCAGCGATCTGCGGCAGTTCCTCGCGACGATGCCAGTCGTGCAGGGTCTGCAACTCGGCTCGCAGCAATGGGCCCTGGGTGTCGTCAAAGTCCAGGTAGTTGTCAAGCCACCAGTAGGCCAACTCGGGCAACTGGCTGTAGCCCAGGCGCACTGCGCTGCAGCCGCCCAGCAGCAGCGCGGCTGCGCCCAGCGCCAGCAGGGACCGGATAATGCGCCACCATGCCAGATGGCTCAAACAGGAGGAATGCATGACAAAGACTTCAGACATCGTTGCGACCGCGCCGGTCGATGTGGTGATCATGGCCGCCGGACGGGGCACGCGCATGAAAAGCCGCCTGCCCAAAGTGTTGCATCTTTTGGCCGGGCGTGCTTTGCTGGCCCATGTGGTCGATACGGCAGCCCAGTTATCGGCCCGCCAGGTCATTGTTGTGAGTGGCCATGGTGCTCCTGAAGTTGAAGCTGCTGGCGCAGGTATGACAAGCGCTGCAGCCTCATTTGATCTGAAGTTTGTGCGCCAGGAGCCACAGCTTGGCACCGGGCACGCCGTGCAGCAGGCGGCCCCCTTGCTGGCCGATGACGGCATGGTGCTGGTGTTGTCGGGTGATGTGCCGCTGACCGAGGCCGGCACACTGCAGCATCTGCTGCAGGCCAGCGCCGGCGAGCGCCTGGCGCTGCTCACGATCGACCTGCCCGACCCGAGCGGCTACGGGCGCATCGTGCGCCGTGGGGATGCGGTGCAGGCCATTGTTGAGCAAAAAGATGCCAGCGCCGCGCAACGCCTGATCACTGAGGTGTACAGCGGCATCATGGTGGCGCCAGCGCGCTGGCTCAAGGTCTGGCTGGCCCGGCTGGACAACGCCAACGCGCAAGGCGAGTTTTACCTGACCGATGTGGTCAAGTTTGCTGTGGCCGACGGGGTGCCGGTGGTGGCACACACGATCACCGACGCCGTGCAGGTTGCCGGGGTCAACAGCCCGCAGCAGTTGGCACAGCTTGAGCGTCTGGTTCAGGGCCGCCTGGCGCAACAGTTGCTGGAGCAAGGAGTGCGCCTGCTCGATCCGGCGCGGCTGGATGTGCGGGGCCGGCTGAGTTGCGCACAAGATGTGGTCATCGATGTGAACTGTGTGTTTGAAGGTGATGTCCGCCTGGGTGAGGGGGTGCAGGTGGGGGCCCACTGTGTGATCAAAAACGCCACGATTGGCGCCGGGGCGGTGATCCACCCGTTCAGCCACATTGAAGGCGGCCAAGCAGGCAGCAAGGAGGCGGTCGAGGTGGGCGCGGGTGCGCTGATTGGTCCGTTTGCCCGCCTGCGCCCGGGGGCCCGGCTGGGCGCACAGGTGCACATCGGCAACTTTGTCGAAGTCAAGAACTCCAGCCTGGCCAAGGGGGCCAAGGCCAACCACCTGGCCTACCTGGGCGATGCCACAGTGGGTGAGCGCGTCAATTTTGGTGCCGGCAGCATCACTGCCAACTACGACGGTGCCAACAAGCACCGCACCGTGATCGAGGCCGATGTGCATGTCGGTAGCAACTGTGTGCTGATTGCGCCCTTGACCCTGGGCGCCGGCGGCACGGTCGGGGGTGGCAGCACGCTCACCAAAGACACCGCCCCGCTGGCGCTCAGCGTGGCCCGGGCACGCCAGCTCAGCATCCCGAACTGGAAACGCCCCAGCAAGAAATGAAGCCAGCGCCAGACTCCTTGCCCAGCCTGGCTGATCTGCAGCGCGAACTGCAGGCAGCGCGTGAAGAGCTGCAGGCGTTTACCTACAGTGTGTCGCACGACTTGCGCGCGCCGCTGCGGCATATCCATGCGTTTGCGCAAATCATCGAGGAAGACTGGCCGACGCTGCCGTCCGAGGTGGCGCAGCACCTGGCCACGATCCGCCAGTCCGCGCAGTTGTTGACGCGCCAGCTTGACGGGTTGACGGCGCTGTCGCGCCTGGGGCAGTTGCCGCTGCAGCCCGGCCTGGTTGATCTGCCACCCTTGCTGGCGACGCTGGTGGCCGAGTTGATGGTCCTGCAGGGGCGGGGCAATGATCGCATCGACTGGCAAATCGCCCCGGGTCTGCCACAGCCCTGGGCCGACGCGGCGATGTTGCAGCAGGTGCTGCGGCAGGTGTTGGACAACGCCATCAAGTTCAGTGGCGGGCAGGCGCTTGCGCGAATCGCGGTGTCGGGTGCCCTGCAGCCGGATGGGCGGGTTCGCCTGACGGTGCAGGACAACGGAGTGGGCTTTGCGGCGCAGCGCGCCGGCGGCCTGTTTCAGGTGTTCGCCCGCTTGCATCCGGCGCGCGAGTTTGACGGTCTGGGGCTGGGGTTGGTGCTGTGCCGCAAGTTGATGACGCGCATGGGCGGCCAGATCGGGATCAGCGCCCAGCCCCACCTGGGCTGCCAGGTGCAACTGGACTTTGCCGCCCGGCCTGACACCGGTCGCATCGAGTGGGCCTAAGACTGATATAAAAAAGATAGCTTCCTGCGCTTGTCTATAAAGCGCCAGAGGCCGAAATGCCTTGTTTTTTCAGACGCTGCCTGGCAGCGGCAACCGCGCCCCGAACTTGCTGCGCTTAAGACTGAAGAAGGTCTTGACGTTGCGCACATTGGCGTCTGCTGTGAACAGCCGCTGTGTCAGCGCCAGGTAGTCGGGCATGTCGGTTGCATGCACCACGAGGCAAAAGTCAGGCCCGGGTGAGACGCGGTAACACTGTTGCACGGCGTCTTCGTTGGCGACCCGTTGCTCAAAGGCTTGCAGCGCGCCCTGGTCCTGGCGGTCCAGCGTGATCTCGACCACCGCGGTGAGCCCATGGCCGACGACTTGTGCCAGTGTGTCGGTGTCGAGTATGGCAATCTCGCGCTCGATCAGCCGGGCATCCCACAAGCGCTTGACGCGGCGCAGGCAGGTGGGCGGCGACACATGCACCAGGTCGGCCAGCGCCTGGTTGCTCAGGGAGGCATCTTGTTGCAGGCGCGCGAGCAGTTGCAGGTCGATGGCATCCAGCGCGGGTGTTTGCATGTCAGCTCCTGACGGCGTTGGCGCGGCGCCGGCGCAGCCACCACGGCCCCAGCAGGTTGAGCGCGAGCCCCGCAAGAACCAAGGCCGCAGCACTGAGTTTCCAGGGCGGCAATGGTTCGGCCAGCCACCAGGCCGAACTGCCCATGCCAAACAGTGGCACCAGCAGCGCCATGGGGGTGATGGCCGCGGCACTGTAGCGAGACAGCAGCCACGCCCAGGCGGCGTAACCAAAAATCGAATTGCCCCAGGCTTGCCAGACCACAGCCGCCCAGGCAGCGGCATCGGCCTGTAGCACACCCGCCAGCAACGCGTCCCAACCCTCCAGCCACAGCGCCAGGGCGGCCAACGGCGGCACGGCAAACAGGCTCGACCAGACCACAAACGCCACCATGTTGACGCGCCCGGCCGCGCGACTGACCAGGTTGCCGCCCGCCCACGAGAGCGCGGCCAGCAGCACCAGTCCCAAGCCGAGCGGCGTGGTGCTGCCGTCGGTATGCAGCGCGATCACACCGAGTCCGGCGCCGGCCAGCAACAAAGCCAGCCATTGCAGGCGCGACAGCGTTTCACCGGCCATCAGCACGGCCAGGCCAATGGTGAAAAACACCTGCACCTGAATCACCAGCGAGGCCAAGCCGGGTGAGATGTGCCCGTTCATGGCCACAAACAACAAGCCAAACTGACCCACACCGATCAGCAAACCATAGGCGGCCAGATGGCGCCAGGGCACTTTCGGCCGGGGCAGCAGCAGCAGCAGTGGCAGCACAACCAGCAGAAAGCGCAAGGTGGCGAACAGCAGCGGGGGCATGTGCGCCAGCGCCAGCTTGATGACCACAAAATTGCTGCCCCACACCGCCACGACCGCCAGCGCAAGCAAAAAGTGACTGGGTGTTAGTGATGTTTTCATTAAGTCCATACCAATTATTGAAATTATCTTTCGTTTTCTCTCATTAAAGGAATATTCAATCAAAATCAATCAAATTCAGATCAGAAATTTCATTGCAATGCTCTTAGCATCGGCCTCTTTCAAGGAGCAAGGCCATGTGTGGCATCGTCGGCGCGGTTTCAACGCACAACATCGTTCCGGTCCTGTTGCAGGGTCTGTCGCGGCTGGAGTACCGTGGCTACGATTCCTGCGGTGTGGCGGTGTATCACCATGGCCTGCAGCGGGCCCGCAGCACCTCGCGGGTGTCAGAGCTGACGCAGCAGATCAGCGCATCGGGTTTGGCTGGCACCACGGGCATTGCCCACACCCGCTGGGCCACCCATGGCGCACCGGCGGTGCACAACGCGCATCCGCATTTCAGCCATGGCCCGGGGGTGGATCCGAGTCTGTCAGGTCTGTTGCACGACGGCGGCGCTGGCCGCGCTGGCCGTATCGCCTTGGTGCACAACGGCATCATCGAGAACCACGATGAGCTGCGCGCGAGTTTGCAGGCGCGCGGCTATGTGTTTCAGAGTCAGACCGACACCGAAGTCATTGCACACCTGATAGACAGCCAGTACGACGGCGATTTGTTCGAGGCGGTCAAGTCGGCACTGGGTGCGTTGCGTGGCGCTTACGCGATTGCCGTGTTCTGCAAGGACGAGCCACACCGACTGGTGGGTGCGCGTGCCGGTTCACCCTTGATATTGGGTCTTGATGCGGATGCTCAGTCGCACTACCTGGCCAGTGATGCGATGGCGCTGGCCGGCGTGACCGACCAGATCATCTATCTGGAAGAAGGTGACGTGGTTGACCTGCAGATTGGCAAGGTCTGGCTGGTGGATCGCAGCTTTCGGCCACTGACGGCCGTGCAGCGCCCGGTGTGCACAGTGTTGGCGCACAGCGGGGCGGCGGAACTCGGGCCGTATCGCCACTACATGCAAAAAGAGATCTTTGAGCAGCCGCGTGCCATTGCCGACACGCTGGACGGCATCACCGGCATCATGCCCGAGCTGTTTGACGGCGCGCAAAGCAGCGCGGCTCGTGTCTTCAAGGGCATTGACTCGGTGCTGATTCTGGCCTGTGGCACCAGTTATTACAGCGGTTGCGTGGCCAAATACTGGCTGGAGAGCATTGCCAAGATGCCGACCCAGGTCGAAGTGGCCAGCGAGTACCGTTACCGCGAGTCGGTGCCCAATGCGCGCAGCCTGGTGCTGGTGATCAGCCAGAGTGGCGAGACCGCTGACACGCTGGCGGCACTGCGACATGCGCGCAGCCTGGGCATGCCGCACAGCTTGACGATTTGCAACGTGGCCAGCAGTGCCATGGTGCGCGAGTGTGAACTGGCTTACATCACCCGCGCCGGAGTCGAAATCGGGGTGGCTTCGACCAAGGCGTTTACGGCGCAACTGGCCGGGCTGTTTCTGCTGACACTGGCGCTGGCGCAATCGCGTGGCCTGCTCAGTGCTGCTGAAGAAGCGCAGCACCTGAAGGCGCTGCGCCACCTGCCAGCGGCGCTGCAGGCGGTACTGGCGCTGGAGCCGCAGGTGATCGCCTGGGCGCAAGACTTTGCGGCCCGGGAGCATGCGCTGTTTTTGGGGCGTGGACTGCATTACCCGATCGCACTGGAAGGTGCACTCAAACTTAAGGAGATCAGCTACATCCATGCCGAGGCCTATCCGGCCGGCGAACTCAAGCACGGGCCATTGGCCTTGGTGACCAGTGCCATGCCAGTCGTGACGGTGGCGCCCAATGACGCGCTGCTGGAAAAGCTCAAGAGCAATATGCACGAGGTGCGCGCACGCGGCGGTGTGTTGTATGTGCTGGCCGATGCCGACACGCGCATCGAAAGCGGCGAGGGACTGCACGTGATTCGCATGCCTGAGCATTATGGTGCGCTGTCGCCCATGCTGCATGTGGTGCCGCTGCAACTGTTGGCCTACCATACCGCCTGTGCGCGCGGCACCGATGTGGACAAGCCACGCAATCTGGCCAAGAGTGTGACCGTCGAGTGAGTGGCAGACCCGCTGGCGGCCTGACTTTTCTGCTCGCCATTGAACAAAATCGATGGAGAGGTGAAAAAAAGTGTGAATTTTGAAAAAAAGGCCTAAATTGCCCCTTTATTCTGCCGTTAAGTATCGTACGAACGGAGGAAAGACCCAGACTCACTCTGACGCCTAAGACACCATGCAACTACCATCCATTGACCGAATCCAAGGCTTGCGGCCTGTCGCCGCAGAGTCTGCTTCGCTTGCAACGGGTCGTGTGGTGCCTGTCGCGCCCACCAATGTGTCGCAATCATCGGTGTTGCCGGTGGAGCCGACGCCCAGCGTGATCAACCTCGTCAACCAGGGTGAGAAGCCATCCAGCGGCGAAGGTGTTTACAGCAGTGTGCCAGACCCGGTGCGCCGCAGTGCCGATGCGGCTTCTGAGATCAAGGACTGGACCATCAAGCGCCCAGAACCCGAAAAGGTCGAGGACCCACCGCCAGAGCCATTGTCCAAAATCCTGCTTGACCACATCAAATCGCTGTGGCTTGCCAGTGCCAGTGCGATCCAGGTGCAAGAACAGGTCAAGGAAGAACTGGACCTGACCAAACCAGGCCCGAGCGCGCCCCAGGCGGCTTTGGCCGCCGAGGCCGTGACCTATTCGCCCAGCAAGGTGAACAGGACTGAAAAACCGCTGACCTGATTCGATCATCCTGCGGCCAACAGCGTTTCGCGCTCAGTCAGGTGTGGGGTTGCGTATGCCGCTGGCCACATGGCCAGCGGGGACATGTTGGGCTGCCGACTCGATATGGCCGGTCTGGTCATCAAAGAAAAAATCGGGTTCGAATTCGCGCAGGAATTCTCCTTTGGCCAAGCCCCCCAAAAACATCGCCTCATCAACCTCGATGTTCCAGTTCATCAGGGTGCGGATGGCGCGCTCATGAGCTGGTGCGCTGCGCGCGGTGACCAGCGCAGTGCGGATGCGCATCTTCGGGGTGCCGGCTTGCTGCAAGCGTTGCAGGGCGCCAAGCAGTGGTTTGAATGGTCCGTCGGGCAGTGGCAGGGCCGCGTTGTCAACCTCGTGCTGATGAAAGGCCTGCAGACCCTGCGCCTGGTACACCTGCTCGGCCTCGTCGCTGAACAGCACAGCGTCGCCGTCAAAGGCGATACGGACTTCGGTCGGATGGGCATCGCTGGCGTGTGCGGACTGCGGGTACACCTGCGCGGCCGGCACGCCGGCGGCCAGCGCAGCACGCACATCACTCAAATGGGCACTCAGGAACAGATTGGCATGCAGCGGTTTGAGATAACGCCAGGGCGCCTGTCCGCGGGTGAAGCTGCCGCGCTCGATTGGCAACCCGTAGTGCCGGGCTGAGCGAAACACCCGCATGCCCGAAACGGGGTCGTTGCGCGACAGGATCACCACCTCAACCGGGTGGTCCTGTGGGTTGTCACTATTGAATGCCAACAACTTTCTGATCAAGGAAAACGCCACACCAGGTTTGGCCGGTCGTTCCAGGCGCTGCAATTGCAGGGCCATGTAGGCACGGTCATCGTTTTGCTCAAAAACCTGGTTTTCTTCCTCAAAGTCAAATAGCGCGCGGCTGCTGATCGCCACCACCAGCTTGCCGGCAAGGCTGGCGCTCATGATTGCAAGAACATCCGGTAGGCCGGATTGGCGGTTTCTTCAATCCAAGGGTAACCCAAGGTGGCCAAAAAGTCGGCAAAGACGGCGTTGTCGGCCTGTGGCACCTGCAGACCAACCAGAATGCGACCGTAGTCGGCGCCCTGATTGCGGTAGTGAAACAGCGAGATATTCCAGCCAGGACGCAGTGCGCTCAGGAACTTCAGCAAGGCGCCCGGACGTTCAGGAAACACAAAGCGCAACAAACGCTCATTTTCTGCGAGCGTGGAATGCCCGCCCACCATGTGTCGCAGGTGCTCTTTGGCCAGATCGTCGTGGGTCAGGTCAAGTGCCTCGAACTGGTGCTTGCACAGGTAAGCGGCAATCTTGGCCGACTCGCCCTTGGTCGCCGTGCTCAAGCCTACAAACACATGGGCGCGCCGGGTGTCGCTGATCCGGTAGTTGAACTCGGTGACGCTGCGGGTGGTCTTGCTGCCACCAAAGGCCGGCAGGTCGCTGATCAACTCGCAAAAGCGGCGAAAGCTGCCACGTTCTTCCGGGATGGTCACGGCAAACAGCGCTTCGCGTTCTTCGCCGACCTCGGCGCGCTCTGCCACGAAACGCAGTCGGTCAAAATTCATGTTGGCACCACACAAGATGGCGGCAAAGGTCTGGCCGCGCGCCTTGTGCACACTGACATATTGCTTGATCGCGGCCACCGCCAACGCACCGGCGGGTTCGACAATGCTGCGGGTGTCGATGAAGATGTCCTTGATAGCCGCACACACCGCGTCTGTGTCCACCCGCACGTAGTCGTCCACCAGTTCACGTGTGATACGAAAGGTTTCTTGCCCCACCAGCTTGACCGCCGTGCCGTCCGAAAAAAGCCCAACGTCACTCAAGCTCACCCGCTCCTGGGCGGCCACCGACTGCGTCATGGCGTCAGAGTCGTTCATTTGCACGCCGATCACCTTGATCTCGGGGCGCACCGCCTTGATGTAATTGGCCACGCCGCTGATCAGGCCGCCACCGCCAATGGCTACAAACACCGCGTCCAGCCGGCCCTGGTGCTGGCGCAGCAACTCCATGGCGACCGTGCCCTGTCCGGCAATCACATCGGGGTCATCAAACGGATGCACAAAGGTCAGCCCCTGCGCGCGTTCAAGCTCGATGGCGTGCCCATAGGCATCGGAATAACTGTCGCCAAACAACACCACTTCGCCGCCAAAACCCCGCACCGCGTCAATTTTGACTTGCGGCGTGGTGGTGGGCATGACGATGACTGCGCGCGTGCCCAGTTTTCGCGCGCTCAGGGCCACCCCTTGCGCATGGTTGCCGGCGGAGGCACAGATGACACCTTGTTTCAACAGCGGCGCGCCCAGCTGCGCCATCTTGTTGTAGGCTCCGCGCAGCTTGAAGCTGTGCACCGGTTGCTGGTCCTCGCGCTTGAGCAACACCGTGTTGCCCAGACGTTCGCTCAGATGCGAGGCCTTTTCAAGCGCCGACTCGACCGCCACGTCATAGACCCGTGCGGTGAGGATCTTTTTCAGGTAGTCAAACGGGGTTAAATCAGAAGAATTCATAGGCATCAGATCATAAGGGTGTTGTCGCTAGCGACAATCGCCGCTTTGCATATGGCAACAGGAGATGGACAAATGGAGTGCACAGTCAATTGGACCGGCCGACTGGCCACCCGCTCGAACATGGGCTTTGTGGCAGAAACTGGCAGCGGTCATACCTTGGTCATGGATGGCGCTGTCAACCAAGATGAGCCCGAGTTCAGTGGACAGGACTTGGCACCCCGTCCGCTGGAGATGCTGCTGGCCGGCACCGGTGGTTGCACTGCTTACGATGTGGTTTACATCCTGCGCAAGGGGCGCCACGATGTGCGTGGCTGCAGCGTCAAGCTGACAGCGACACGCGCTGACACCGAGCCCAAGGTGTTTACCCTCATCAACATGCACTTCACGGTCAGCGGCAAAGGCATATCTGAGGCTGCCGTCAAGCGCGCCATCGCTCTGAGCCACGACAAGTACTGTTCAGCCAGCGTGATGCTGGGCAAGACCGCCCAAATCACCACCAGCTTTGAGGTGCACGAGGCATAACACCGGCCTTCAAGCCCGTTTTCACTCATTCTTCTCTTGCCGCACAGCCGCTGGCAGGGCGTTGCACCAGTGGTTTGGCGGATTCAGCCATGCATCAGATACGGTGCGCCACCGTGGTCATCACCTTGCCTGCCAATTTCATCAGGCCTTTGACCGGCAGAGGTAAGTCCACAGCACCGAGCTTGTGCGCGTCCAGCGCGTGCCGAACCTCGTCTTCTTTCATCTGCGAGACGATGGCGCGCGAGGCATGGTCGGCCGCAGGCAGCCGGTCCAGATGACTGTCCAGGTGGGCCTCGACCTGGTTTTCGGTCTCGACGACAAAGCCCAGACTGACCCGGTCGCCCAAACGCCCGGCCAGCAGGCCAATGCCGAAAGCCCCGGCATACCACAGCGGGTTGAGCAGCGAGGTGCGCTCACCGAGCTCTTTCAGGCGCTGCTCAGTCCACGCCAGGTGATTGGTTTCTTCGGCGCTGGCCTTGATGAAATGGGCGCGTAGTGCTTCATTACTGGTAGCAAAAGCCTGCGCCGTGTAAAGCGCTTGCGCACACACCTCGCCGACATGGTTGACGCGCATCAGCGCGCCCGACTCGCGCCGTTGCTCGTTGCTGAGTTCGGTGCTGTCGCCTGGCACGGTCGGGCAGGGCAGTGCCCCCGCATGGGAGGCAAAGACGGTGCGCAGGGCAGCGTCGGCGGTGGTCAAAAAACGGTCCAGCATGGCAGTCCTTGGTCGGTCATGGATGACGGGAAACAGTTCCGGCGATTGTAGGGATCTGAGCGCCGGCTCGATCCCGGCATGCTGCCTGCGCGCCCGTGTTCGTCGTTGGGGCAGGTCCGTCGTTTTGCCGCACCACCGCTGCGTCCCTGGGCAGATCACCCGGTGTTGCGCAACCCTGCGGCAATGCCGTTGATCGAGATATGGATGCCGCGTTTGACGCGCTCGTCGGTTTCACCGGCGCGAAAACGGCGCACCAGTTCTACCTGCAGGTGGTGCAGCGGGTCGATGTAGGGAAAACGGTGAGCCATCGAGCGCTGCAGCGACGGGTTGGTGGCAAGCCTGTGCTCGCGCCCGGTAATCAGCACCAGCGCCCGGGCGGTACGGTGCCACTCTTGCTCGATGGCAGAGAAGATACGTTTGCGCAGGCGCGCATCGGGCACCAGCTCGGCATAGCGCGATGCCAGCGCCAGGTCGCTCTTGGCCAGCACCATGTCGATGTTGGACAGCAGCGTGTCAAAAAACGGCCATTGCCCTTGCATCTGGCGCAACAGCGTCAGCCGTGCGGCGTCGGGCTCGTCCACATTGGCATTGCCATGCGGATGCAAAAACTGCTCAACCGCGGACCCAAAGCCCAGCCAGCCCGGCAACGTCAGGCGGCACTGCCCCCAACTGAAGCCCCAGGGAATGGCACGCAGGTCTTCGATGCGCTGGCTGGCCTTGCGCGACGCTGGGCGCGAGCCGATGTTGAGCTCGGCAATCTCGCGGATCGGCGTGGCCGCAAAGAAATACTCGGTAAAGCCCGGGGTGTCATAGACCAGCTTGCGGTAGGCCGCCATGCTGGCCCGGGACAACTCGGCCGCTGCTTGTAGAAAGGCCGGCTTGGCTGGTTTGCCGGGCGCCAGCAGGCTGGCTTCGAGCGTGGCGGCCACCAGTGTCTGCAGGTTGCGCCGGCCGATTTCCGGGTTGGCATACTTGGACCCGATCACCTCCCCCTGTTCGGTCAGCCGGATCTGGCCACGTACCGTGCCGGGTGGCTGCGCCAGAATGGCCTGGTAGCTCGGGCCGCCGCCACGTCCGACGGTGCCACCGCGTCCGTGAAACATGCGCAACTGGATGAAGTGGCTGTTCGCCGGCGTTGGGTGCGCCGTGTTGATCTGATCAAACAGCTCGGCTAGCGCCACCTCGGCACGATACAACTCCCAGTTGCTGGTAAAAATGCCGCCATCCTTGTTGCTGTCCGAGTAACCCAGCATGATGTCTTGCTCACCGTACTGGTCAGGCCCACCACGCTGGACCAGCGCCTTGACGCCAGGGAGCTGGTAAAACGCCCGCATGATGTGCGCCGCCTGGCGCAGGTCTTCGATGGTCTCGAACAGCGGCACCACGATCAGGTCGCAGGTGCTGCGTTCGTCGTCCAGGGTGCCGTGCATGAGACCGACCTCTTTTTGCAGCAGCAACACCTCCAGCAAGTCGCTGACGGTCTCGGTGTGGCTGATGATGTAGTGCCGGATCGACTGGCCGCCAAAGCGGCTGCGCAGCTCGCGTGCCGCCTCAAAGACGCCGATTTCACTCTGCAGCAGTGCCGATGGCGCGCCACCCAGCACGCGCAGTGCGCGTGCGTCGCTCAGCAGGCGCAGCAGCAGCTCGACTTTGGCGGCTTCGTCCAGCGCGGCATAGTCGGCACACAGGCGTGCGCTGGCCAGCAACTCGGTCAGCACCGCTTCGTGCTGGTCCGAGCTTTGCCGCAAATCCACAGTTGCCAGATGAAAACCAAATACCTCGACCGCACGAATCAGCGGCTGCAGCCGCTGTGCCGCAAGCGCTTGTGCGTGGTGCGTCAACAGAGATGCCTCAATGGTGCGCAAGTCGGCCAAAAAAGCGTGTGCGTGCGGGTACGGGTTTTGCGGTGCCACCGCATGCCGCGCGGCGTCACCACCGGTCAGATCTTTCAGCGTGGCGGCCAGCCGGGCGTACATGCCTATCAGCGCGCGCCGGTAGGGTTCATCCTTGCGATGCTCATTGCAGTCGGGTGATTGCTCGGCCAGCGCCTGCATTGGCGACGCAAAGTCCACCAGCAGCGCCGACAGCGACAATTCGCCGCCGAGGTAATGCACCTCGGTCAGATAGTGCCGCAGCGCCACATCGGCTTGGCGGCGCAGCGCCAGTTGCAGCGTCTGTGCGTTGACAAACGGGTTGCCATCTCGGTCGCCACCGATCCACTGACCCATGCGCAGGAACGGCGGCAGCCCCTGGGTGGCCAGCGCCGCCTCCAGTGTGGCGTAGATGCGCGGGATTTCGTGCAGAAAGGTCGAAACATAAAACCCCAGCGCGTTCTCCACCTCGTCAGCCACACTCAGCTTGGTAAAACGCAGCAGTCGGGTTTGCCAGAGCTGCAGCACGCGTGCACGCAGGTGCTCCTCGTTGGCTGCCAATTCACGCGGCGCCAGCGCATCGTGCGCAACCCGGTAGGCCTGCGCCCGGGTCAGGATGTCGTCACGCTCGGCCAGCAGGTGGGCAATGTCGCGCTCTGCGTCCAAAATGCTCTTGCGCTGTACTTCGGTCGGGTGCGCGGTCAGCACCGGCGAGACATAGCTGTGCGCCAACGCGGCGGCGATTTGCCTGGCATCGATGCCGGCGTCGTGCAGGCGCTGCAAGGTGCGCTCGATGCTGCCGTCTTGCAGCGTACCGCTGCGCTCGTGCAAGGCGCGCCGGCGGATGTGGTGCTGGTCTTCGGCCAGATTGGCCAGATGGCTGAAATAGGTAAAGGCGCGCACCACGCTCACGGTCTGAGCGTTGCTGAGCGACTTCAGCAGCTTTTTCAGCGCCCGGTCAGCGGCGTGGTCGGCATCGCGCCGAAATGCCACGGCAAGTTGGCGGATCTGCTCGATCAGCGCAAACGCGGCCTCGCCCTCTTGGGTGCGAATCACATCGCCCAGAATGCGCCCGAGCAGGCGAATATCGTCCATCAGCGCCTGCTCGGGGTCGATGCGGCGGTTGGGGTGGGCGTGGCGTTGGGTCGTCATGGGTGATATCGGGTGGAGATAGGCTGGGTTGGGTGGCGACAAGCAAGAGTCATGCTAGCATCCTTGCAGCACTCCCAGCCGCCGGCCGGGTCCGATTTGCCTTTGACCGATTCATGAGCACGTTCACCATTGCCACCCGCGAAAGTCGCCTTGCCCTGTGGCAGGCCCACCATGTGCAATCCTTGCTCAGTGCGCTGGGGCACCAAGTGGCCGTGCTGGGCATGACCACACTGGGTGACCAGATTCTGGACCGCGCACTCAGCCAGGTCGGTGGCAAGGGCCTGTTTGTGAAAGAGCTGGAGGTGGCGTTGGAGCAGGGGCGGGCCGACTTGGCGGTGCACTCGCTCAAAGATGTTCCGATGGATCTGCCCGAGGGGTTTGTGCTGGCCGGTGTGCTGGCCCGTGAAGATCCGCGCGATGCCTTTGTGTCTGGCCGCTATGCCGGCCTGGCTGATTTGCCGCGCGGCGCGGTGGTGGGCACGTCGAGCCTGCGGCGCACGGTGTTGCTGCGCGCCTTGCGACCGGATCTTCGCATTGAAGCCCTGCGCGGCAATCTTGACACCCGGCTGCGCAAGCTTGATGAGGGGGGCTTTGATGCGATCGTGCTGGCCGCTGCCGGCCTGATGCGATTGGGGTTGGGTGAACGCATCCGAGCCGTGTTCGAACCTGAGCAGATGCTGCCTGCTGCAGGGCAAGGCGCGTTAGGGCTGGAGGTGCGCGCTGACCGCACCGACTTGCTGCAGGCGCTGCAGCCATTGGTCCATGCCGACACCTGGCTGCGGGTGACTGCCGAGCGCGCCGTCAGCCGCGCCATGGGGGGCAGTTGTTCGATGCCGCTGGCGGCGCACGCCACGCTGACGCACGGCAACATGTGGCTGCAGGCGGCCTGGGGCGATACCGCAGGCGTATTGCCGCTGGTGCGGGTGCAGGCGCAGGCTGACGTGCAGACCTTTGCGCAGGCGCATGCGCTGGGTGAGCGTGTGGCCGCCGATCTGTTGGCAGGGGTGCGCGCGCACGGCGGGACTTTGCCGCATCTGGACATGCCGTCTGCGCAAGCGGCTGCCTGAGATCTTGGTTCAAGCCGTGACGCAGCGAGCTCGGGCATGCGCCTGATCGTCACCCGGGTGCAACCGCAAGCCGATCAGTGGGTGCAAGCCCTGCGTGAGCGTGGCCTGCAGGCGTTGGCATTGCCGTTGATCGAAACCACCGCGGTCGCCGACCCGCTGCCATTGCGCCAGGCCTGGCTGTGTTGGCCAGCCTACCATGCGGTGATGTTTGTAAGTGCCCATGCGGTCCATCATTTTTTTAAAGAAAAAGAGGCTCTAGCGCTTTCTGGTATTGCGCTGGCAGATACAAAAACAAGAGCGTGGACGACGGGTCCCGGCAGCACGGCGGCGTTGCAGGCGCAGGGCTTTTCGGCCGCCTTGACCGACGCGCCAGCGTCGCACAGTGCGCAGTTTGACTCCGAGGCGCTGTGGCAGCGGGTGCAGCACCAGGTGGCGGCCGGTCAGCGGGTGCTGATTGTTCGTGGCGACACCGCCGGGTCCGACGACGGCGCCGCCAAGGGGGTTGGCCGCGACTGGCTGGCACAGCGCCTGCAATCGGTGGGTGTGCGGGTGGACTATGTGGTGGCCTATCGGCGTGCGGCACCGCAGTGGGATACGTTGCAGCGCAAGCTGGCAGAGCGTGCCGTCAGCGATGGGTCGGTCTGGATCTTTAGCAGTGCCGAGGCGGTGGGAAACCTGGCGCATCTGCTGCCAGGCACAGACTGGTCGGCCACGCGCTCGGTGGCGACGCACGAGCGGATCGGGCAGGCCGCGCAGGCACTGGGTTTTGCCCGGGTGGCGGTGAGCAGTCCGACCCTGGCGCAGGTGCTGGCGTCGATAGAATCCCTGGCATGAGTTTGCCTGTCGAAACACCTGACCCGTCGCCAGCCGATGGTGCGAATAGCGCGCCCGCCGGTGGTGTTGTCGCTGAAGCCGCGCGCACCGCAGCGGGCCTGCGCATGACGGGTGTGTTGGCCTTGATGTTGGCCGGTCTGGGTCTTCTGCTGGGCGTGTTGCTCTGGCAAAAGGTGAGCAACATGCAGGAGCAACTGGCGCGCCAAAGTGCCGACGCCAGTGCGCAGTCACTCGAAGCCCGCGCGTTGGCGCGCGAGGCGGTGGCGCTGGCGCAGCAGACTGCCAGCCGGGCCGCTGTGCTGGACGCGCGGCTGAGTGAGGTCGCGCTGCAACGCAGTCAACTCGATGAACTGATGCAAAGCCTGTCGCGCTCGCGTGATGAAAACCTGATTGTTGACATCGAGGCTGCGTTGCGTCTGGCACAGCAGCAGGCGCAATTGACCGGGACCGTCGAGCCTTTGCTGGCGGCACTCAAAAGTGCTGACCAGCGAGTGTTGCGTGCGGCGCAGCCACGCTTGGCATTGCTGCAGCGGGCGATCGCGCGCGACATTGACCGGGTCAAGGCCTCGGCCGTCAGTGACACCCCCAGCATGCTGGTCAAACTCGATGAGCTGGTGCGTTTGGCTGACGAGTTGGCGCTGGCCAATGCGGTCGGTCCGGCGCGTCAGGCAACGCTCAAGTCCGCACCGGAACCCGTTGCGCAGGGCTGGTGGCCGTCGGCGTGGGCGCTGGTGCTGCAACAGGCCCGAGCGCTGGTGCGCGTCAGTCAGATCGATCACCCGGACGCCGTGCTGCTGACGCCCGGACAATCTTTTTTTGTGCGTGAGAACCTGAAACTCCTGTTGCTCAACGTGCGCCTGGGGCTGCTGGCGCGGCAAATCGACTCGGCGCGGGCCGATTTGGTCGTGGCAGACGGCACCTTGCGACGTTACTTTGATCGACAGGCACGTCAGACGCAGACCGCGCTGGAGCTGCTGGCGCAGGTTCAGGCGCAGATGCGCAGCTTGCAGTTGCCCCGTGTGGATGAAACCCTGGCCGTGTTGGCGACGGCGGCGGCGGGGCGTTGAGAACCGATGCGTGCAGCGATCTGGTTGTTGAGCTTGTTTGCGGTGGCGGTCGCGCTGGCGCTTTTTGCCAGCGGCAATGACAGCACGGTGACTGTGTTTTGGCCTCCACACCGGGTCGATTTGTCGCTCAACCTGGTGCTGCTGCTGTTGGGACTGCTATTTGTTTTGCTGCACATGTCGCTCAAGACACTCGGCGCCTTGCTGGCGATTCCGGCGCAGGCGCACGAGTGGCGCGCTCGACATCAGGAGCGGGTCATTCATGCAGCCTTGGTGGATGCGTTGACCCACTTGGTTGCTGGGCGCTTCATTCGTGCGCGCAAAGCGGCCGAGCAATTGCTGGCGCGCGATGCCGCCATCGATCCCAGCACCGAGTCCGCGCTGGATGCGGCGCGCCTGCGTGTGCTGGCGCACTTGCTGGCGGCTGAAAGCGCGCAGGCATTGCAAGACCGCAGTGCGCGTGAGGCGCACCTGCAGCAGGCGCTGACGCACGCGCCGCGCTCAGACCCCAGCGGCGCGCGCGAGGGGGTGCTGCTGCGCGCGGTGCGCTGGTCGCTGGAAGACCGCGACGCCGCTGCAGCGCACCACTGGCTGGGGCAGTTGCCGTCGGGCGCCGCGCGGCGCACGGTGGCCTTGCGCCTGCGTCTGCGTGTGGCACGACTGGCCGGTCAGCCCACGCAGGCCATCGAAACTGCACGGCTGCTGATCAAGCACCGCGCGTTTGCCGGCAGCTCGGCACAAAGCCTGGTGCGAGCGCTTGGATTGGAGTTGTTGCGCGCCGCCCGTGATGCAGAGCAGTTGTGCCGTGCCTGGAGCGCGTTGGAGCCTGGCGAGCGCACACAGCCAGACCTGGCCGTGGCGGCAGCGCAAGGCCTGATTCGGATGGGTGGTGATTGCTCGCTGGCGCTGCACTGGCTGCTGCCGGTGTGGGAGCAGATGAGCAGCGCATCCAACAGTCTGTCGGCGACACAAGAGACCAGTGTGCTGTTGGCGCTGGATGATGGTTTTGCCGCCTGCGGGGCAGCGCTGGACAGCGCCTGGTTGGCGCGCATAGAGCAGGCGCTGGCGCAGCGTCCTGGCGACACCCCCTTGTTGTTTTTGGCTGCGCTGGCCTGTCTGCATTTGGCCTTGTGGGGGCGGGCGCGGCACCTGATGACGCAAGCAGTCTCCCGTTTGCACGATGATCGTTTGCTGGCGCGCGCCTGGCAGGTGCTGGCCGAGCTGGCGCAGCAGCAGGGCGATGAGGTGCAGGCGGCGCAGGCCTGGCGCAAGGCCGCCGGGGTGTCGTGGCAGCAGCGCCAAACCTGACATTTGTCAATGGATGTGGCCGCACTTGCCAAGCCAAGGGGTTCAACAGGTGACGCCGCGGCAAATCAAGTCTATGATTTCGCCATGACCTCCTTCATTGAACACATTGTCAAGCTGACCGATCACCGTGACCGCGACCTGCTGGAACTGACCCTGTCCAAGGCGCTGATCGATTTGTTACCCATCGGGCGTATCGTGATTGCTCACGTCATGCGCGAAGACGGGGTTGAGCGTTGGCTGGAGGTGGCACGGCTGGATGCCAAAGGGGGCGGGCGGGTGATTGACCCGCAACGGGTTGACTTTCAGTCGCTGGTGAAGCTGGAGGATGCCAGTGATCGCCTGCGCTGCCTGCAAACGCGCGAACGTGTCGAGATCGTCTGGGCGGGCCCGGAGGGGCCGCGCATCAATATGCTGCCGCTGTTTTCCGACTCGCGCACCGATGACCGCGGCGTGCTGGAGCTGCACTCGGATATGGCGTTGAGCAGTGAGGATCTGCGTCTGGTGGATTACATGTGCCGCATCTACCGCAACATGTACACCTTGCTGGAGTACAGCGACCGCGATGCGCTGACTGGCTTGCTCAACCGCAAATCTCTTGAAAATGCGTTTTACAGTGCGGTGCTTGAAGACTTGGACGGTAGCGCGCCGGCGGGTCAGCGCGCAGCGCCCCGCGCGCCGGATGACCGTCGTCACCGGGTCCCGGCTAACTACTGGTTGGGCTCGGCCTGCGTGGATGACTTTGCCCAGATCAGCAACCAGCATGGCCATGCAGTCGCCGAAGACGTGCTGCAACTGGTGGCACGCATCATGAGCAACACCTTTCGCACCTACGATTTGTTGTACCACTTTGGGGCCGAAGACTTTGGTGTGCTGATGCATTGCCCCGACGAGGCACTGGTGTTGTCGGCTTTTGACCGGTTTCGTGGCAACGTGGAGAAGTTCAACTTTCCACATGTGGGTCGGTTGACTGTGAGCTGCGGCTATACCAGCGTCACCGCCGACGACTCACCCGTCACGGCACTTGAAAAGACCCAACTGGCGGTTAACTTTGTCCGCCGCGGCGGCGGCAACAAGACCAGCAGTCACCTGGGCTTGGTACGCCGGGGTTTCCTGCCGTCAACAGCCATTGCCAACGCGCAGGCTCAGGCATCGTCCTGAGCCAACTTTCCCGGGGGGCGCCTTTTTGCTTGTGCGGCCGGTGCGTGGCCACACAAGGGTTTTGACACGCGGCTCAGGCGCTTTGCTCGAACGGCAGCGTCACCTGACGCAGATCGCGGCGGGTTTCCACCAATACCAGCGGACGCGAGTCCATCTGCACCGGCGCTGGCCGCAGCCTGGGCACATGGGGCGCGGGCACTTCAGCGGCGATGACCGCTTGCACAGCCGCGATCTTGTCGGCATCTGAGTTGACCCACGACAGGCCGGCAGACCGTGCCAGTTCGGTCAAGTCAGGCACCGGCAACTCGTAGGCTGGTACCGCCGGGCCTGTGCCAGGCACGGGTGTGTTCGACGGCGCGACCTGCTCCGCCACACTGGCTGCAGCGGGCAGGCCAGCCTCAGGTGGGGTGCTGCTGGCCACTTCGTTCAGTGCTGGCGCGGCCGCCGGTGGGGCTGCGTCAGCGCTTGCCACATCGGCTGTTGGCGCATCGGTCATGACCGATGCGGTGTCAGGCACTCGCGTGGCGTGCGCCGCTGCAGGGGGGTGGTCGCGCTCGGCCGCTTGCACCACGGTCGGCGTGGCGGCATCCCCGGTAAGGGCCGGTGCGGCGAAATAGGATTTGCGCGGTGCGTCATCGTCAGGCACGCTGGGCGCTTCGGTCTCTAGCGGCAGGTTCGATTGCCCGGTGGAACTGCGCTCACCGCGTGGCTTGCGGTCGCGTCCATAGCGGTCGCGTGAGCGCTTGTCGCGCGGCGCAGCCTCGCCTGACGGATCAGAGCCACCATCGGTGGTTTCGTCGGCGGTCGCTGCCTCACCCGCTGGGGCAGAGGTCCCCTCGCCATCACCGCTGCGTTGTTCATCACCGGCTCTGGGGCCGCGTGGGCGACGTTCACCCCGCGAGCGGCCAGAGCGCTCTGGCCTGGCCTCTGAGCGGGCAGAGTCCAGGGGCAAGCTGGTTTCAACTGCACCCTGCGCAATCTCGGTTGCATCGGGTGTGGCAGCTTGCAGTGGCAGATCAACCCGCTCGCTGGCCGGGCCCCGTGATGCACCGCGTTCGGTGCGTTCCGCGCGGTTGCCACGTTCGGGGCGCTGGCTGCGTGAATCGTTGCGCGAGTCGGTGCGCGCCGGGCGGTCACTCCTGCGGCCCTCTGGGCGGCCCTCGGTGCGCTCGCCGCGCCCGTCGTTGCGACGACTGCTCTCGCGTGCGCCCCGGCCGTCTCGCGATGGCTTGGCGCCAGCGCTCGCTGCGGCCGGCTCAGGGGCAATGCTCGCGGTGGGCGCTGGCTCAGCCGGTGCAAACAGGCGCTTGATCCAGCCAAAAAAGCCAGTGGGTGCAGGGCGGGCAGCAGGGGTGCTGGGTTTTGCTGCGGCGGTCACGGGCAGCGGTTCGGGCCGCACCGGCGCCTGGGGGGCTGGTGCATCAGGCAGCACGCCTTTGATCACGGGCGTCTGACGGTTGGTCGGCTCTTGTGAGCGGCGGGTGACAGCGGTGGCGTCTTCGACCTCTTCGGCCATCTTGTAGCTGGCGGTGATGTTGTCCAGGCGCGGGTCGTCGTGTTTCAGACGTTCGAGCTTGTAATTGGGTGTCTCCAGCGACTTGTTGGGCACCATGAGCACGTTGATGCGCTGCTTGAGCTCAATTTTGGCGATCTCGGTGCGTTTTTCATTCAGCAAGAAGGAAGCCACCTCCACCGGCACCTGGCACAGGACGCTGGCAGTGTTGTCTTTCAGCGACTCTTCTTGGATCACGCGCAGGATTTGCAGTGCGCTGGACTCGGTGTCGCGGATGTGGCCCGAACCACCGCAGCGCGGGCAGGGGATGGAAGCGCCTTCAGACAAAGCTGGGCGCAGCCGCTGGCGGCTCATTTCCATCAGGCCAAATTTGCTGATGGTGCCAAACTGCACGCGGGCACGGTCTTGCCGCAGCGCGTCGCGCAGGCGGTTTTCCACGTCACGTCGGTTGCGTGACTCTTCCATGTCAATGAAGTCGATCACGATCAGGCCGCCCAGGTCGCGTAGCCGGGCTTGACGTGCCACCTCCTCGGCTGCCTCCAGATTGGTGCGGGTGGCGGTTTCTTCGATGTCACCGCCTTTGATGGCGCGCGCCGAGTTGACGTCGATCGACACCAATGCCTCGGTGTGGTCGATGACGATGGCGCCACCCGAGGGCAGCGTGACGGTGCGTGCGTAGGCCGATTCGATCTGATGCTCGATCTGAAAGCGTGAGAACAGAGGCGCATCATCGCGGTAGCGTTTGACCCGCGATGCCTGCTCTGGCATCACGTGTGCCATGAACTGCTGCGCCTGGTCATACACGTCGTCGGTATCGATCAGGATGTCGCCAATGTCATGGTTGAAGTAGTCACGGATGGCGCGAATCACCAGGCTCGACTCCTGGTAGATCAGGAAAGCGCCTTTGCCACCCTTGGCGGCTCCGTCGATGGCTGCCCACAGTTTGAGCAGGTAGTTCAGGTCCCATTGCAGCTCAGGCGCACTGCGGCCAATGCCGGCCGTGCGTGCAATGATGCTCATGCCACCGGGGTACTCGAGCTGGTCCAGCGCCTCTTTCAGCTCGGCGCGGTCCTCGCCCTCGATGCGGCGGCTCACGCCACCGCCACGCGGGTTGTTGGGCATCAACACCACATAGCGTCCGGCCAGTGAGACAAAGGTGGTGAGTGCTGCGCCTTTGTTGCCGCGCTCTTCCTTTTCAACCTGAACCAGCAGTTCCTGGCCTTCCTTGATCACATCCTGAATACGCGCCTGACTGACTGGCACCCCTGGCTGGAAAAATTGTTTGGAGATTTCCTTGAAGGGCAGGAAGCCGTGGCGGTCTTCACCGTAGTCAACAAAACAGGCTTCCAGCGAGGGCTCGACGCGTGTCACCACCGCCTTGTAGATATTGCCTTTGCGCTGTTCGCGCCCTTCGATTTCAATTTCATAGTCGAGCAGCTTTTGCCCGTCCACCACCGCCAGGCGGCGTTCTTCCGCTTGGGTGGCGTTGATCAACATGCGTTTCATGGTTGGCGTTCCTTCAGTTCAATGACGATGCGGCGGCTCATGCGAGCCATTGGCACACAAACGCACGCTTTGAAACAAGCAGGAAACAGCCGGAGACCCCAGGCTCACTCAGTGAGTCTGGGGATAGGCGCGTGGAGGGCAGCGATTCGGCTTGAGCTTTGAGTTGCTATCGGGTAAATAGCATGTCGCGCCCATTTGACGGGCGCTAATGCCTGATGCAAGCCTGTAAACAGCGAGGGTTCGCGCTGCAGGCAAGAGCACATCAGGGTCATCAACACAAACATAAACGCTTCAGTCCGCTCACAGCCGTGGCTGTGAACTGTTGGGTATTCCGATTCTGGGTTTCAAGGCGTCGTCTTGACCGGCGACCTGGTCTGCCATGGCTGCCCGATGGGGCAACGATCTGCAAAGCAAGCTTCTGGCGGTACCGACTTTTCTGGTGCGAGGCCAAGCACACTGTTGGCCGGTGAACTAAACTTCACCGAAACACGAATAACTTTTCAGTCAAATCAATCACTTACGGCGCCGCACCAGTGAAAGTCATTATAGGGGCCAAACCTGCCAGCAGCGCCTTGGCCGTCCGAACGGTCTGCATCGACGACGAAAGCGCCGGCCAGCGTGTGGACAATTACTTGTTGCGACTGCTCAAGGGTGTGCCAAAAACCCATGTCTATCGCCTGATCCGCAGCGGTGAGGTGCGGGTGAACAAGGGGCGGGTTGGTGCCGATACACGTCTGGCCGCTGGCGACATGGTGCGTGTGCCACCGGTACGCGTGTCGTCCGGCATCGAAGCCAAGGCACAGGCGACGGCGCAGGCGCGCGCTGTGCCGCTGCGCGATTTTTCCACGCTGCTCGAAGACGCTGACCTGATTGCCGTCAACAAGCCTGCCGGGCTGGCGGTGCATGGTGGCTCAGGCGTGAGTTTTGGCCTGATCGAACAGTTACGCATGGCGCGGCCACAAGCGCGCCTGCTGGAACTGGTGCACCGGCTGGACCGTGAAACCAGCGGCATTTTGCTGGTGGCCAAGAAACGCAGCGCGTTGAAGCATCTGCAGGAGCAGTTTCGTCAACGCCAGACTGGAAAGACCTATCTGGCGCTGGTGCGCGGTCAGTGGCCGGCGCGGCTGAAGCTGCTGGACCAGCCCTTGCACAAATATGTGCTGCCCGACAGCGAGCAGCAAGCGGGCGAGCGTCGGGTGCGGGTAGTGGCCCGCGACGACCCGGACGGCATGCCGGCACTGACCCTGGTGCGGGTGCGTGCCAGTTCGCCTGACTACTCCTTGCTTGAAGTGACGCTCAAGACCGGCCGTACGCACCAGATCCGGGTGCACCTGGCCAGCGCCGGCCACCCGATCGTGGGCGATGACAAATATGGGGACTTTGAGCTGAACAAGACGCTGGCACGTGGATCGACCCAGCCCCTGCTCAAACGCATGTTTTTACACGCCTGGCGACTGAATTTTTTGCACCCGGCCACCGCAACCCCGGTTGAACTGCAAGCCGAACTGCCACCGGAGTTGGCGCAGTTTGTGCATGCGGTGTTGCCCGAGACCCGAACCGACCATGAGCCACCGACACTTTGACCTGATTGCCTTCGACTGGGATGGCACCCTGTTCGACTCCACGGCCATCATCGCGCGCTGCATTCAGGCGGCGGTGCGTGACGTGGGTGGTACCGTGCCGACCGACCAGCAAGCCAGCTATGTGATTGGCATGGGCTTGATGCAGGCCTTGGCGCACGCTGCGCCCGACGTGCCGGCAGACCAGTACCCGGCTTTGGCCGACCGTTATCGACACCACTACTTTGCCATCCAGCATGAAATCTGCCTGTTTCAGGGGGTGCTGCCCTTGCTGGCCGAACTGCGCCAGCGTGGCTACCAACTGGCAGTGGCCACCGGCAAGAGCCGCCGGGGGCTGGACGAGGCACTCAAGACTTCGGCACTGGCCGGTGTGTTTGATGCCTCGCGCACCGCCGACCAGACCGCTGGCAAGCCCGACCCGCAAATGCTGCACGAGCTGATGGATGAGTTGGGGGTGCCTGCGCTGCGCACCTTGATGATTGGCGACACCACGCACGACCTGCAGATGGCCCGCAACGCCGGGTGTGCCAGTGTGGCGGTCAGCTACGGGGCCCACGAGCCCGATGAATTCCATCTGCTGGAGCCTTTGTTCATCGCGCACGATGTGGCGCAACTTGCCGACTGGCTGCGTGCGCATGGGTGACGAGGTTCGCGGCTTGGGCACCAGCGTGCGGCTTTGTCGGTCGCAGGCCTTGCAGGACAGCGGCATCGCCGTGTTGTTTGACCTGCTGTATTTCTCAAAGCCTTGCCCGGCCTTTGCCGTGCGCTACGCTGGCACGGCTCATGCTTACCTGAATCGGTGTGCCCATGTGCCGATGGAAATGGACATGCAACCGGGCCAATTCTTTGACTTCAGTGGCCAGTGGCTGGTTTGTGCCACGCACGGTGCCATGTATGCCCCGCACACAGGCGCCTGCCTTGGGGGTCCCTGTCGGGGTGGCTTGGTCAAGATTGCACTCAGCGAAGCCGATGGTTGGGTGCACTGGCATACTTGTGACAAATTTCAACCCTTGGCACCTTCATGACCGACTCATTTCAGCCCGACCCCGGCAACGTGAATCATCCCACTGACTTCACTAAAAATCAGCCTCCAGCACAGACTGGTGAAGCGCTGAATGCTTCAAAAAAAGAAGCGATTGAGGCCGCATCCACACCAGGTTGGGAACGCGCCACGCTCGAGAAGCTGGCCTTTGCCAGCCTGCACGAGCAGCGTCTGGCACGGCGCTGGCGCAACGGGATCCGACTGGCCTGGCTGGGTTTTTTTGCGGCACTTGTATGGATCGGGCTGCATGAAGCTGGGCCGACGCAAGAGGTGCTGACCCCGCACACGGCGGTGATCGACATCAAGGGAGAAATCGCCACCGGCAGCGAGGCCAGCGCCGAAGCGGTGGTGGTGGCGCTGCGCGGCGCATTTGAAGACGCTGGCGCGCAGGCGGTGGTGCTGCTGATCGATTCGCCTGGTGGCAGCCCGGTGCAGGCCGGCATCATCAACGACGAGGTGCAACGGCTGAAAGCCTTGCACAAAAAGCCGGTCTATGCGGTGGTGGAAGAGTCTTGCGCTTCGGCCGCATACTACATTGCCGTCTCGACCGACAAAATTTTTGTTGACAAGGCCAGCATCGTTGGCAGCATCGGGGTGCTGATGGACGGTTTTGGCTTCACCGGCCTGATGGAGCGTCTGGGGGTCGAGCGCCGCTTGATGACGGCTGGTGCCAACAAGGGCTTTCTCGACCCGTTCAGCCCACAAACCGAGACCCAGCGTGCCTTTGCGCAGGCCATGCTGGACCAAATTCACCGGCAGTTCATTGACGTGGTCAAGGCCGGCCGCGGTGACCGGCTGAAAGAGACGCCCGACACCTTCAGCGGCCTGTTCTGGACGGGTCAACAGGCCATCGAGATGGGTCTGGCCGACCAGTTGGGCAGCCTGGACTATGTGGCGCGTGAGGTCGTGAAAGCCGAAGACATCATCGACTACACCCGGCGCGACAACGTCGCCGAGCGGCTGGTCAAGCGCTTTGGCGCGGCGTTGGGGCAGGGTGCGGTGCAAGCCCTGCGCCATCCGGTCGTGCTGCGCTGAGGCGCACGCGCCTGACTCTCCTCAGCGCCCGATGGCAAACACTGCGGGCAGGCTGTTGTCGATGGACAGTCCGCGCTGACGCCAGTTTTTCACGCTGTCGCTGAGACTTTGCGCCTGAAGCAAGGTCAGGCCCCGGCTGACTGCCAGTCGGGTGCCCGGTTGCAGACAGTGCAGCAGCGCTTGCAGCAGGGACTGGTTGCGATAAGGTGTTTCGATAAACATCTGCGTTTGACCCTGGCGCTGCGCCACGGCTTCAAGCGCGCGGATGCGCTCCTGGCGTTGGCTGGGGTCCTGCGGCAAGTAGCCGACAAAGGCAAAGTTCTGCCCATTCAAGCCGCTGGCGGCCAGGGCCAGTAACAGCGATACCGGCCCCACCAGCGGGCGCACCGTCAGCCCCAGGTCGTGCGCGGCCCGCACCACCGATGAGCCGGGGTCGGCCACCGCCGGCATGCCGGCTTCGCTGATCAGGCCGATGTCGTGCCCGGCCAGCGCGGGTTGCAGCAGCGCACGGGCGTCAAAATGGCCCTGATGATCGCCCTTTTTGTGTACCTCGTGTGGCAGTTCAGTCAGCGCCATCTGCTGCAGCGGCAGGCACAGCGGTGTGATCGCATCGATGCGCTTGAGGTAAGCACGGGTGGTCTTGGCGTTTTCACACACCCAGTGCGACAGGCTGGCGGCGATGTGCAGTGTGCCCAGCGGCAGCGTGGCTTGCAACGGCGCGGTTTCGGCGCAGCCAAAGTCCAGCGGTGCGGGCACCAGGTACAGACACCCGGGTGGGGGGGCTCCATTGGGCGGCAGTGGCAGGGTCACAGCAGCTTCAACCCGGCCGCAGTCAGCAATTGACAGGTGCGAATCAGCGGCAGGCCCACCAGTGCGGTCGGGTCGTCGTTGTCGATGCGCGCCAGCAGCGCAATGCCCAGCCCTTCGCTTTTGGCACTGCCAGCGCAGTCGTAAGGCTGTTCGGCTTGCAGATAGGCCTCAATCTGGGCGTCGCTCAGGTCGCGGAAAGTGACCTTCACCTGCGCCAACCCGGTCTGGGCAAAGCCACTGGCCTGGCATACCACCGCCACGGCGGTTTGAAACACCACCGACTGCGCGCGCATGGCCTGCAGTTGCGCCACTGCACGGGCATGGGTACCCGGTTTGCCCAGTGCCTGACCGTTCAGGTCGGCCACCTGGTCCGAGCCAATGACCAGTGCTTGCGGGTTCAGGGCGGCGACGGCCTGCGCCTTGGCCAATGCCAGGCGCACAGCGATTTGAGCCGGCAGCTCACCGGGACGGGGGGTTTCATCCACGTTCGGTGCCTGAACCGTGAACGGCAAGCGCAGGCGCTGCAGCAGCTCGCGCCGGTATGCAGAGGTGGAGGCCAGAATCAGTGGACGTGGGTTGGCGTGGTTCATGGCCCTGATTCTCTTACACTGGCTGCCATGCAAGAACACACCATCCCAGCCGCGCTGGACATCCACCGTGCCGCCCGCGAGCAACTGCAGTTGCAGGGTGTCGATTTGCTATCAAAATTTGAGCGGCTTGCGCAAGAAACACTTGGGCTGGGGCTCGAAAACTCCCTTAACTGGGTGGTGCAACTGACGCAACGGCCGCAGCCTGACGGGGAGCTGGCAGCGTGGCTGCAACTGCAGGTGCAAACCCGCATCGCGCAAACCTGCCAGCGCTGCCTGCTGCCGGTTGAGGTCGAGGTGCAGGTGGACCGTGCATTTCGTTTTGTTGCGACCGAAGCCTTGGCCGAGGCACAGGATGACGGTTGTGAAGAAGACCTGCTGGTACTGAGCCGCAGTTTTGACCTTGCGGCACTGATTGAAGACGAGGTATTGCTGGCGCTGCCGCTGATCGCCCGCCATGAGGTGTGTCCGCAGCCGGTGCGGCTGTCGGCAGTCGATGCTGACTTTGAGCCGGCCGGACAAGCCCCCGTCAGTCCCTTTGTCGCTGCGCTGGCAGGGCTCAAGCCGGGGGCCTGAGCCAACCAGGCTGGTTTGCCGTGACCGCGCAGGGGCTCAACAGCCTGGGTGCGTGTCAACCCGACGGCGATGCGCGTTGGGCCGGCGCCCGGTTGAAGCAGGCGACGCTCGATCGGCTATACTCTGCGGCTTTTCCGTGTGGGCTGGGCCTGCACACTGTGTCCAACCTTCAGGCAGCCGGTGGTTTCATGTGTGACCGACTTGCTGGCCGCCAGCTTTCAGGAGCCGATCATGGCCGTTCAACAAAACAAGAAATCTCCGTCCAAGCGCGGCATGCACCGCTCGCACAATGCGTTGGGCGTGCCAGGCATCGCCATTGAGCCCACCACGGGCGAGGTGCACCTGCGCCATCACATCAGCCCGACCGGTTTCTACCGGGGGCGCAAGGTGCTCAAGACCAAATCTGAAGCCTGATTCTGGCGCTGGCTTATCCGGCCCGCGGCTACTGTTTTCGTAGCCCCGGGCTTTTGCGTTTCTTGCTGTCGGGCCCGGTCGCACGGATGTCAACCGGCGCCGCCCGGACGGGCGGGCGCTGCTCTCGTTTCAGCTCTTTGTGCACCTCATGATCACGATTTCAGTCGATTGCATGGGCGGTGATCATGGTCCCCGGGTCACCCTGCCAGCCTGTACGGCGTTTCTGGACCAGCACCCGCAGGCGCGGTTGATCGTGGTTGGCTTGCCCGAGGCGCTGCAGGGGTTTGCGCACGCACGCGCCCTGGTGGTGCATGCCAGCGAGGTGGTGAGCATGGATGATCCGCTTGAGGTCGCGCTGCGGCGCAAGAAAGACTCCTCCATGCGGGTGGCCATCGCCCAGGTCAAAAGCGGTGCGGCACAGGCTGCCGTGTCGGCGGGCAACACCGCAGCACTGATGGCGATTTCGCGCTATGTGCTCAAGACACTCGATGGCATCGACCGCCCGGCCATTGCCGGCCAGATTCCGAATGCCAGGGGTGCGGGCACCACGGTGCTCGACATGGGTGCCAACGTGGACTGTTCGGCTGAGCACCTGGTGCAGTTTGCGGTGATGGGGTCGGCACTGGTGTCGGTGCTCAGCGGCAATGAGAACCCCAGCGTGGGCCTGCTCAACATTGGTGAAGAGGCCATCAAGGGCAACGAAGTCATCAAGCGCACCGGCGAACTGCTGCGTGCGGCGGCAGCGGCCGGTGACCTGAATTTTTATGGCAACGTGGAAGGCAACGACATCTTCAAGGGGACGGCTGACATCGTGGTGTGTGACGGCTTTGTCGGCAACGTGGCTCTCAAGGCCAGCGAAGGGTTGGCGGGCATGATTGTCGATTTCCTGCGCAAAGAATTTGCACGCAACCTGTTGACCAAGGCGGCCGCACTGGTGGCCTACCCGATCATTGCCGCGCTGAAGAAACGCATGGACCATCGCCGCTACAACGGCGGCGCTTTGCTGGGTTTGCGCGGCCTGGTGTTCAAGAGCCATGGCTCGGCCGACGCACTGGCGTTCGGATTTGCGCTGGCGCGCGCCTATGATGCGGCGCGCAACCAGTTGCTCGAACGTGTGCAGGTCCGCATTGCGCACGCCGCCCCGCTGTTGGCGCCGCCCCCCGAATCACCCACCCCCGCCATGGTCTGAGTCATGAAAACCTTCGCACGCATCACCGGCACCGGCAGTTACCTGCCGCCCAGACGTCTGACCAACGCCGACCTGGTCGCCCAGTTGGCCAGTCGGGGCATTGAGAGCAGCGACGAGTGGATTGTCGAGCGCACGGGCATCCGGGCGCGCCATTTCGCGGATGACAACACTTTTAGCAGTGATCTGGCCCTGCACGCCAGTCGCCAGGCGTTGCAGGCCGCAGGCATCGACGCCAGCGAGATCGACCTGATCATTGTGGGCACCTCGTCGCCCGACATGGTGTTTCCGTCCACCGCCTGCATCCTGCAGGGCAAACTGGGCATCCGGGGCGGCGCCGCCTTTGACGTGCAGGCAGTTTGCAGCGGCTTCATTTATGCGCTGACCGTGGCCAACGCGATGATTTGCACGGGTGCTGCCAGCAAGGCGCTGGTGATCGGTGCCGAGGTGTTTTCGCGCCTGCTTGACTTCACCGACCGAGGTACCTGCGTGCTGTTTGGCGATGGCGCGGGTGCCGTGGTGCTGGAGGCTTCGGACCACCCCGGCATTTTGGCCACCGACATTCATGCCGATGGTCGGTTTACCGATTTGCTGTGCGTGCCTGGCCATGTGGCGGGGGGGCAGGTTGCGGGCTCGCCCTTGTTGCGCATGGATGGACAGGCGGTGTTCAAGCTGGCGGTCGGTGTGCTGGATGAAGCCGCGCGCGCAGTGCTGACCAAGGCGGGCAAGACCGAAGACGATGTGGACTGGCTGGTGCCGCACCAGGCCAATATCCGTATCATGCAAAGCACGGCGCGCAAGCTGAAGTTGCCGATGGACAAGGTGGTGGTGACGGTTGAGCAACACGGCAATACCTCGGCGGCGTCGATCCCGCTGGCGCTGGATGTGGCGGTGCGCAGCGGTCAAATCCAGCGTGGCCAGACGCTCCTCCTCGAAGGTGTGGGAGGCGGTTTCACCTGGGGGGCGGTGCTCCTGGAACTATAGCTGTCAGCGCACGCAGGATAAGGCCTGGACGGTTATTTTTATCAACTTTTAAGCAAAGCGGGGTAGGCGACCATGAAACCATTTGCCTTTGTATTTCCGGGTCAGGGCTCGCAGTCGGTGGGCATGCTCGACGCCTGGGGTGAGCACCCCGTGGTGCAGGCGACGCTGGCCGAAGCGGCCGATGCGTTGGGTGAGGACATTGGCGCATTGATCAAGAACGGCCCCAAGGAGGCATTGGCGCTGACCACCAACACCCAGCCGGTGATGCTGGTCGCCGGCGTGGCCACGTATCGGGTCTGGATGGCCGAGGTGGGTGTGGCGCCGCAGGCGCTGGCAGGGCATTCGCTGGGTGAATACTCGGCGCTGGTTGCCGCCGGTGTGCTGACACTGCGCGATGCAGCGCCACTGGTGCGCTTTCGGGCCCAGGCGATGCAGGATGCGGTGCCGGTGGGCTTGGGTGCCATGGCCGCCATCCTGGGCATGGATGCTCCTAAAGTAATATCTATCTGCGCAGACATCACAAGCGCTATCGGTCAAAATGGTACTGAAGTGGTGGAGGCTGTGAATTTCAACGATCCGGGCCAGACCGTGATCGCCGGCTCCAAGGCTGCGGTTGAGCAAGCCTGTGCAGCACTCAAGGCACAGGGCGCCAAACGCGCCCTGCCACTGCCGGTGTCGGCCCCGTTTCATTCCAGCCTGATGCGCCCGGCGGCGCTGAAGCTGCAAGACAGGCTGGCTGCCACGGCATTCGCCAGCCCGCAAATCCCCGTGCTCAACAACATTGATGTGGCCATCGAGCACGACGCCCAAGGTCTGCGCGATGCCCTGTTTCGCCAGGCGTTTGGCCCGGTGCGCTGGGTTGAGTGTGTGCAGGCGCTGGGTGCGCGCGGACTGTCCACGCTGGTGGAATGCGGGCCAGGCAAGGTGCTGGCAGGCATGACCAAACGTATTTCGCCCGACATGCAAGGACTGGCCTTGTTTGACCCGGCCAGCATGGCGGATGTGGCATCTCAACTGGAGGCTTGAACACCATGAGCGACATTCAATTTGCCGGCCAGGTTGCCTTGGTCACCGGGGCTTCGCGCGGCATTGGCGCGGCCATTGCGCTGGAGCTGGCGCGCCGCGGACTGAAGGTGGTCGGGACGGCCACTTCCGAAGAGGGGGCGACCAAACTGCAGCAGACGTTGTCATCATTTGCCGGTTGCAGTGGCCGCTTGCTCAATGTCAATGATGCAGCCGGTGTGGATGCGCTGGTCGAGGCGATTGTCAAAGAGCACGGCGGGCTGCAGGTGCTGGTCAACAATGCCGGCATCACGCGCGACAACCTGGCCATGCGTATGAAAGACGACGAATGGGATGCGGTGCTCGACACCAACCTCAAGGCCGTGTTTCGCATGAGCCGCGCGGTCATGCGCACCATGATGAAGCAGCGCTACGGGCGCATTGTCAACATCACGTCGGTGGTGGGCGTCTCGGGCAACCCGGGTCAGGCCAACTATGCGGCAGCCAAAGCGGGTGTCGCGGGCATGACGCGTGCTCTGGCAAGAGAGCTGGGCTCGCGCAACATCACGGTCAACTGCGTGGCGCCCGGCTTTATCGAAACAGACATGACGGCCGCCTTGGGCGACGTGCAGCAGAAGGCATTGCTGGGTCAAATTCCACTGGGACATCTGGGCAAGCCAGCCGACATTGCGCATGCGGTGGCCTACCTGGCAAGCCCGCAAGCCTCCTATGTGACCGGGCAGGAGTTGCACGTCAACGGCGGCATGTTCATGGCCTGAAGCGCTCGTGTCATGTCACAGTGTCATACTTGAGTCTGTACCATCCGTTTTTTGGCCAGTTGGGGGCAGTTCCCGAGCCTGGCTAAAATCATCAATCCTTTCACAACCCTTTGAGGGAATCCATGAGCGATATTGAAGCACGCGTTAAAAAAATCATTGCCGAACAACTCGGCGTAGAAGAATCCCAGGTGACCAACGAGAAGGCGTTCGTCGCTGATCTGGGCGCGGATTCCCTTGACACGGTTGAATTGGTGATGGCGCTTGAAGACGAGTTTGGTATCGAAATCCCGGACGAAGACGCTGAAAAGATCACCACGGTGCAAAACGCCATCGACTACGCTTTGGCGCACCAAAAGGCCTGAGCAAGCCAGCACGCGCCTTGGCTGCGCGTGCGGCCAGCCCCGATGTGCGCGCCGCCAAACCGGGCGCAAGCTGAAGTGCTGTCTGATTTTGCCTGGGGCGCTGCCAGGCTTTCCATCGGTTCAACGTGCATCGTTGAGCTTTCTCGAACCAAGCCCTGACCCCCTTTACCGCTATGTCCCGTCGTCGTGTTGTTGTCACTGGTTTGGGTTGCGTCAGTCCCGTGGGGAACACGGTGGACGCAACTTGGGCCAACCTGCTCGCCGGGCAATCCGGCATCAGCCAGATCAGCAAGTTTGACGCCTCAAACTTCAGTTGCAGGATTGCGGGTGAAGTCAAAGGCTTCAACATCGAGTCCTACATGAGCGCCAAAGAGGCGCGCACCATGGACACTTTCATTCATTACGGCATTGCCGCTGCAGCGCAGGCCGTGGCCGACGCGGGTTTGCCCACGGGCGAGGCGCTGGGTGAAGCGCTGGCTCAGCGTATTGGCTGCGTGATCGGCTCGGGCATCGGTGGCTTGCCCATGATCGAGGCGGTGCACACCGAGTTCGAACAGCGCGGTGCTCGACGGATCTCGCCGTTTTTTGTTCCTTCCACCATCGTCAACATGGTGGCGGGCCATGTGTCGATCCGTTTTGGTTTCAAAGGCCCCAACCTGTCGATCGTGACGGCCTGCACCACCGGGCTGCATTGCATTGGCCAGGGCGGACGCATGATCGAGTATGGTGATGCCGATGTGGTGGTGGCTGGCGGCTCCGAGGCCACCGTGTCCGCGTTGGGCGTCGGGGGCTTTGCTGCCATGCGCGCCTTGAGCACACGCAACGACGACCCCGGCACGGCCTCGCGTCCGTGGGACAAGGACCGCGATGGCTTTGTGCTGGGTGAGGGAGCCGGGGTGCTGGTGCTGGAAGAGTACGAGCACGCCAAAGCCCGTGGCGCAAGAATTTACGCCGAGCTGGCTGGTTTTGGCATGAGTGCCGATGCCGGTCACATGACGGCCCCCAACATGGATGGCCCACGCCGCGCCATGCAGATCGCGCTGCACAATGCAGGTGTCAATGCGGACCAGGTCGATTACGTCAACGCGCATGGCACCTCAACACCTTTGGGTGACTTGAACGAATCCAATGCCATCAAGGCTGCCTTGGGTGATCATGCCAAGAAGACGGTGGTGAACTCGACCAAATCGATGACCGGGCATTTGTTGGGTGGTGCTGGCGGCCTGGAGTCCGTGGTGACCGTGCTGGCCTTGTACCACCAGAAAAGTCCGCCCACCACCAACTTGCACAGTCCGGACCCCGAGTGCGACCTGGACTACTGCGCCAACCTGGCACGCGACCTGAAGATCGACGTCGCACTGAAAAACAACTTTGGCTTTGGCGGCACCAACGGCTCTTTGGTGTTTCGCCGCGCGCCCTGAGCGGCGTCAGCACCTCGCGTAGCCCTTTCCTGCCTCGTCTCTTGGCCATGCACAGCGCACCGGCGGTCAGCTACCCGGTTGCGCGCTCTGGTGTGTATGGACGGTTGCTGTTGGGCTGTCTGTCGCTTGGGGTGGTGACGCTGGTTGCGTGGTGCTGGCAGGCGCCGGGGCCGCTGTGGGCGCAGGCGACGGCCGGGCTGCTCTGGCTGGCAGCCGCCGCAGCAGGCGCCTGGCATTGGCGGGTTGCGCCAAATGGACTGCTGGTGTGGGACGGGCACGCGTGGTCCTGGCAACAAGATGATCGGCAGTGGCCCCTGCAACCGCAGGTCAGACTGGACTTGCAAGCATTCATGCTGCTGCATCTGCAGTCAGACAGCGCCCCGGTACCGCGTTGGGTCTGGCCTGAGCGCGCCCTGGCCCCGACGCACTGGCGCGCCGTGCGCCGTGCTCTGTTTGCCAGGGCGCCGTCGCCTGAACAGGACAGCACCCCGCGCGTGCAGGGGGCGCGGTGAACGATCGCCCGGTGCCGGCTGACACCGCTGGCCGCAGCGAAAGCGACAGCGACCAGTTGCTGGTCGAGCGCACGGTGGCCGGTGACACGGCGGCGTTTGAGCTGTTGGTCATCAAGTACCAGCGCCGTGTCGAGCGGCTGATTGCACGCATGGTGCGCGATGTCGATCTGGTGCCCGACATCGCGCAGGAAACCTTTTTGCGTGCCTTTCGGGCGCTGCCCAAATTTCGCGGTGATGCACAGTTCTATACCTGGCTGTACCGCATCGCCGTCAATACCGCCAAACAGTTCCTGCTGGAGCTCAAGCACGACCCCATGGTCACGCAAAGCACGCTGGATCGCCATGCTTCTTCAGAGGATGAAACTTTTCAGCCCAGAAGTGAACCAAGCAGCGACGAAGGCCCTGAATCGGTGTTGGCTGCCAAAGAAATTGCCCAGGCCGTGAATGCGGTGCTGGACGCCTTGCCGCAAGACCTGCGCCAAGCCATCACCCTGCGTGAAATGGACGGACTAACCTATGAGGAAATTGCTGAAGTGATGAATTGCCCCATTGGCACGGTGCGTTCGCGCATCTTTCGGGCGCGCGAAGCGATCTCGGCGCGTATTCGGCCAATGCTGGAGCGCCAGACCGGCAAACGCTGGTAGGACCATCTGGAGGATGTGATGCAACAAGATGATTCTGATTTTTCGAATTTGTCGGATGACGCGGTCTCGGCGCTGATGGACGGCCAATTGCGCGGCCGCGATTTCAGTGCGGCTGTGCTGGGTGTGACAGGCAGTGCGTCGGCGCGCCAAAGCTGGGACTGCTATCACCTGGTGGGTGAGGTGATGCGCTCGGGTCATGCCTCGGCGCGAGCGCATGACGCGGACATGGTGTCACGTTTGCGTCAGAAAATCGCCGATGAAGCTATTCAATTGATAGCTGTTAGCGCAGACCATATAAGCGAAAATGACCCAAAACATGCACAACCGAGCAAGCCCGTACGGCGACTGGCTGCGAACGACCGCTGGTGGCGCCTGAGCGCCGGACTGGCCGCGTTTGCCTTGCTGGCTGTACTGGTCTGGCAGGGGGCGCCCGATGGCGTGCCCAGCGGCGCGCAACTGGCGCAGTCCTCGGCCATGCCCGAGGGTGCTGCAAGCTTGGCAGGGGTTCCGGCCAGCGCGTCAGCGCCTCGGGCTCAGGCCGGGCCGGTCGGCCCGATGCTGCGCGATGCCCAATTGGATGCTTTGCTGGCGGCGCATCGCCAACTGGGTGGCGGTTCGGCTTTGCAAATGTCCTCGGGCTTTTTGCGTAACGCAACGTTTGACGGGGACGGGCGTTGAAACGCTGGTATCCATGCGCGGTCTTGTGCCTGTGGCTGTCGGGTGCGACGCTGGCGGTGGCACAAGCGCCTGCGCCTGCGGGTGCGGGTGCGATGATGCCTGCTGCGCAGGTGGCTCTGGACCAGTGGTTGCTGCGTTTGCACAATGCGCCGCGCGGGCGCTCTTACAGCGGCACCTTTGTCGTCACCACCAGCGAATTCATGTCGTCCTCGCGCATTTGGCATGTCTGCAATGGCCAACAGCAGCTTGAGCGTGTCGAGTCTCTGACGGGCGAACCGCGGTCGATTTTTCGGCGCGACGATCAGGTCATCACCCTGTTTCCTGCCAGCCGGTTGGCGGTGCGGGAGCGGCGGGAGTCGCTGGGTTTGTTTCCTGATCTGCTGCGCCGCGCCGAGGGGGCGCTGGCTGCGCATTACCGGCTGGAGGTGCTTGGCGTGGGGCGGGTGGCGGGGCTGCCCACCGAGGTGGTGCAACTGGTGCCGTCAGACGCTTTGCGCTATGGCTACCGCATCTGGACCGAGCGCAGTACCGGCCTGGTGGTCAAACTGCAAACCCTCGACGCCGGGCAGCAGGTGCTGGAGCAGGCCGCCTTTTCCGAACTGCAACTGGCAGCGCCGGTGACGTTGCAGCGGCTCAGCGCCCAAATGGACCAACTGCAAGGTTACCAGGTGCGCAGTGATACTGCGGCACGCACCACTGCCGAGCAGCATGGCTGGCGGCAAACGGCGCAGGTGGCGGGTTTTACCCCGGTTCGCTGTCACCAACGCGGCGATGATGCGACAGGGCTGTTGCGACTGCAGTGTGCTTATTCCGATGGTTTGGCCACGGTGTCCTTGTTTGTCGAGCCGTTTGATGCACGCAGCCACACACAGGTGCCCGGTCAGTCGCGCGTGCTGGGTGCCACCCAAGTGCTGACGCGGCGCTACGAGCAATGGTGGCTGACGGCCGTCGGCGAGGTGCCGCGCCAGACACTGGCGTTGTTTTTGCAGGGTCTTGAGAGACAAAAGTAAGTCCCCATATCGAAGTCGTTTTGTTTTTATGGAGAAACCAAAGATGATTCACTTGAAACTCAACAGTCTGTTGCGTCTGGCTGCGGCGGGTGCGCTGGTGGCCGTGCTGGCTGTGCTGCCGGTGGCATCGCTGCAGGCGCAGGTGCGCGGCTTGCCCGATTTCACCGAACTGGTCGAGCAGGTTGGCCCGTCGGTGGTGAATATCCGCACGTTGGAGAAAGTCAGTGCCGACGCGCCGCATGGTGGCACGCCAGGCGAGCGTGAGATGCAGGAGTTCTTTCGCCGTTTTGGTTTGCCCATGCCCAACATCCCGCGCGCCAATCCGCGCCGTGGCCCACCGCAGGAAGACGAGCAACCCCGCGGCGTTGGCTCCGGCTTTATCCTGAGCTCAGATGGCGTCATCATGACCAATGCCCATGTCGTGGAGGGCGCCGACGAGGTGGTGGTGACGCTGACCGACAAGCGTGAGTTCAAGGCCAAGATCATTGGCGCTGACAAGCGCAGCGACGTGGCCGTGGTCAAGATCGATGCGACGGGCCTGCCGGCCGTGAAAGTCGGTGACGTCAGTCGGCTCAAGGTCGGTGAGTGGGTGATGGCCATTGGCTCGCCATTCGGGCTGGAAAACACGGTCACTGCGGGCATCGTCAGCGCCAAGCAGCGCGACACCGGTGAGTACCTGCCCTTTATTCAGACCGATGTGGCGATCAACCCGGGTAATTCGGGTGGCCCCCTGATCAACATGCGGGGCGAGGTGGTCGGCATCAACAGCCAGATCTACTCACGCTCAGGCGGGTCGATGGGCATCTCTTTTTCGATCCCGATGGACGAAGCCATGCGCGTCAGCGATCAGTTGCGCGCCACCGGCCGGGTCACGCGCGGACGCATCGGGGTGCAGATCGGGCCGGTCAGCAAGGAAGTGGCCGAGTCCATTGGCCTGGGCAAGCCGCAAGGCGCGCTGGTCAGCAGCGTCGAGGCCGGCGCCCCGGCAGCCAAGGCCGGGGTTGAGCCGGGTGACATCATCGTCAAGTTTGATGGCAAGCCGGTCGAGAAATCGAGCGACCTGCCGCGCATGGTGGGTGCCACCAAGCCCGGCACGCGCAGCACCCTGACCGTGTTTCGCCGGGGAGCCAGCAAGGAGTTGACTGTGGTGGTAGCCGAGATTGAGGCCGAAAAGTCTGCCAAAAAGCCCACCGACAAAGACGAAAAGCCCAAGCTGTCCAAAGTGGGCGAGGCCATTGGCCTGGCGGTCAGCGATCTGAGCAAGGAGCAAAAGGCCGAGTTGAACGGTCAAGGGGGCGTGCATGTGGATGCGGCACAGGACAACGCCGCGCGCGCCGGCATCCGTGAGGGCGATATCGTGCTGCAGGTCGGCAACTTCGCGGTCAGCGATGTCAAGAGCTTTGAAGCCGCCTTGGCCAAGGTGGACAAGACGCGTCCGATTGGCCTGCTGGTACGCCGGGGCGACATGGCCCAGATCGTGGTGGTGCGCCCGGCCAAGTAACGCTGGCTTCGCAACGCCGGCCCGCAGGCAGCGGGTCGGTGGTGTTTTTGCCTACAATGCGGCTCCCCCAGAAAGCACCCCGGTTTGCGGGTGTCGGGCGCGGCTGAACAGCCGCTGCCCACTTTGCCGCCAGCCCGTTTCACACACTCGGTTCCCCCGGATGAATCACATCAGAAATTTTTCCATCATTGCCCACATCGACCACGGCAAATCGACCTTGGCGGACCGGCTGATCCAGCGTTGCGGTGGCCTGCAGGCGCGCGAGATGGAAGAGCAGGTGCTCGATTCGATGGACATTGAAAAGGAGCGCGGCATCACCATCAAGGCGCAAACAGCGGCGTTGAGCTATTTGGCGCGTGACGGTCGCACCTACAACCTGAACCTGATTGACACCCCGGGGCATGTGGACTTCTCGTACGAGGTCAGTCGCTCTTTGAGTGCGTGCGAGGGCGCCCTGCTGGTGGTCGATGCCAGCCAGGGTGTTGAGGCGCAAACGGTTGCCAACTGCTACACCGCGCTCGATCTGGGCGTGGAGGTGGTGCCGGTGCTCAACAAGATGGACTTGCCCAACGCCGACCCCGACAACGCCCGCTCCGAGGTCGAAGACGTGATCGGCATTGACGCCTCTGAGGCCATTGCCTGTTCGGCCAAGACCGGCATGGGCATTGATGACATCCTGGAGGCCGTGGTGGCACGTATTCCGGCCCCCAAAGGCAATCCGAACGCCGCCTTGCGCGCCATGATCATCGACAGTTGGTTTGACAGCTATGTGGGCGTGGTGATGCTGGTGCGGGTGGTCGATGGCCGCCTGGCACTGGGCGAAAAAGTCAAGCTGATGGCCACCGGCGCCACCTACAACGCCGACAAACTCGGTGTCTTCACTCCGGCCGACCAGCCGCGCACGGCGCTGGAGGCCGGTGAGGTGGGCTATGTGATTGCCGGCATCCGTGAGTTGCAGGCGGCCAAGGTGGGTGACACCCTGACCCTGATCCGTGCCGGCTCGGGTGGGGCGGCATTCACCGCCACCGAAGCGCTGCCCGGTTTCAAGGAGATCCAGCCGCAGGTGTTTGCCGGCTTGTACCCGACCGAGGCTAATCAGTATGAGGGCTTGCGCGACAGTCTGGAAAAACTGAAGCTGAACGATGCTTCGCTGCACTACGAGCCTGAAGTCAGCCAGGCCTTGGGCTTTGGCTTTCGCTGCGGTTTCTTGGGCCTGCTGCACATGGAGATTGTGCAGGAGCGACTGGAGCGTGAGTTTGATCAGGATTTGATCACCACCGCGCCCAGTGTGGTTTACCAGGTGGTCAAGGCCGACGGCGAAGTGCAGATGGTAGAAAACCCGTCCAAGATGCCCGACCAGGGGCGTCTTGATGAGATTCGTGAGCCCATCGTGACGGTGCATCTGTACATGCCGCAGGACTACGTCGGGCCGGTGATGACGCTGTGCAACCAGAAGCGCGGCGTGCAGCTCAACATGGCCTACAAGGGACGCCAGGTGGTGCTGAGCTACGAACTGCCGTTGGGCGAGATCGTGATGGACTTCTTTGACAAGCTCAAGAGTGTCAGCCGTGGCTATGCCTCAATGGACTACGAGTTCAAGGAGTACCGCACGGCTGATGTGGTCAAGGTGGACATTTTGCTCAATGGCGAAAAGGTCGATGCCCTGTCCATCATCGTGCACCGCAGTCAGTCGCAATACCGTGGCCGCCAGGTGGTGGCCAAAATGCGTGAGGTGATTTCACGCCAGATGTATGACGTGGCCATCCAGGCCGCCATCGGTGCCAACGTGATCGCCCGCGAAACCATCAAGGCGCTGCGCAAGAACGTGATCGCCAAGTGTTATGGCGGCGACATCACGCGCAAGCGCAAACTGCTTGAAAAGCAGAAAGAAGGAAAAAAACGCATGAAACAGATCGGTTCGGTCGAAGTGCCGCAAGAGGCCTTCCTGGCCATTTTGAAGGTGGATGCCTGATGCAGGCGCTCACGGCAATGGTTCTGGCCGCGTTTGTCGGCTATATCGGGGCCTGGTATGTTGGCTTCATCGAGGGCAATTTTGCGCTGCTGTTGTTTTTGGCCACCGTGGTCACTGGCGCCTATTGGGTGGCTGAGCGGTTTGTGTTTTTGCCTCGGCGCCAACAGGCGGCTGCCGAGTTGTTGGCGCAGACCGAGCGCCGCAACGAAGAGCTGACGCGCCTGGGCATTGCAAGGGTGGACGGGGATGTGGCCGAGGCCCAGAAAAAGCTGCTGGCGCAACCATGGTGGCTGGATTGGACGGCCGGGCTGTTTCCGGTCATCATTGCCGTGTTTTTGTTGCGCTCTTTCTTGTTTGAACCGTTCAAGATTCCATCGGGCTCGATGATTCCAACGCTGCTGGTGGGCGACCTGATTCTGGTCAACAAGTTCACCTATGGCTTGCGCCTGCCCGTTCTCAACACACGCATCACCCAGGGCAACGCGCCACAGCGGGGTGATGTGATGGTGTTTCGCTACCCGCCCCGGCCCAGTCTGGACTACATCAAGCGTGTCGTCGGTGTGCCGGGCGACGAGGTCGCCTACCTGAACAAGCGCCTGAGCATCAACGGCCAGCCGGTGCCCACGCAAGACTTGCCGGAATTTTTTGATGAAGACGCCATGCGCTACTTCAAGCACCTGGGCGAGACCCTGGGTGAGCACTCCCACGGGGTACTCAACGACGATAGCCGACCCGCCTTTGTGCCCGGCGCCGAGGCGTTTGAATTCAAAGGCAATTGCCGCTACAGTGTCGAAGGCGTGGTGTGCAAGGTGCCGCAGGGTCACTACTTCATGATGGGTGACAACCGCGACAACTCGCTGGATTCGCGTTACTGGGGCTTCGTGCCGGACAAAAACATCGTGGGCAAGGCGTTTTTTGTCTGGATGAATTTTGGCAACCCCAAGCGCATCGGGTCGTTCAATTGAGCAGGAGGTTTTCATGAGGACAGGTTTGCGTTCGCGTCAGCGTGGTTTGTCGTTCATTGGTCTGGTGCTGGTGGCAGCGCTGATCGTGTCGTCGGCATTGGTGGTGGCACAGGTGGTGCCAACTTACATTGAATTCCTCGCCATTGGCAAAGCGGCCAAGAAAGCCGCTGCGGGCGGCACGGTGGCCGAAGTGCGCAACATCTTTGACAAGGCCACCAGCATCGACAACATCAGTTCCATCAGCGGCAAGGATCTCGATGTGTACAAGGAAAACGACAAGGTGGTGGTGGCGTTCGCTTACCAGCGTGAGATTCATCTGGCGGGTCCGGCCTATCTGACCATGAAGTACGAAGGCAACTCAAAGTAGGGCGATGACGCGAGTCGTCGCTTGAAGTCTGCATGAGACCCGAATTGCTGGCGCTGCAAACACGCCTGGGCTACACATTTGTTGATGCTGGCTTGCTGACGCAGGCGTTGACGCATCGAAGCTTCAGTGCCAACCACAACGAACGTCTTGAGTTTTTGGGCGATTCGGTGCTGGGCCTGTGTGTCTCTGATTTGCTGTACCAGCGCCTGAGCACCCTGCCTGAGGGTGATCTGTCGCGGGTGCGGGCGCACCTGGTGCGCCAGGACAGCTTGCACCAGTTGGCGTTGCAACTGGGGCTGCCGGCGTTGTTGCACCTGGGCGAGGGCGAGGTTCGATCGGGCGGGCAGCAGCGCGCCTCCATCCTCGCGGACGCGCTGGAGGCGCTGATTGGCGCGGTGTACCTCGATGGTGGCTTCGCTGTGGCGCGCGCGCTGGTGCTGGGCTTGTACCAGAACGTCGAAATCAGGCCTGGCATGCACGCCATCGGCAAAGACGCCAAGACCGAACTGCAAGAGTGGCTGCAGGGGCGGCGTCTGCAACTGCCCGGCTACAGCGTGATTGCGACCCAGGGCGCAGCCCATCAGCAGCGCTTTGAGGTGCAATGCCGCATTGCCGAACTGCAACTGCAAGAGCTTGGCAACGGCGCGTCCAGACGCGCCGCCGAGCAAGCCGCAGCCGGCGCCATGCTGCAACGGCTGAAATCTTCGGAACATCCATGATTGATACAAAAATAATAGCTGACAGCGCAGATAAATCAAGCGCTACAAGCCAAAATGACCTTGATGCCATGCTGGCAGGCCTGCGTCGTGACATGCGGCCGGCCGGCGCCCCATTGACGCCGCTGGCCGGGCAGCGCTGTGGGCTGATTGCCATCGTTGGCAAGCCCAATGTGGGCAAATCGACCTTGCTCAATGCGCTGGTGGGGCAAAAAATCAGCATCACCTCGCGCAAGGCGCAAACGACGCGCCACCGCATTACCGGCATGCATACGCAAGGTGCAACGCAGTTCGTGTTTGTTGATACCCCGGGTTTCCAGACCTTGCATGGCAATGCGCTGAACAAGTCGCTCAACAAGACCGTGGTCGGAGCGGTGGCCGATGTGGACCTGATTTTGCTGGTGGTGGAGGCGGGCAGTTTTACCCCGGCCGATGCCCGGGTGCTGGCACTGCTGGACAAGAGCATCCCAACCCTGTTGATTGCCAACAAGCTTGACCATGTGCACCGGCGTGGCGACATCGCGCCCTGGCTACAGGGCATGGCGCAAAAACACGCTTTTGCCGAATTTGTGCCGATGTCGGCCAAAAGCGCCAAAGACATTGAACGACTGCTTGGCATTTGTGAAAAATACCTGCCCGAGCAAGCCTGGTGGTACGCTGAAGATGAGTTGACCGACCGCAGCGAGCGCTTTATGGCCGCCGAGATGGTGCGAGAGAAGCTGTTTCGGCTGACCGGCGACGAATTGCCCTACACCTCGACGGTGGTGATTGACAAGTTTGAAGAAGAGGCCGGGCGTGGCAAGCACAAGCGGCTGCTGAAAATTGCCGCCACCATCGTGGTTGAGCGCGACAGCCACAAGGCCATGGTGATTGGCGACAAGGGCGAGCGCATCAAGCGCATCGGCACGGAAACCCGTGTTGAGCTCGAAAAGCTCATGGACGCCAAGGTGTTCATCGAGATGTGGGTCAAGGTGCGCTCGGGCTGGGCCGACGACGAGGCGCGGGTGCGCTCGTTCGGCTACGAGTGAGCGTCGCTGCTGCGCCAGGGATGGGCAATCGCGAGGAACACATGGCGCACCGAATTCTGGTGGTGGACGACACGCCGCTGAATGTCAAGCTGCTGCATGACCTGCTCACGAACCAGGGTTATCAGGTCAGCACCGCCGAGTCGGGGCCGCAGGCGCTCGCCTTGATCGAGACGGCCGCACCCGATCTGGTGCTGCTCGATGTCATGATGCCCGTCATGTCAGGCTACGAGGTGTGCCAGCGCCTGCGCGCTGATCCGCGCACCCAGATGTTGCCGGTGGTCATGGTCACCGCGCTGGACGGCAAGCAAGACCGCATTCAGGGGCTGGAAGCCGGTGCCGACGACTTCTTGAGTAAACCCATCAACAAGCTGGAACTGCTGGCGCGGGTGCGCTCCTTGCTGCGGATCAAGACCTTGTATGACCAGGTGGAGGCAAAAAAGGCGGAACTGTCCGAGTTCAACCGCACGCTGGAGCAGCGCGTGGCCGATGCGCTGGTGGCCTTGGAGCGCTTTTCTGCGATGAAGCGTTTTTTCTCGCCAGAGGTGGCGCGGCTGATCCTGGACGGTGAAGTGGACCCGATGCGTAGCCACCGCAGCGACATCACCGTGGTTTTTCTCGATTTGCGCGGGTTTACCGCGTTCACCGAACACGCACCGCCGGATGAAGTGATGGGTGTGCTGCGCCAGTACCATCAGGTGATGGGCCGGCTGATCGTGGCCTACAACGGCACGGTCGAGCACTTTGCCGGCGACGGCATCATGATTGTGTTCAACGATCCGCTACCACTGGACAACCCGGCGCGGCATGCGGCGCGTATGGCGCTGGCGATGCAGCAGGCATTTACCGAATGCGCACGGGGTTGGCACCAGCAGGGCTATGACTTGCACTTGGGCATCGGCATTGCGCAAGGATCGGCCACCATCGGCGCGATCGGCTTTGACGGGCGCTTGGAATACTGCGCAATTGGACGCGTCTGCAATTTGTCGTCGCGCCTGTGCTCGGAGGCCCGTGGCGGCCAGGTTCTGGTCGAACAGTCGCTGCTGGAAAAAATCGCTCCCTGGGTGCTGGCCCAGCCGGTGGGTGAACTGGCACTGAAGGGTTACCAGAAGCCGGTCAGCGCCTACAACCTGACCGGCCTGCGTGCCGCGTTGCCGCACGGCGCTGGCGACAGTCCTGACGCACTGCCGATTGATGGACAATCCACGCCCTGACCTGGCCATTTGACACCACCGACCCTGCCGCCATGACCGACCTGACCGCAACACCGTCACCCTCTGAGCGCCCCGTTTTGCCCGACCATCTGAGCGTCGATCCGCGCAGTCGCTTTCACGTGGCTGCCGTGTTTGAGCACGACATCGGCATCCGCCTGAACGGCCGGGAGTTGACCCATGTCGAGGAATACTGTCTCAGCGAAGGCTGGGTCAAGGTGCCGGCGGGCAAAACCCGTGACCGCCACGGCCAGCCCTTGTTGATCAAGCTCAAGGGGCAGGTCGAGGCGTTTTACCGCTGAGGATGGCTGCCCGGCGCATCTCCGAGGAGCCAGCTTATGTGCTGCACCGCTATGACTGGAGCGAGTCCAGCCTGATCCTGGAGGTGTTCACCCGTCACCACGGCCGCATGGCGCTGGTGGCCAAGGGCGTCAAACGGCCGAGTTCAAGCTTTCGGCCGATCCTGCTGCCGCTGCAGCCGCTGCACCTGGCCTTTGGCGGCGAGGGTGAAATCAAGACGCTCAAGGCCGCCGAGTGGCAGGGCGGCCATGTCATGCCCACCGGGGATGCGCTGATGTCGGGCTATTACCTCAACGAACTGCTGCTCAAGTTGCTGGCGCGTGAAGACCCGCACCCCTTGCTGTTTGATGTGTACGGTGCGGTGGTGCATCTGGTGGCCAGCGCCGACTCCGAGCTGCTGGATTCAGCGTTACGCGCCTTCGAGCTGCTGCTGCTGCGCGAAATTGGCCTGCTGCCCCAACTGAACGCACAGACCCTGACCTTGTTGGCGCTGCAGCCCGAGCAAACCTATTGCCTTGTGCCCGAGGGCGGCCTGCGCTTGGCGCATGATGGCGATCGGGCCAGCCTGACGGGTCGGCACTGGTGTGCGCTGCAGCAGGCACTGAGCGACACGTCGCCCCTGTGGCCCACGGTGCGCACCTGTGCGGCGGCCGGCGCGGCCCTGAAGCCGCAGTTGCGCAGTCTGCTGAATTACCATTGCGGGGTTGCTACCTTGCTGACCCGGCAGGTGATGATCGATTTGCAGTCCCTGCAAGCAAGCAACGGGCCGCCGCCCTGGTCCATCGCAGCCGCATGACAACTATGACCCATTGCACCCATTTATCTGTCAATCTGAACAAAGTGGCGACTGTGCGCAACACCCGCCACTTGGGTATTCCAAGCCTCACGCGCGCGGCCACGCTGTGTCTGCAGGCCGGTGCACACGGCATCACCGTGCACCCGCGCCCGGACGAGCGCCACATTCGCGCCAGCGACGTGACCGAACTGTCCACCTTGTTGCAAGGCTGGCCGCAGCGCGAGTTCAACATCGAGGGCAATCCGTTTCACAACCTGATGGAAGTGGCAGGCGCCCTGGTGGCGCAGCAACTGCCGCTGCACCAGTTGACCCTGGTGCCCGATGGTCACGGGCAGTTCACCAGCGACCATGGCTGGAATCTGGCTGTTGATGGCCCGCGACTGCGCCCGTTGATCGAGCAGGCGCACACCTGGGGCTTGCGCGTCAGCCTGTTCATGGACGCCGATGCCACCCTGATGGGTGCGGCCCGGGCTTTGGGGGCCGATCGCATCGAACTCTACACCGAGCCCTATGCGGCTGCCTGGGGTGGCGCGCAGCAGAACGCGCAGTTGTCGCGTTTTGCCACGGCAGCGCATGCGGCACTGGACGCCGGTCTGGGTGTCAACGCCGGTCACGACCTGAACCGCGACAACCTCAGCGCCTTTTTGGCGCGTGTGCCTGGCGTCAGCGAGGTCTCGATCGGCCACGCGCTGATTGCCGACGCGCTGGAGCTGGGCTACAGCGCCACGGTGCACGACTACCTGGCCTGCATCGCGCGTGCGGCGCAACTGCCCTATGCCGTGGGCTGACGCAACAGCAGTTGAGTGTGCGGTGATTTACGGCATTGGCACCGACATTTGCGATGTGCGGCGCATTCGGGCCAGCCTGGAGCGTCACGGTGAGCGCTTTGCGCAGCGCATCCTCGCACCGGGTGAACTGGCGGTTTGGCAAGCGCGCAGCCTGCGTTGGCCCGAACGTGGTGTGCGTTACCTGGCCACCCGATTCAGCGCCAAGGAGGCGTTTTCCAAAGCGATTGGTCTGGGCCTGACGCAGCCCATGAGCTGGCGCGCCTGCGAGGTGGCGACGCTGCCGGGGGGGCGCCCGGTGCTACGTCTGCATGGTGCGTTGCAAGCCTGGTGTGAGGCGCGTGGCCTGCATGCACACATCAGCGTGAGCGACGAGGGCGACTACGCCACGTCGTTCTGCGTGGTCGAGCAAGGGCATCGCCAGCGCCCGGATCAATGAGAGCAAAAAGCCGATCCAGCCCTTTAGAGTATTGCGCTTCAAGCTATTTATTTCATATCAAACATCATGAGTTTTCACGCCCCTTTGATCATTGACATTGCTGGCCTGACGCTGAGCGCGGCCGACCGTGTGCGCCTGCGGCATCCGCTGGTGGGTGGCCTGATCCTGTTTGCCCGCAACTGGCAAAGCCGCAAGCAACTCACCGCTTTGTGTCGCAGCATCAAGAAGCTGCGTGCTGATTTGCTGATTTGCGTTGATCATGAGGGCGGTCGGGTGCAACGCTTCCGGACCGACGGCTTTACCCATCTGCCCCCGATGCGTGTGCTGGGGCAGATCTGGCGTGACGATGGCAAGCAGCCTGTGGGCACCGGTGCCTTGCGCGCCACAGCGGTGGCCAGCGCTTGCGGCTATGTGCTGGGCGCCGAGTTGCGTGCCTGCGGTGTGGATCTGAGCTTTACCCCGGTGCTGGACCTGGACTGGGGTGCCAGTGGCGTGATTGGCGACCGTGCGTTCGACGCCGACGCACGGGTGGTCAGCCTGCTGGCCAAGAGCCTGATGCACGGACTGCTGCAAAGTGGCATGGCCCATTGCGGCAAGCATTTTCCCGGCCATGGTTTTGTCGCGGCCGACTCGCACACCGACATTCCGGTGGACCGGCGCAGCTTGAAAGCCATCTTGCAAGACGATGCCGCGCCTTACCGTTGGCTGTCGGGCAGCCTGGCCAGCGTGATGCCCGCTCATGTCATCTATCCCAGGGTCGATGCGCGCCCGGCCGGCTTCTCAAGCCGCTGGCTGAACGACATCCTGCGCGGTCAGTTGGGCTTTACCGGGGCCATTTTTAGTGACGACCTGTCTATGGCGGGTGCGCGCATGCTGGATGGCCAGCCCGTGAGCTGCACACAGGCCGCCCAGGCGGCCTTGCAGGCCGGCTGCGACCTGGTGCTGCTGTGCAACCAGTCGCTGGGCGATG
>JFJP01001200.1_pt1 | contig 50828 bp, 38 predicted proteins | sample 431651 | NCBI WGS metagenome assembly JFJP01 (sample SAMN02602958, study PRJNA72255) | Microbial mat metagenome, whole genome shotgun sequencing project. | biome: fresh water; feature: sink hole; material: water; isolation source: purple microbial (photo- and chemosynthetic) mats found in... | reverse complement strand
ATGTTTTGTCCACGAAAAACACGAAAATCACGAAATGTTTTGTCCACGAAAAACACGAAAAGCACGAAATGTTTTGTCCACGAAAGACACGAAAATCACGAAATGTTTTGTCCACGAAAATCACGAAATGTTTTGTCCACCAAAAACACGAAAATCACGAAATGTTTTGTCCACCAAAAACACGAAAATCACGAAATGTTTTGTCCACGAAAAACACGAAAATCGCGAAATGTTTTGTCCACGAAAAACACGAAAATCACGAAATGTTTTGTCCACCAAAAACACGAAAATCACGAAATGTTTTGTCCACGAAAAACACGAAAACCACGAAATGTTTTGTCCACGAAAGACACGAAAATCACGAAATGTTTTGTCCACGAAAAACACGAAAATCACGAAATGTTTTGTCCACGAAAGACACGAAAAGCAGGAGTGCTTTTCTGGAATCTAGCGCCTCAATAATCCAGAACCCTTTCGTGCAATTCGTGCCTTTCGTGAACAAAGTGGAATCCATCCGCTCGCTTGCCCCGCGGGAGGGCGCAAAAAAACCGCGCGGGGCGAAACCCCACGCGGCGCGGCTGTCTCGAAGGAAAAAGGCCTTAGACCACTTTCACATCCACGGCTTGCGGACCGCGCTTGCCTTCGGCGATGGTGAAAGAAACCTGCTCGCCGTCCTTGATTTTGGCGAGGTCGGCCCTTGAAATTCCTGTTTCATGGACAAAAAGCTCTTTTCCGTCTTCAGTGATGATGAAGCCTTGGCCTTTGGCCTTGTCAAACCACTTGATCTTACCGATTCTCATCATGGCGTTTTTTGTTTTATGGGTTGAAGATTCGACCGCCTCAATATCGGAAAATTGCCACAAAAATCAAAGTGGATCGAAAAAAAAGATAGCAACTGGCGCCGGAGGCTGAACAAAATCCTTGACAAATGCCGCGCAAGCATCTGAAAATCAATCGGGTATTCTAGCCAGCGCGTGCTGGGTCGCGGCATCGGCCTTCTGGTTCTTGACGAAGGCCTCAATCCACTTGAGCTGCGAGCTGATGTAGCTCGACTCGCGGCTGTTGACCATGAACAGCGAGCTCTCGCCAATCTCGAAGAGCGAGCGCTCGGCCACCATCAGGTCGCGGTAGCTGTCGGCGTTCTGCCGGTAAAGGCCCAACTGGCTGTTCATCAGGCTCCATTCGTTGAAATAGGCCAAGGCCTTCTGCCGAACCTGCGCCCGCTTGGTGGCGAATTGCAGTTGCGATTCCTCAATCTTGATCTGGGTCAAGGCCAGGTCGCCCCGCTCCTTGCGCAGGAACAAGGGCATCGAAAAGCTCAAGCCGAGCTTGTAGTTGTTGAGCTGGTACTGCTGCCAAGGGCTTTCGCCGGTGGCCTCCATCAGCGGGTTGTAGCTGAGGGTCAGATCGGGCTTGAGCTTTTCCAGCTTCCAACGCAAATCGATGCCGAGCACGTCCAACTTGTACTGGTATTCAAGCAGTTCTGGGTGGAACTCCAACTGCTGCTCCAAGACGCCGAAGAAATCTTCGGAAGGCCGCGAGGGCGAAAGCTCCTCCAGGCGGTAGGGCCGCGCCGACTCGTCGAGCTCAAGCGGCACAAAGCCTTCCGCCCAAAGGAAAAGGCCGAGGCCCAAAGCGGCGTTTCGCTGGTCGAGGGCGCCCTGCTGGGCCTCCAGCTCGCGGTTCTGGACCTGGATGGTGGCTTCGAGCGTGTCGATGGGCGGGCGATCGCCTGCCACGACCATGGCCCGGGTCGCATCCAGGCGTTGCACCGCCAAAACGCTGCCCTCGAGCAAAACCAGGTACGCATTGTAGGCCCCAAACCATTCCCAATAGGCCTTGGCCGCGTCCAAGACCAGGTCGTTGAGCACGACAAGCCGCTCGGCCTCCGATGCCTGCACCATGATCTGCGCCTTGCGGAGCTCCGCCCTGCGCTCGTCGATGAACAGCCCCTGCCCGATGGGCACCGTGATCCCGGCGTACCAAAGCCCGGCCCCCGGGGTACCTCGCTCGGGATTGAGGTAGTCGCCCTGGCTCTGCTCGTAGCCCGCCTTCAACTCGATGCCAAACCAGGTCGGGACCTTCAGCCCGGCGTCCAGAATGTCGTAGTACTGCTTGTCCTGGAAGTACTTTCGATCGACATCGGCATAGGCCTTGGGGTCGAATCCGCCCCGGGCCAAGAGCAGCCCGGCATCGGCGCTTTGGGTGCGAAGTTGGGCCTGGCGCGCCAAAGGATGGTGCTCCAAAACAATGCCCATGTAAGCCTCGAAGGACAGCAGCGAACTGCTGTCGGTTTGAGCAGGAAGGGATATACTCAAAAAACAGAGCAAAAAGAACAAACAGAATTGATTCATCGCGACGAATTTAGCATGGCGTAAGTCTGGTTTTGCATCTCAGGCAAAGTTAACCAGGGTCTTCCCATGCGGAGCCGGTTTGTCGTCCTGGCCCAAGTGAACGAAAACAATCTTGTCGAGCGTGATGATGGTCTTCTTGCTGAAGAGGTTGCGCACCACGCAACGGAAGGTGATTGACGTCCGGCCCACCTCCGAAACCTCAAGACCAATCTCAATGACATCCGCCTGCCGGGCAGAGTTCACGAAGTTGACCTCGGAGATGAACTTGGTAACGACCTTGGCCCCCTCGAGCTTGGTCATGGCGAATATACCCGCCTCTTCGTCGATCCATTCGAGGAGTTTTCCGCCGAAGAGCGTGTTGTTCGCATTCAAATCTTCGGGCTTGATGAGCTTGCGGCTGTAAAATTTCATTTCGTCTCGGTATTGGTTTCAGAGGTTTTGTAATAGTCAGGCGGGAAACCGTTGATTTGCCGCCAAAGTTCGTAGCCGATGGGCACATCCTTGAGCAGGGCCATCGCGTTGACACCCGCCCCGACGCGCAGGCTCTTGGGCCACCAGACACTGTCCATGCCATCAATTTCAGGGGTCTGCTTGAGCAGGACTCGGTACATTCCGTTTTCGCTGATAAAGTTGTCAATGGCGAAAACCTCGCCGCCATAAGTTCCATAACTGGCTTGCGGCCAGCCCGAGAAAATGACGGCAGGCCATCCATCAAATTGAATGCGAACATGTTGGCCGACTTCCATCAGAGGCAAGTCGATGGGCTTGATGTACATCTCGACGGCCAGTTCGAAGTTGGAGGGCATGATGCTCACAATGGCATCGCCTTCTTTGAGGGTCTCCCCCAGGCCCGACTGCAAGGTCTTGGTGATGATGCCATCCTGGGGCGCCGTGATGTAGTACAAGCCCAGGCGCACGGAATAGTTCGTGAACTGGTTCTGGAGCTTGGTAACATCGACTTCCGCATCATACATGCTAGAGAATGCAGTCTGTTTTTCAGACTCAGCTTTGGAAATTTTATCCAGGTAATCGTTGTCCACCGTCATCAACTCAATTCTGGCGTTGATCAACTCGTTCCGAGTGGTGAGCAGCTTGTTCTCTGCGGAAATCATCTTGGCCTGCGCCTCTTGCAGCTTCAGCCTCCTGTTCTCCAGCTCGGTCAACGACTTGAGGCCTTGATTGTAAAGCACTTCGAAGCGGCGAAACTGCTCATCGGCAATCTCGAAGTTGGTCAAGGTCGCCCGGTAGTCGATGCTGTCGCTGGCGACCTTTAGCCGAGCTTGCTGCAACTTGTTTCGGGTCTGCTCGATTTTCAACCTTCGGGATTGGATCAGGGCATCGATCTGGCGGTCAAGGGCCTTTATTTTCTCCATGTAGGACTCGACGCTCTGCTCCTTCGAGACAAGCTGCTCCTGCGTCCTGTCCAGAAGTTGAGGGTCAAAGTAATCGTCCTTGATTTCGGAAATGAAGAGGATCGTATCCCCCCGTCTGACCGTATCCCCTTCGCGGACGAACCATTTTTCGATTCTACCTGCAATAACACTGTGAATCGTTTGAGGACGCTGGTCTGGCATAAGCGTTGTGACGTTCCCCCTGGCCCGAATGTTCTGGGTCCAAGGGATGAACATGATGATGAGGAAAAGCCCGAAGACCAAACCAATAAGCCTGGGAAGGACCTTCTTCGAGGACCGACCTTCAACACGCACCAAGGCCGAAAGCTTTAGGTGCCGAACAGCAGTAGCTTGCCCATTTCGGGAAATGTTAAGCATTGTCTTTGTCTTTAAAGATGGACTTATCTTTCAGCGTGTTGAATGCACAAGTCTCCGCGATGGTTCCGGCAGCCATGATGACCGTCCGGTCGCAGGCCCTGGCCAAATAGGCGTTGGTAGAAACGGCCAACAGCGTCCAAGGAGCATCTGAAGCCGTCAAGAAATCAATGATCTTGTTGCGCTCAATTTCTTCAATCCTATCCAGATTGTCTTCCAAGAGCAAAAGGTGAGGCTTGTCAGCGATGCTGCGGGCCAGGAGAATCTTGGTGGCGATGCTGCGGGGCAAGTTCTTGGCGTCCGAGCTAAGCATCGTGTTATATCCTTCTGGCAATTTTCTGATGAAGTCTTTCAATCCTAGGCTCTCAACAGCCCATTTGACATTCTCAAAACTCGCACCCGACCTCCCAATGGTGATATTTTCCAACAACGTTCCCTGAAAAATGGTCTCTTGGCTAAGGCATTCGCCAATGACACTACGCAAACTGCTGGGGTTGAGGCTTCCAATGCTCAAATTGTTGTAGGAAATGCTTCCCATTTGCAGGTCGTACATCCCGGCGAGCAAATTGAGAAGAGTCGATTTGCCGGAGCCGTTGCTTCCACTGACGCAAATCTTTTCACAGGCTTCAACGTTCAAGCTCAAACCTGTCAAAGTAGGAGCTAGTGATTCCGGGTAAGTGAAATGCAGATTGTTGACATCTATCTTCATCCCTGGACTATGGCATTCCTCACCCAAGTCAATTCCTTTGTTGTGTTCCAACTCAAGGTCGACAACTTGGCCCAGCTTTTCCAGAGATGTCAAAACATCATAAATTGATTCAAGGCTAACGACTAGCTTTTCAACGGATGCCATGACCAGCATGATGATGATTTCAGCAGCGACAAACTGCCCGATGTTCATCTGCTGCTGCATGACCAGGACACCACCAATGACCAGCAAACCCAAGGCAATCAACACCTTGAAAACTACCATCATGGAAAATTGCTGAACCAGGATTTTGAAATGCTTCTCGCGAGCATCAAGATACAGGTCAACTTCAACATTCGCCTTTTCAAGGGGAAGGCTGCTGTTGCCAGCCATTTTGAACGAAATATGTGAGCGGGCAAGCTCTTCGAGCCAGTGCGCCAACTCGTACTTGTACTTCGATTCTTTGAGGCTGGCCATGAAGCCGCGACGACCTGTTATTTTGAATATCAAAAATGCCATTCCGACCAACAAGAAACTAAACAAAACAAAAAATGAATGGTAAAATGACAATAGAATCAATCCAAAAATCACCTGGAGGGTCGCCGTGGAAATATCAATCAAAATCTTTGAAATTCCTTTCTGGATCGTCAGCGTATCAAAAAAACGGTTGACCAACTCAGGAGGATAATAATTGTAGATGGCTTCCATCTTGATTCGGGGAAGTCGATAAGCAAACTCGAAAGCCGAGCGTGTGAAAATCTTTTGCTGAAGATTTTCCGTGATGCGCAACTGCATGACCTGAAGCACCCCTGTAAAAGTAATGCCCAACAAGACCAAAACTACCAGCACAATCCAAGAAGTGCTCATCTGCCCACCCTGAATCAGATTCACTAGAGCCTGGATACCAAGAGGGTATGATAGATACAACAAACCATTGAAAATGGAATAGATGTAAACCTGCGCAATATCTTGCTTATCCTGCTTCAGAAGGCGGAGAAGCCTCTTGAAGGGTTGATAATCTTTAGCGTCTGCCATGGGTCGAACTGTTTATTGCCAGAAATACAAGCTGTTTGTAAAACTCAGAAATGGAATCTTCGCCGGATAATGAATTTGTCAATCCTGGGATATGGTCCACAAAAAAACGCTGATTGTGGCTTCCTACGATGATCGTTGTTACCAACATGTTCGGATACTTGAAATCAGGCTGAATTTCGAGCACGATATCACAAATCCTACCTACCAGTTTTTGATAGCTGGCAAAAACACCACTGGTATGGGAATTGTCAACATCACGGGAAAGATAGGACTTTGCAGATTCGGAAATCACGATTTTGAACAATTTTGTTTCGTCGATATGGCTAATTCGATAATGCTGGTTGACTTTCATGGTCAACAAATCAACGGCAATGTTCAATCTTTCGTATGGATTTTCGATATTCGATAATGAGAAAACCAAGCGATACTCCATCCAACTCCAAAACCAGGAGGTCAGATAAAGCAAAATCTTGTGTTTGCTTTCAAAATATCTGTAAATCGAGGCCTCCGAGGTGTTCAGTCGCGTTCCGAGCTTACGGAAGGTAAAGGCCTCGAAACCCATCTCGGCAATCATCTCAACGCTCTCGAAGACAATGCGCTGCCCAAGCTCGCTGCTCTGCGGGTTCTTCAAATAGGTGCTCGTGCAAGCGTTGATGGAAATATTCGATAGTAAGTCTTTCATTGTTCCTAGGGATTACATTGCAAAGCTAAAAGTATTACTTATACTTACAATAGCTCATTGTGCTTTTTGCAATCATTTAACACTTTCTTTGGCTTAGCATAGGAATGAACTTCCCCAAAGGGTAAACCAAAAGAAAAAAAACCAAGATTACAAGTGCCTAATAACCAATAGCCTACAAATCAGCAAAATGTTCTTGAGCAGAAAGATTGATTATAGGGAAGCAAAGTTTACCCAAATGGATAAATTTTTCTATCTTTGTCGAAAGAAAGCATCCATCATGGCCAAAGACAACGAGACCGAAGAAAAAATCCTGATCGCAGCAAGGCTCGAGTTCCAAGAGAAAGGCCTGGCAGGAGCACGGATGCAAGCCATTGCCGACCGCGCGGAAGTGAACAAAGGACTGCTTCATTATTACTTCAAGAACAAAGACTCCCTATTCAATGCCATATTCTCAAAAGCCATTCGGCAACTGATGGCGGAGATTTTCCCGATTTTGGAAAGCAAATTGCCCGATTACGAAAAATTCCAACGACTGGCCGAACGCTATACCGAACACATTTCAAAAAATCCCGAACTTCCCAAATTCGTCCTGGGCGAAATAAGCAAAAACCCGCAAGAATTTTTTCAAAGATTTCTCCCAGAAAATGCAAAAGGCGCGGCACGGAAGATGCTCGACAACCAACAATCTGAACAAGCAGGCCAAGAAATTTCAGTCGTTGACAAACAGCACTATTTTTTGGATCTGATCTCGATGGTGCTGCTTCCCTACATCGCCCGGCCCCTCATCGAGTTTTTTTTCGCACTTGAAGGTAACGAATTCAATCAAATCATGAGTGAGAGAAAAACACACATCCAAACCGTCATGACAAAAATCATGAAGTAATTTTTTTTGCCGTCAATTTACCCAAATGGATAAACCAGAAAAACATGAAAAAGATAATCACACTACTCGCCTTGCTCTGCAGTGCCTACGCGAATGCACAATCCGACTCGCTCAGCCTTTCGAGCATTTTGCGGAGCACGCAGGAGAACTTTCCCCTGATCGAAAAAAAGGCCCTGCAAGATCAAGTCCTAGAGCTGAACCTCAACAACGCTGACATTGCTTGGCTACCGCGCATAAGCATCAACGCGCAAGCCACTTACCAATCGGAAGTGGTGGAGTTCGACCTCCCTTTGCCCAACTTCGAAGGCATTGACCTGCCCCACGCCAGGGCCCAAGCCTACGTCGATGTGCAACAAACACTCTACGATGGCGGCAGAACCCAGCAAATCAGGGAAATGGCGCAGAGCGAAAATGCAGTCGAAGCCGCAAGCCTTGAACTGGATATCAAACAAGTCCAAAAAAGCAGCATCGCCATGTACTACTCCGTTCTGCTCACCCGGCAACAAAAAGGAATCATGGAAAATTCGCTCGGACTGTTGGATGCCCGAATTGAAAGCCTTCGCCTGGCAGAACGTGATGGAGTCGCCACCGCAATGGATGTCATGCAGCTTGAAGCCCGACGAATTGAGCTTGTGCAAAACATCCAATCGCTCGAACAAAGAGAGCTGAAACAACTGGAACAGCTTGAAATGCTGTCTGGTACAGCAATCGCACCCAACAGCATATTCGATGACCAGGCCGCCCAAAAGCTTGAGAGCAGCCAGGAGGCGCAAATGTCCGAGTTGCTTCTTCTCGAAGCGAAGGTACAGCGCCTGGAGGCCATGTCGAACCTACAAGCCCGGCAGCGAAACCCTACACTTGCGGCTTTTGGGCAAGCAGGTCTCGGCTATCCCAACCCACTGAATTTTTTTGACAACGCGGTGGCTCCTTATTACTTGGTAGGCATTCGGTTTTCGTGGCAGCCCTGGGACTGGCGACAAACCGACAACCAGATGCAAATTCTGAATCTCCAGCGCGACATGATCGGACTTGAAATGCAAAATATGGAACGCAACCTCAACATTGAGCAACTTAGAGTGGAATCGGAAGTCGTCCAATTTGAAAAACAAATTGAAAATGACTTGGAATTGATACGGTTGCGCATTCAAATTCGAGAACTTAGCGAGTTCCAGCTTGAGCAAGGCATCATTCGCTCAAACGATTACCTCGAACAGCTCAAGCTAGAAGAAGAGGCGCTTCTTCAAAATGCGCTGCACCGCGCACAATTGGACATGAACCGCGTCATGCTGCTTCACCACAAAGAAATGATCAACTTCTAAATCACAAAACCATGAAAAAGTACCTTGTTCTGATCCTATTGCTGGCAACAGCCTGCGAAAACCAAGAAGTTACGGTGGACGCATACGGCACACTGGATGCGGAAGTCATCAAGATTTTTCCTGAAACCAATGGCAAAATCACAGGCTTCCAATTGCATGAAGGCCAAGACATCGCCGCCGGACAGGTCGTCGCGACGGTTGATACGGCGATGCTCCACCTGCAACGCGAACAACTGCGGGCACAAGGCCGACTCATCGAGACCAAAACACCCAACCTTAGCCTGGAGCTCGCCGTGATTGACCAAGAAATCTCCACGGCGAAAGCAGAGCTGCAACGATTTGAGAACCTGGCAGAAAGCGGAGCCGCTACGCAGAAGCAGGTGGACGACCTCCGGGCTATGTTGGCCATGCTTGCCCGCAAACGCGATGCCGCGGCAGCAAAGAACCTCCCTGTTGCTCAAGAACTTGAGCTACTGCAAGTGCAAATCGAGCAAGTGGAGCTGCAGATCAGTAAGGCCAGCATCAAATCCCCAATCCGGGGAACCGTCCTGCAAACGCTGGCGCACTTGGGCGAAATGGCCATGACCGGAGTTCCCATCGCGCAAATCGCAGACCTGGACAGCCTGACGGCCAAAGCGTTCGTAACCGCCGAACAGTTGCTGACCCTAAAACTCGGGCAACAGGTAGAAGTATGGGTGGACGCAGCACCAGGCGAGTACGCAAAACACAATGGAACCATCACCTGGTTCGCACAACAAGCCGAGTTCACACCCAAAAACATACAAACGCAACCCGAGCGGGCGACGCTTGTGTACGCGATCGAAATCAAAGTTCCGAACGATGGATCGCTCAAAATTGGAATGCCGGTGGAAATTCACTTCGGACAAAAACAAGAAGAATGATTAGCTTGAAAAACATAACAAAGAAATACGACAAGGTCGTAGCGCTGGATCACATCAGCTTTGAAGTTCCGCAGGGAAGCCTTTTCGGTCTTATCGGGCCGGACGGAGCAGGCAAAAGCAGCCTTTTCAGGATTCTGGCCACCTTGATGCTGGCCGACGAAGGGACGGCTACAGTTGACGGAATGGACATTGTTTCAAACTTCCAGACCATCCGAAATCTGGTCGGCTATATGCCAGGACGATTTTCACTCTACCAAGATTTGTCAGTCGAAGAAAACCTGGCCTTTTTCGCGACAGTTTATGGCACGACCATCAGCGAAAATTATAGCCTCATCAAAGACATCTACGACCAAATCGCGACCTTTCGCAACCGCAGAGCGGGAGCTCTATCGGGGGGGATGAAACAGAAACTGGCCCTGTCCTGCGCGCTGGTCCACCGCCCGAAACTGCTCCTGCTCGACGAACCCACAACTGGCGTTGACCCAGAATCGAGAAAAGAATTTTGGCAAATCCTTGGAAATCTGCGCAAAGAAGGCATCACCACGCTGGTCTCGACCCCTTTCATGGACGAAGCATCGCTTTGCGATCAGGTGGCGCTGATACACAAAGGAAAAATCCTGGCCGTTGATAGCCCCGCCCAAATTTGTGCAAAATTTGAGCAAACCATCTGGGGCGTCAAGAGTGAACAGCCCCGTTTTATCGTGTTGAACCACTTGAAAGCCTTGAGCTATGCCCGCTCCGTCCAAATCTTCGCAGAAGAAATTCATGTCACCTCGTGGCTAGACGATGATGAGACACTCAAAAAACTGAACAACGACTTGACGAAACTTGGGCACCTGGACTTGGCAATAAAGCGAGTTGAAGCCAGCATTGAAGATGTTTTCATGGAATTCATGCAATTCACCAACAACCAGAAAAATGAGCATTGAAAACACAATCGTCGTGCGAGAACTGACCCGCACATTTGGGAGCTTCACTGCTGTCAACCACATCTCCTTCGAAGTCGCCAAAGGTGAAGTGTTTGGCTTCCTGGGAGCCAACGGTGCAGGAAAAACCACTGCCATTCGGATGATGTGCGGCCTCCTGAAAGCTTCGTCAGGAAGTGCGAAAGTAGCTGGCTATGACATCAATACCGAATCGGAAATGGTGAAAAAGAACATTGGCTACATGAGTCAAAAGTTCAGCCTCTATCCAGACTTGACAGTCTTTGAAAACTTTCGGCTCTACGGAGGCCTCTATGGGCTCAGCAACAAGGAAATCAAGAGAATAGCCCAAGAAAAGCTTGAAAAACTCGGCCTCCAAGATTTGGCGAGCCGAATGGTCGGGGCATTGCCCTTGGGCTGGAAACAAAAGCTCGCCTTTGCCGTTGCCACGGCCCACTCACCCAAGATCGTTTTCTTGGACGAGCCGACGAGCGGAGTCGATCCGCTGGTACGCAGGCAATTCTGGGAGATGATTTACGAAGCAGCGCAACAAGGCACAACCATCCTTATCACAACACACTACCTTGATGAAGCCCAATATTGCGACAGGGCCTCCATCATGGTAGAAGGAACCATCAAGGCCTTGGGCGAACCACTCGCCCTGATGAAGGAGCACGATGCAAAATCAATGGATGAAGTATTTTTCAAAATAACCCGCTGAACATGAAAGTATTCATAGCGTTTGTCATCAAAGAACTTAGGCACATTGTTCGTGATTTGCGAACCTTGATGCTGCTCTTCGTGATTCCGGTTCTACTGGTCCTGCTGTTCGGATTCGCCATCACGACAGAGATAAAAAATGCGACTTTTGCCGTATGGAACCGCTCAAATGACCAGGCATCCATCTCGCTGGTGAACAAAATTTCATCCTCGGGCTACTTTGTTTTGAAAGGCTATGTTGAAAGCGAGCAAGAAGTTGCCCAAATGTTCGAAAGCGGGACCGCCCAGGTCGTGCTCGTGATTCCGGACGACTTTGCCGAGAGCCTGGCCAAGGGCGAAAAGACTCAAATCTTGCTGCTGGCCGATGCTTCGGATCCCAATATCGCCAACACGCTGGGGAATTATCTCAAAGCGATTGTAGCTGATTTTCAGCAAGATTATCGACCCATGACACAACAAGTAGGCCAACTGGACTTGCGCGTCCGGATGTGGTACAATCCGCGGCTGGAAAGCTCGTACTACTTTGTGCCCGGGGTCGTTACGGTCATCATCACGCTGATTTCTGCCATGATGACCTCGGTTTCCATCGCCCGTGAAAAAGAGCTGGGAACCTTGGAAGTACTCCTGGTTTCGCCCATGCGTCCGCTCGTGGTGGTCTTGGCCAAGGCTGTTCCCTACATGGGGATCGCTCTCTTGAACACGTTTTCCGTGTTAGCCCTTTCGCGCTGGGTTTTCCATATGCCCTTCGAAGGAAGTCTTGTGCTGATTGGGCTGCTTTGTCTTTTGTTTGTCATGACAGTATCGGCAATGGGGCTATTCATTTCATCAATAGTTTCCACGCAGCGACTGGCACTGCTGATTTCGCTGGTCGGTTTGTTTCTGCCCACCATGCTGCTTTCTGGCTTCATTTTCCCCATCGAGAGCATGCCCCTCCTGCTCCAGTGGCTGAGCAGTGTTTTGCCCGCACGGTGGTTCATCTACATCATCAAAGCATTGCTGATGAAGGGTAGCGACTTCATGGCGATTTGGAAAGAGAGCGCGATACTGCTTGGCATGACGCTGTTCTTTTTTGCACTGAGTATCAAGAACTTTAAAAATCGACTCGAATGAAAATCGTCTGGTTTCTGCTTCAAAAGGAATTTTTGCAAATCGTTCGGGACAAGTTCATGTTTCGGCTGATCTTTGCCCTGCCCATTGTGCAGATGTTGATTTTGGCCAATGCCGCCACCTTCGACATCAAGGATCTGCGTTTGTACCTTGTAGATGCTGACAAGAGCGCACAATCGCGCGCCTTGTCGGAGCGATTCACGGCTTCGCCGTACTTTGTCATTGTGGGTAACGACACCCACTCGCTAGGCGCGGAATCGATCCTCGACCGGGGGGAAGCCGACATGGTTCTGGTGATTCCCGAAGGATTCGAGGAAAGGATGCTTCGATGGGAAAATGCAGAGCTTCAATTGCTTGTGGATGCGATAAACGGCACCAAGGCCGGCTTAGGTTCGAGCTATGTGCAACAGATTGTCGGCAGATTTCAACAAGAGGCGCTTGCCAGCAAAAACCTGAGTGCTAGAATATCCATCGCACAGATTGAAATACAACAACAAAACTGGTACAACCCAGAAGAGGATTACAAGGCATTCATGGTTCCGGGCATCTTGGTGATGCTTGTTACGCTGTTGTCGATGTTTCTTGCTTCATTGAACATCGTTCGAGAGAAAGAATCGGGAACTATCGAGCAGCTCAATGTAACTCCCATCCAAAAACATCACTTTTTGATCGCGAAATTGCTTCCTTTCGCGCTGTTGTCGCTCTTGGTCTTGATCATCGGGCTTGTGGTGGCACGCATCGCGTTTGGAATCGAAGTGGTGGGCAGCTTGGCTTTGGTTTTTGGCTTTTCAACACTGTACTTGTTCGCAGGCATGGGATTGGGCATCCTGATTTCCAACAACGCGGACAACCAGCAACAGGCCATGTTCACAGCGTTTTTTTTCCTGATCATCTTCATTCTGATGAGCGGCCTTTTCACTCCCATCGAGAGCATGCCCGACTGGGCGCAGGCGATGGTCAAGGTCAATCCACTGGCCTACTACATCGAGTTCATGCGGCTGGTGATGCTCAAAGGCAGTGGTTTTGAGGAAGTTAAGCACCTTTTCGGCTCAATGGCGATCTATGTGGCGGTGGCCAATTTCTTCGCGCTGATCACCTACCGAAAAGTAACGTCTTGAGCCTTGAGCGAAGGGCTTAGCCGTTGGGGCGCAGGATGGTCTTTCCTTGGCTAAGGTTGGCGGCATAGGCCAAGAAGGCTTGCGGGGCGTCGTCCAAGCTGGCCAGGCGGGCGACCTGGGTACGGAAGCGGCCTTCTGACAGGTAGCTTTCCACCTTTGCCATGTCGTGTTGGAATTGGCTAGGTCCGGCGCTGACAAGGCTTTCGGTCAGGATGAATCCGCCCAAGGTCTTGCCGTTGTAGATGATGTCGAGCGGATGAATGCCTCCGATGGGTTTCCCGGAAATGGCACCGTAGCTGATAACCCGCGCGTTGTTGGGCATGGCAGCAAACAAGGTTCCGGGCATTTCGGCCCCAACGGCATCGAGGGCCAGCCGGGCATCCAATTGGTGGGCCAGGGCTTTGAGTTGGGCGAAGAAAGTCGGCTCGGAAGCATTCAGAACGTGGGCTTGGCCACTGGCTTTCAGGCTGTTGACCTGCTCATCTTTCCGGACGATGTTGATGATTGTGAACTCCATCTCTTGCGCCAGGCCTCGAAGCATTCCGGCGAGCTGGCTGGCGGCGGCCGTTACAATGGCGGCTCCCCCAGGGCTTGCCTTGGCAATCCGGGCCAAGGCAATAGCTGTCAATGGGTTGACAATCATTCCGGCGGCCTGCTCGGCTTGGGTCGAATCGGCCAGGCGGTACGAGAAGGCCGCGTTGGCGACACAGTGTTTCGCCCAAGTTCCGGCAAGATGCGGCTGGGCCACGAAGGCAATCCGTTCGCCCAAGCGGTTTTCGAGCGCAGCGCTTCCCACTCCTACGATTTTGCCACAAGCCTCGAAACCCGGGACGGTCGGCAGTGAACGCTTGATGCCGTACTGCCCCGAAAGGAAGCTCAAATCGGAAGGATTGCAGGTGGTGGCTTCGACTTCGACCAACAGTTCAAAAGGCTTCAAGTCAGGAAGTTGCACTTCGCGAACCTGCAAACCCAGCAAAGCCTGCGGAAGGTTGGCATCGTACTTTTCGAGGACTAGGGCTGTTGTTTTCATGGTGTTGAAATCTTAAAACATTTGCATTTCGTGAAGGCGCTTGTAATATTTTCCGACGCGGATCAACTCTTCGTGGGTACCACTTTCGACGATTTGTCCCCGGTGCATGACGTGTATAATGTCAGCATGTTTGATAGTCGAGAGCCGGTGGGCAATGACGATGGAGGTTCGGTTGCGCATGAGCTTGAGCAGGGCTTCCTGGACGAGCCGCTCGGATTCGGTGTCGAGGGCCGAGGTGGCCTCGTCGAGGATCATGATGGGCGGGTTGCGCAGGACGGCGCGGGCGATGCTGATGCGCTGGCGCTGTCCGCCGGAGAGCCTGTCGCCGCGGTCGCCGATGTTGGTCTGGTAGCCTTGCTCGGCCTCGATGATGAACTCGTGGGCGTTGGCGACTTTGGCGGCGGCCTCGATGTCTGCCTGCTCGGCCTCAATTCCGAAGGCGATATTTTCGGACAAGGAACCGTTGAACAAGATGGGGTTTTGGTTGACATTTCCCATCAATGACCTGAGGTCCAGGATTTTAAGATCGCGGATTTCCACATCATCAATGAAGATGCGGCCTTCTTGTATGTCATGGAAACGCGGGATCAGGTCCACAAGGGTCGATTTCCCGGAGCCCGATTGGCCCACGAAGGCAATGCTCTTGCCCTTTTCGATGGTGAGGTTGATGTCCTTCAGCACCCATTCGTTCTGGTACTTGAAGCTGACGTTTTCGAATCGGATGGAACGGTTGAAATCCTTGACGGGAATGGCATTCGATTTCTCGACGATTTTCTCCTCTTCGGCAAGCAGCTCGTCGATGCGTTCCATGGCCGACATTCCTTTTACAATGTCATAATACGAAGTCGTAAGGGCTTTTGCGGGTGTTATGATTTGCGAGAAAATGGCCAAGTAGGCGATGAAGGATTGCGGTTCGATACTGCCGTTTTGAAGCACCATCACCCCACCAAACCACATGACCACGACCATGACCGTAATGCCCATAAATTCGCTCAAAGGCGAGGCCAAGTAATGGCGTTTGTACATTCCACGGGTTGTCTTGCGGAACATCTCGTTCTGGCGGGCGAAAACATCTTTCATCTTGGCCTGGGCATTGAAAGCCTTTATGACGCGCATGCCCGTGATGGTCTCATCGACAATGGACATGAGCTCGCTAAGCTGCTCTTGGCTTAGGCGGGAGGTTCGTTTGAGGCCCCCAGCTATCTTGCTGATAGCAAATGCGCTAAGTGGCAAAAGCACAAGGATGAACAGGGTCAGCTTGAAACTCATGACGAAAAGCGTCACCATGAAGAACAGGATGTTCAAAGGATGGCGGAATGCCATTTGTATGGAACTAATGACCGAGCTTTCAACGATTTGAACATCGCTGGTGATACGTGTTATGACATCGCCCTTGCGGGTTTCGGTGAAAAAGCCGAGCGGCAGGATGATGAGTCGGTCGTAGATGATGCGCCGAATGTCGCGAACAATGCGAGTGCGCAAATCGGCCATTTGGTGATTGGCCAAGAAAATGAAGACATTTTTCAAGAAAAACATGCTTGCAACAGAAAAGCAAACAAAAGCCAATGCCGAAGTTTTGCCTTGTTCGATGATCAAATTGCTGAGCAAATAGTAGAAATTGTGGGTGAGCGAGTCAATGTCCATGGCGAAGGGCACCGTCTCGGTTACCAAGGGCTGGGTATTGAAAAGAATCCCCAAGAAAGGGATGATGAGGGTAATCGAGAATAGCGAGAAAATCACCCCGAAGAGGTTATAGACGATGTTCATCACCGCCAGGAGCTTGTAGGGTGCGATGAACCGCAGTATGACACCGTAAAATTCTTTCATCGTCTGGAAAAGAATGCTTAAATGGATGAGGGATTCAGAAAAAGCGGGGGCTCGAATCAGATTTCAGAAGCATCGGCTTCGGCAAAAGGCACTAGCGCGTCGTGGATCTGCTTGAGCTCTTCCACCTTTCGCAGCTCGTTCTTCTTTTCGAAGGCGACGATAAGGGTCATGATCAAACGCTTGATTGTCTGGACATTAGAGCACGGAACATAATGGCTCGGGCTTTCTGTCATCTTTTGCGACTTGAGGTAGAAGTCGATTTCGCGTCGGCTGAGGACGGTTCCCCTGCTGTAGGGGTTGATATAGAAAAGCATGTCGTCGGGCAGGGTCTCGCTTCTGCCGAGGCTGTTCTCGTCCTGGAAAGCCAGGATGAAGTTTCGGGGCAGGTTGACGCCAAAAATGGGAAGGCCGAGGGCTTGCGCCACGTGGGCGTAAATGAGCGAAAGGGAAATCGAGTTTCCCTTTTTGCTGCGCAAGACCTGTTGGATGAAGGAGTTGTCGGGCGAATAGATGTTCGAGTTGTTCCGGCTGAACTTGTGGACATCGAAGATGATGTGGTTGAGGACCTTGACTTTCTCGAGGGCGGTGAGGTCCTGGCTCATCTCGGCCATGGCGTCCTGCTTGATGCGCTCGACAATGTCGAGGACTTCGTCGAGCTCGAGCGAAGGGAACTGGTAGCGAGCTACCCAGTAGGCCCCGACCATGATGTTGCGCCCGCCATCCTTGGCCCATTCCTCGATTCTTTTCAGCGTGTTTTGATACTGTATTTCGGCGACGATGCTCTCGACGCGGTTCTGGAAGAGCTCGTCGTTGGAATTTTCCCAGGCGGACTCCAAGTCGGGCACGGCTTCTATGCCCCAATTGAGCAGCGATTCGCGAATGGCGGCGAAAACTTGCGGGTCAGGATCCTCGAGAAGGGTCAGAATGGCTTTGAGTTCGGACTTTTCCACGGTGCTGTTATGAGGAGAGTTGGACAAGGACGTTTTCCAGCAGTTTTTTGACGGCGGCCTTGTAGTCTTTGCTGTACTCCTTGCGGATGCGGTTGGCAATGATGGAGCAGAGGGTTACGGCCTGGTGCCCCATGAGCTTGGAAAGCCCATAAATGGCCGAGCCTTCCATCTCGAAGTTGGTGACGCGCAGGCCGGAGTGGCTGAAGCGGGCGAGCTTGTCGTTGAGCAGCGGGTCGGCCGGGGCCAGCCGAAGCGCGCGGCCTTGCGGGCCGTAAAAGCCTGGCGCTGAGACGGTCATGCCCCTGACGACTCCCTCGAAGTCCATCTTCCGGGCCAACGGCTCGGCACATCGGACGAAGTAGGGCTTGGCCAGCAGCGGATTCCAATCGACCTGCTGGTAGAAGTCGGCTTCCATCTGGGCCTCGGCGAGCCGCTCGCGGTGGGCGTAGAAGTTGAGCAGGCCGTCGAAGCCGATGGCCACCTCGGTGAGCAGGGGCGTCTCGATGGGCAGGTCGGCCTGGAGCGAGCCGGAGGTGCCCACGCGCACGAAGTTGAGCGACACGGGCTTGTCCTTGATCTGCCGGGTCTTGAGGTCGATGTTGCGGACGGCGTCGAGCTCGTGCAGGACAATGTCGATGTTGTCGGTGCCGATGCCCGTTGAAATCGCGGTGAAGCGCTTGCCGTTGAACCAGCCGGTCTGGGTGAAGAACTCGCGGTTGCTTTTTTGGGTCTCGACCTTGTCGAAGAAAGAGGCGACGGTCTCCACGCGGGCGGGATCGCCCACCAGGATGATGTCGTCGGCCACTTCTTCGGGGTGGAGGTGCAGGTGGAAGATGCTGCCGTCGGGGTTGAGGATCAGTTCCGACTCGCCTATGGTCCTGTTGTCCATTTTTGGGAGGTGTTCATGGTTGACAAAGGGCCAAATCTAAGCAAAAAAACGGGAAAGCCCAAGCTTCGGCAAGCATGTCGGTAGGCGCGCGCAAGGTTCAGAGGCCCAGGTGGCGGGCAATGACCAGGCGCTGTATCTCGGAGGTTCCCTCGCCGATCTGGAGCAGGCGCTGGTCGCGGTAAAAGCGCTCGACTTGGTAGTCTTGCATGAGGCCGTATCCGCCATGCAGTTGGACGGCCTCGTCGGCCACGCGCCGGGCGACCTCGGAGCAGTAGAGCTTGGCCATGGCGGCCTGCTTGCCGAAGGGCTTGCCGTTGTCCTTGAGCCAGCAGGCGTTGTAGAGGAAGGTCCGGGCCAGCTCGATCTCGGTGGCCATGTCGGCGAGCTTGAAGGTGTTGACCTGGAAATGGGCGATCTTCTTGCCGAACTGCTCGCGCTCCTGGGTGTAGCGCAGGGCCAGCTCGAAGGCGCCTTGCGCGCAGCCCAGGCCCATCGCGGCGATGGAAAGGCGGCCGCTGTCGAGGGTCGCCAGCATGATCTTGGACCCGTCGCCGCGCTTGCCCAGCAGGTTCTCCTCGGGCACCCGGCATTGGTCGAAGTAGAGCTCGGCGGTATCGGAGGCCCGCCACATCATCTTGCCTTTCATGGACTTGCGGCTGAAGCCGGGAGTCTCGGCGGGCAGGATCAGGGTGGAGAACTCCTTGCGTCCGCCCGCCTCGCCCGTGATGGCCTGCACCGTGGAGCCGATGTTGATGCGGGCGGCCCCGTTGGTGATGAAGATCTTGCTGCCGGTGATGACCCACTGGCCGTCTTCGAGGCGCGCCCGGGTCTTGCTGCCCCGCGAGTCGCTGCCGGCGTCCGGCTCGGTCAGGCCGAAGCCCCAGAGGTGCTCGCCGGTGGTGAGTCGGGGCAGCCAGCGGCTCTTCTGCTCGGGCGTGCCGTACTTGAGCAAAGGCCCCAGGCCCAGCGAGTTGTGGGCCGCGACGGTGGCCGCGTGCGAGCCGTCGATCCGGGCGACCTCCTCGACGGCGATGATGTACGACAGGGTATCCAGGCCCAGCCCGCCATGCTCTTCGGGGACCTGGACGCCCATGAGGCCGATTTCGCCCATCTTTCGGGTCAATTCCTCCGAAAATTCGGCTTTTTCGTCCAGCTCTTGGGCGCGGGGCTTGATCACGCGTTCGGCGAACTCGCGAACGGTCTGCCGGATCATCCGGTGGTCGTCGGTCATGAAGGGGAAATCCATCGTCCTGGTTTTTGATTTTTTGGGGTTGCGATGCGCAAAGATAGGAAAAAGCACGGCCCGAGACCTTCCGAAAACGTTTGAAATGGGCTTTTTCATTCTTGATTCGCCACAATCGGCTATCTTAGGGGCTGCTTGCGCGCTGGCTTGCGGACACCTGAAAAAAAACCAACCTGAAAAATGCGAGAAAATGCGAAAATCGCCGTCCTAGGGGGCGGCAGTTGGGCCACGGCCATCATCAAGATGCTGATGGAAAATTCCGTCGATGCCCCCCTGAACTGGTACATGCGCGACCCGAAGAACGTCGAGCACGTCAAGCTCCACCACCACAACCCGCACTACCTCAGCTCGGTAGAGATCCACCTGGAGCGCTCCGACATCCACCTCTGCTCCGACATCAACCAGGTCGTCGAAGGGGCCGAGGCCGTCGTGCTGGCCATTCCGTCGGCCTTCCTGAAGCAGGAGCTCGACAATCTGCGGGTTCCGCTGCGCGACAAGTTCGTCATCTCGGCCGTCAAGGGCATCATCCCCCAGGGCAACCAACTGGTGATGGACTACTTGATGCATAACTTCGGCCTGCCCGAGCAGAACCTGGGGCTGATCGGCGGCCCCTGCCACGCCGAGGAGGTGGCCCTGGAGCGCCTTTCGTACCTGACCCTGGCCAGCCCCGACCCCGCCAAGGCCGACTGGCTGGCCAGCCGCCTGCGCAACCGCTACATCCGCACGAACGTCTCGGACGACGTGTTCGGCATCGAGGTGGCCGCGGTGCTCAAGAACATCTTCGCCATCGCCTCGGGCCTCTGCCACGGCCTGGGCTACGGCGACAACTTCCAGGCCGTGCTGGTTTCCAACGCGTTGCAGGAGATGAAGCGCTTCATCAACACGGTTTACCCGGCCAAGCGTTCCACCAAGGAATCCGTCTATCTGGGCGACCTGCTCGTTACGGCCTACTCCAACTTCAGCCGCAACCGCATGTTCGGCAGCATGCTCGGCGGCGGCTACTCGGTCAAGGCCGCCCAACTCGAGATGAAGATGGTGGCCGAGGGCTACTACGCCACCAAGTGCATCCACGAAATCAACCTCGACCACGGCGTCGAGATTCCCATCTGCCAGGCCGTTTACCAGATCGCCTACCAGCAGAAGCCGCCCGCCCCGGTCATCCAACGGCTGGCCGAACAGCTCCGCTAATGCCCCTGTTGGCCGATGTTCTTGCTTTTTCGTTTCGGAAATGGAACATAATCCGCGAAAATTGAAGATATTTGCCTCCATCAATCAACAGCACCCTTCCGATGGAAACCATCAAACTCAAGCTCGAAAACACCTTCGGCTTCATCTCCGAGGCCACCGTCCACGATTTCAAACGCCTGGCCGTTGAAGCCAACCAGGCCCTGCACGAGAAGACGGGCGCCGGAAACGCCTTCCTGGGCTGGGTGGACCTGCCCAACCAGATCGACGAGGCCCTGCTGGCCGACATCGAGCAGACCGCCCGCAACCTCAAGGAAAAAGCCGAGATCGTCGTAACCATCGGCATCGGCGGCTCATACCTGGGCGCCAAGGCCATCATCGAAGGCCTCTCGCACACCTACTCGCAGCTCCGCCGCGACCGCGAGTATCCCCTGGTCCTCTTCGCCGGCAACAAGATCTCCGAGGAGTTCGTCTGGGACATCGAGGACATCCTCAAAGACCGCGACTTCGCCCTGATCGTCATCTCCAAATCCGGCACCACCACCGAGCCGGCCATCGGATTCCGCCTGCTCAAGAACGACCTGGAGCAACGCTACGGAAAAGACGGCGCCCGCGAGCGCATCGTGGCCATCACTGACGAGTCCAAAGGCGCCCTGCGCACCATGGCCGAACAGGAAGGCTACAAGACCTTCGTGATTCCTGACGACGTCGGCGGACGATTCTCGGTGCTGACGCCCGTGGGCCTTCTGCCCATCGCCACCGCCGGCTTCGACATCCGCGCCCTGGTGGCCGGAGCCCGCGACATGGCCGCCGCCACGACGCCCGAAGTCCCCTTCGAGCAAAACCTCGCCTGCCTCTACGCCGCCACCCGCAACGCCCTGTACGACAGGGGCAAACGCATCGAAATCCTGGTCAACTACAACCCCAAGCTCCAGTACATGGCCGAGTGGTGGAAACAGCTCTACGGCGAAAGCGAAGGCAAGGAGCAGAAAGGCATCTACCCTTCGAGCGCCAACTTCACCACCGACCTGCACTCGCTCGGACAATACATCCAAGACGGCCTGCGCAACCTCTTCGAGACCATCATCACCATCGCCGAACCCAACCGCCAGGTGCTCATCCCCCACGACGACCAGGACCTCGACAAGCTCAACTTCCTGGCAGGCCAGCGCGTGGACTTCGTCAACAAAATGGCCGAGCTCGGAACCCTGATCGCCCATACCGACGGAGGCGTCCCCAACATCGTCCTGGAAATGCCCCGGCTCGACGCCTACTACCTCGGCCAGGTCATCTACTTCTTCGAGAAGGCCTGCGGCATCAGCGGTTACATCCTGGGCATCAACCCCTTCGACCAACCCGGGGTAGAAGACTACAAGAACAACATGTTCGCCCTGCTCGGCAAGCCCGGTTTCGAGGAAGCCACCGCCAAGATCCGCCAGCGCGTGGTCTGAACTTCCGAATTTCGGATCCACTGATCACCCGATCACCCCAAAAAGTCCTCCTCGCGGAGGACTTTTTTTGTTCTCCTTCCTGAACAATGGGCCTTGCATTTTCACCGAAGACGAAGCCCATCCATGAAAGCGCAAATACCAAGTTGCATTCATTGCTGGAAAATCCCGAGTACCAGCGTCCGACAAAATTTGGGTCGAATCGCAAACCGATGACACGAATTTGGCAGATAATTCGGCTTTGATGAATACCTTGGTCTTCGTCAAAACTTACCTTACAAATTCATAGGTTATCATACGGTAATAAGGTTATTTTGACCCCGACAATTGATTTTCTACTAAGATTTTACCCAAAAAAAAGGTCTTATCACTCCATAACAATCATCACCTTAGTAGAAATTCTAACATGTGGTGGATTGAACCTTATTACCTTGTTGATCCAGAAATCCTAGTGCGGGCTAGGGTTTCTTGATGTTGTGTTTCGTGGGTCGAGAATTTCACCTTTGAAAAATTGGTCACAAATATCCTGACTATTGGTCTCGTGCCATTTTTAGGCAACACGAATAGCCATATTCTTCGATTTGAAAAGCGGGTTATGCGAAAGAACACCAACTGATCCTCATGTCAAAATGATTGCTACATGGGAAGTCATTTGCATGTTTTTTTTATTCGCCTCAAATAGCTTCACGCCATGATCTTCCAAGAACTCGACTGCGAAATCGCTTAGTGCTGTATTCTTGTTGGGGTAGAATATTGGGGTGCAAACATACGCTTCCAGAGAATATCCAACAAAGTTAAAGCGATGCAAATCAAATTGCTTTTTGATGAGCCCAAACATACCTCTGAGTTGCCGAACAGCTTTTGACCTATTTTCCAAGATTGTTTTCGGATTCGAACTTGTCGCATTCAACTTGAATTCGACAAAGCAAAAATCTTTCTCATCAAAAAAGATGCAATCGCAACGTTCGCTTTGTTTGCTGGACAAAAAACAACCATCAACAGACCAAACCGCTACTTTATTGGCTCTTTCATTTGTGATTTCAAAATATTTTTGCTTTTCCACTTCCGATAATGTCAGACGAATGGTAATACACTTTCCAGCAAGTTCATTATCCTCGATATAAAATAATTGTCCGGTTTCATACTCAATGCAATCGGAAGGCTTAATCACACTCCCTTTGAATGCGGTATCCAACTGTAGAATCATTTTATCAATTTTCATCTTCTCTTACAAATTTTTGAGCATGAATGTTATACAATTGGTTGAAGTCTCCGCCAAGCATATCCGAAACAGTATCCAGATAATTTTGTTTGATCAAGCCAGTTTTGAGATTAAAAATGCCTTCGCAGTGTATTTCACCCATCAAAGTGTTTCCAATAGAATATGCGCTAAAATTATCGGGATTCAAGTGGTATTGTTGTGGAATTATTTCTTCAACACTTTTAGCTGACTCTGCATTTTTAGAGATAACCCTACTGGCAAATAAGAGATTGTTGATGACGGTAAGCACATACGGACTGTGCGTTGTGATGATCAATTGATTATTGGCATTGGAGTTAAGCATCAGCGAAAGCAATTCAAGCAAATGCTTTTGCGCAACTGGAAACAAATGGGCTTCTGGCTCTTCTATGATTCTCAAAACACTCTGATTTTCAAGGATTACAAGAAACAAATCTTGCAAGATTCTTATAGATTCCTTTTGCCCAGAAGAGGCATTCGATAGAAATACATATTCCCCGGTTGTTTTGTTCACAACGATTTTTTCACCCGAATTATCAATAATATATTGACCCTTTAAAATTTCATCCACCAAAGACTTGATGCTCACTAGTCGCTTAATTTCTGAATTGTTATCCGAATAGCTTTCGATCAAACCTTCAAAACTCCCAAATTTTTTAAAAATATCTTTTAATTTGCTTACTCTCTTGACAAAATCCAACATCAAATTTTCATTCATTGTCTTTTCATCAGCATTTCGCTTCAATTTGCTTACTTCAGTAATTAGCTTGCTCTGTTCGATGATTTTACTCTGTAAATCAGCAAAAAAATAGTTTTCAAATAATGTTGAATAACTGATGGTCGCATTTCTTCCTTCGATGATGTACAGTTGATGGGTATGGTTACTTTCGAATAACTCATTGATCAGAAAGGCCAATTGCTGGGCGTATTTGATCTTATTCTGTTCATGTGCCAATTGCTCAAGAATATCCGCTGAATCGAAATCTTTTTGCAATAATTTTTTAATATTTCCAACTGCGGTTCTAAAAGCATCCGTCAAAAAATTATCGCTAAATTGAGCGTGCAATTTCTTATTGGTATCCAAGGACAAGGTCAAGTATTTGCCTTTCTCGACGCTATAATAAAATCGAATCTGGAAATTTGGAAAATGCAAAGTCGATCCAAAGTAATCATAAAATTTTTGTCGTATCGGGAAAATCAAATCTGAGACACTATCAAAATAATCTTTTGATGAGTCTGTATAAATCTGATTGAACAAATCATCTCTAAACGATTTAAAAAAGTAGATCAACTTGGATATGGTACTTTTGCCGCTTGCTTGCTCTCCAATCAAGATTAAAAAATTTTTGACTTCAATTTCAGCATCTTTGATTGCTGCAAAATTATTTATTCCAATTTTTTGCATTTTGTATATTTTTTACAATGTCTGACAGATTACTACAAACAACATCAAAAAAAACACCTTCAACCCATGCCCGACAACTCAAATAGAAACAAGAACCGGCAAGCATTGGCAGATGGTGAGGGTTTTGGCCGGTGTCGGTCACCAAGCGGCTTAGTCCGTGGGCAGCCACGGTATTGCGATTACGATTGTCCATTGAAAGCCTGCGCTTCAGGTTTTCAAATTTACAAACTAAATTTTGAAAAGCAAGAATAGGGTCGATTTTTCCTAGCGCTAAGGCGCGTCATGGCTTGTCGCAGGTTTTGGCGGGGACAAGTCGTTGGTTATCAATACACAAGATGCAATTCCGAAGAAACTCGGCGAAACTTCACAAGCAAAAAGGCTCGCTTCCAAGCGGCTTGTCCCACCCGAATCATCGAGCCCGAGAATCGGGCAGTTTCTGAAAACAGACCCCGGGATCAATTTCTAGTCAAACACATAACCAACTATTCGTTGACGAAATAGCAATTGCTGATTTCCAATAATTTAGCCGTCAAACCCTTATCATCGTCGCGCTGCATCCCTACAAATGTTCCAAGAACTTTTATCTTTACGGAACAAAAACAACGTTTGGCAAGAATGATTGCCCCAACCCTACCAAAGCCCACGCGCAATGAAGAAAACGATTTTGCTCACGCTGTTCGTCGTCCTTGGATTGGCGACGAAGCCCCAAAATGTTGCGGCCCAAGATCTTAACCTCGGCATCAAGCTCGGGGCGCTGACCAGCCAGTTCGCTGGAGAAGGCGCGCCCTCCGAGATCAGCGAGCGCGTCGCGTTCGTGGGAGGCCTGGCCTCGGAGCTCTCCTTCCGCGATGCCAGCGAAGACTGGTCCCGCTTCACCGTGGCCGGGGATTTCTGGCTCGCGCGCCAGGGCGCCGAACACAGCGGCACGATCCAGGGCGAGGAAATTCGCGTGACCACCAGACTCGACTACTTGCAAATGAGCATACTTCCCCGCTTCTACTTTGGCCTGTTTGGCAAAGTGAAAAGCGGATTCTTCGTCAACGCTGGCCCTTATGGCGGACTGCTGGTCAAAGCCAATCAGTCGGGCACGCTCAGCAGCGGCGTCGAGGCCGACGTGTACGCCAAGGCCGACTACAACGTGCCCGACTACGGCTTCGCCCTTGGCGGAGGCTGGGGGCTGGCGGGCATTATGAGCTTCGAATTCCGCTACAACTACGGCATGGCCGACGCCAGCGCCCTCGCGGACAGTTCGCCACTTCACAACCGCGGATGGGCATTTTTCTTCAACCTGGCTTTCCCACTCTACTAAGCCAACAGGACTTTCAATGGCGAAAATGCTGATTTCCAGACAACTGCCCCCTTTCCTTCTCTGGGCCATCTTGGCTTGTTGCTTCTGGGGAAGCCCAGCGCAGGCGCAGGAGGACACCGGCCTGGCCAGCTCGCCTCCGGCCCAAATCCATTCCTTTGACGTACCTAAAACGCTGGATGCCAGAACTTTGCAGCAACTGCCCGAAGAGCGCTGGACACCCGGACACCCCTACGGCTTCAACTTCGGCTACGACAAGGAACAGCGGCTCTTCCGCATCGACTTCCTACCCAGCGCCTCGGGGCGGTATGTGCTCGAACTGGACTACCCCCTGCTCGACACGGTCGAATTGTACCAAATTCGGGATGGCGAGCTGGTGATGCTCCACCAGACCGGCGACGCGTTTCCGTTCAGCAGCAGGCCTTTGCACCACCGCGGTTTCGCCTTCCCGCTCGAGCTGGACGCCACCTCCGACTCGACCTTCTACGTCCGGGTCAGCACCCAGAGCGCGATGAAGTCGAGCCTTGAGATCGGCACTCTGGAGGAACACCTCAATCGGAATATGTCCGATATGCTTTTTCATGGCATTTTTCTAGGTTTCTTGACCGTATTTTTTCTTTTCAGCATGTTTTTGGCCTTCTTGTACAAAGAGCCCTCCTACGCTCTCTACACTGTAACAGCTTTTTTCTTTCTCCTTTTCAGCCTGAGCTGGAATGGCTTGGGCTTTGCCTACTTGTGGCCCAATTATCCGCCCATGAACCGCATCGCCATGCCCTACTCCACCTCGGCCATGCTGGTGATGAGCATTTACTTTTCAAAGTTTTTCTACCTAGGCCGGATCATCGAGCGAACCTGGAAACTGGCATGGCTTTTCAACTTGCTGATTCTGTTGAGCTTGACGCTCTTGGTCTTGCCTTGGGTGGGCACTGGGGCGTATGCCTCGCGGGCCAGCGCCACGCTGGGGCTAGTGGTCGGGCTTTTTCTTAGCATTTTGAGTGTTTATTATTGGGTGAAAGAACAGCGCCAAGTCGGCTATTTCGCCTTGGGCTGGATTTCTTACATTTTGGGAATGTCCTACATCGGGTTCAACTCGCTGGGCATCCTGGCCGACAACCGTTACAGCGACCTGGCCATGAGCCTGGGGATGCTGCTCAACGCCGCCTTCTTGACCATCGCCCTGAACAACAAGCACTTCCAGACCACCCAGCAGATGCAGCGCAACCGCGAGGAGTTCCTGGAGCTGCAACAGCGGGCCAACGCCCGGCTCGAAAAGCAGGTCGAGGAACGCACAAAATCCCTCCAGGAGCTCAACCAGTTGCTCGTTCGGCAGAAAATCGAGGCCAACCAGCAGACGGAATCGCTGAAAAAAGCCAACGACGAACTGCGTCGGGTGCAGCGCGAAATGCAAAGACAACGCGAGCATTCGCAGTCGTGGAGCTTCCAGGTGCGGAAACTGGCCGACCTAGCCGGCGAATTGGCAAGCCACGCATCGCCCAACAAGATTGTGGAGACCACTTTTCGGATGGTCAAGAACGAAATGAGGGCCGATTATTTCGCTTTGGGCTTCATTGACGGTCCCAAACAGCAGATTGTCTTCGTGGATTCGTATTTCATGGGCCAAATCGTGCCCGTCATGGCCTACGATTGGGATTCGGAGCGTGGTCCTGCCCTTCACGTCATCGAAAAAGAACCAACGATTTGTCCGGATGGCGCTGTTTACAAAAAAAATCCCTTCTTTTCAAATATTGACCTTCTAGTAAAGATTCACCCTTCCTCGTCTGTCTATGTCCCTGTATGGAAATTGGGAAAGCCGCTTGGGTTGATGATTGTCCATAGCAAAGAGCCCAACAGCTACAATCAAGACCATGTATCTTTTCTAAAATTCCTGAGCATGGCAACCGCCATAACCATAGACAACAGCCTAATCCTTTCCCAAAAGGACGAAATGGTCAGAAAGATACAGGAGAACAGCTCGGAAAACCTCGAAATGGTCAAGACCAACCGCGATTTGAACGCCGAGGTGCGAAAACTCAACCATCGGGTAAGGAGTCTGTTCCAGCGGTTCGATCAGCCCATCGCTTGGGTGAACCGGAAAGGGCAGTTCTTCATGGTCAACAACAAATTCGCCACGACATTTGGCTACCTGCAAAACGAGCTTTCCCTAAAGCGGTACCGCGACCTGCTTCCTCCCAAAAGCCTCGCCCTGCTCCAAGAGGAGTTCAAACGGGCGCACGGAAAGAAAACCACCCTGGAGCTGGAGCTCGACTGCATCGGGGCAAGGCAGATCATTCGCGTGCGCCTTGTGCTCGGACTGCTCTACGACATCCGGCAGCACCTGGAGTCGGTATTGGTCGTGGTAAGCCACAAATCTACCCCCGAATGAAACAGCCTACACACCCAAAAGGCAGCCCCAACGGAAACCGCACCGGCCGAGGGATTCCCATCGAGCCGCGGCACGCTCGATCAGGTCCATCCCGATTTTGGAAAATTTGAACTTGTCGAAAAAAAAATTCCCGTCGAGCTAATCTCCTTAACCTCAAAAGATTGGAAATAGCCCCATGTTAACAGAATATTGATTTTCAGTTAATTAGCCCATATCGGACAGTGCCATTTATAAATTACTGAAAGTAAAGCTCCTAAAGTTTTGGCGAATTATCCAAGGGCCCCGGCGTTTTTTTTTTTGCCAACTTTTTGCAATTTTTGTTAGACCCGCCCCAAGAAACCAAAGATAGGAGACCAAGAGCATGAAGAACGAAAAGCACATCGAAGTTTGGAGCAACTGCCTGAAAGTCATCAAAGACAACGTCCCGCCCATGACCTTCCGGACTTGGTTCATGCCCATCAACCCGAAAGGCATCGAGAACGACACCCTGACCCTCGAGGTGCCCAGCCATTTCTTCTACGAGTACCTTGAGGAGCATTTCATCAACATCCTGAAGATGACCTTGCAAAAGGAGATGGGGCCCAAGGCCAAACTGGAGTACGATGTGCTGGTCAAGAACAACTCCTTCGCCAACGGCGCGATCACGCTCAACTATCCGGAGACCAACAAGTACGTTACCAAGAACAAGGAAGCCAACGTGCCCAAGGGATCCAACCCCATCAAGAATCCGTTCGTGATCCCGGGCATCCAGAAAGTCCACATCGACCCACAGCTCAACCCCAACTACACCTTCGAGAACTTCATCGAGGGCGAATGCAACCGGCTGGCTCGCTCCGCTGGCCTCACCCTGGCCAAGAAACCCGGGCAGAATGCCTTCAACCCGCTCTTCCTTTACAGCGAACCGGGAATGGGCAAGACCCACCTGGCCCAGGCCATCGGCATCGAAATCAAGAAGCAGCACAAGGACAAGGTCGTGCTTTTTGTCGATGCCAACCTCTTTTCGAGCCAGTACATCAACTCTGTCAAGAACAACGAGACCCAGGATTTCCTGCACTTCTACAAGATGGTGGACGTGCTCATCTTGGACGATGTCCAACTCATGGCCGGAAAAGCCAAGACACAGGAGCATTTCTTCATGGTTTTCAACCACTTGCACCAGTCGCAGAAGCAGCTCATCCTCACCTCCGACAAGCCTTCGGTCGAGATAGTGGGCTTCGAGCAGCGGCTGCTTTCGCGGTTCAAGTGGGGGCTTTCCGCCGAGATCACCAAGCCCGACTACGAGACCCGCATGGCCATCCTGCGCCACAAGCTCCACCAGGACGGCATCCAGATCGACGAGGAAGTCGTCGAGTTCATCGCCAAGAACGTCCAGAGCAACGTCCGCGAGCTAGAAGGAAGCCTGATTTCGCTGCTGGCCAACGCGACCCTGACCAAGAAGCAAATCACCCTGGAGCTCGCGCAGCATACCATCGCCAGGCTGGTCAAGTACAGGCCCAGCGAGTACTCCGTCCACCAGATTCAACGCGTCGTCTGCGACTACTTCGAGCTCGACATGGAGGAGATGCAGGCCAAGACCCGCAAACGTACCGTAGTGCAGGCCAGGCAGATAGCCATGTTCCTTTCGAAGAAGCACACCGACAGCTCGCTGGCCAGCATCGGCTCGCAAATCGGCGGGAAAGACCATGCCACCGTGTTGCACGCCTGCCGAACCGTGGTCAACCTGCTCGAAACCGACAAGGATTTCAAAAACCATGTGGACCAAATCCAGCGGCGCCTCAACGAGGTTGAAGAATAAAGCCGCCTATCGGCTCGACAACTTGAGCGAAAGGGTGTTCACATTGCCAGATGGGACACCCTTCTTCTTTTGCCCAAAAAGTTTCCGGGGCCAAACTTTTCGCAAATTCGACGTTTACATTTTCGAGGCCACTGCTCGGAATGCCTTGGCCGAAGAAACTCGACCCAGAAAGCCCGCAGACAAGCAGACAAGAATACAAAAAGTCTTTTGCCAAAAAATCACACTTCTAGCCCTTGAAAATTACTTCAAATCAGTATTTTTGGCCACGCCTTTGGAATGGTCTAATGCCCCAAAATTTATTTCTCCCCTAAAACGATCGCCCCATGATCAAACACACATCGCGCGTGCTGCTGTTCTTCGCTGCCTTCTTTGCCGTCAGCGGATTCCTGAACCTGTCGGACATGGGCTTCACCCACGGGCAGCGCTCGATCTTCGATCCGCCGTTCCTGGACGAAGACCCGCGCTGGGTGGACTCGGTCATGGCCCAGCTCAGCCCGCGGGAGCGCCTGGCGCAGCTTTTCATGGTGCCGGTCTATCCCAAGCTGGGCCAGGCCCGCGTCGATGAGGCCTTCGAGATGGTGCGCGAGCACAAGGTCGGCGGGCTGATTTTCTTCCAGGGCGGACCGGTGCGCCAGGCCCAGCTCACCAACGAATTGCAGCAGGCCGCCCGCGTGCCCCTGCTCGTGGCCATCGACGGCGAATGGGGCCTGGCCATGCGCCTGGACAGCGTGGAGCGCTACCCCTGGCAGATGACCCTCGGGGCGGTCCGCGACGAGATGCTTATCTACCAGATGGGCGCGCGCATCGCCCGCGAGTGCCGCCGCATTGGCGTCAACGTCAACTTCGCGCCGGTGCTCGACGTCAACAACAACCCCAACAACCCCGTCATCAACGTCCGATCCTTTGGCGACGCGCCCCTGGCCGTGGCCCGCAAGGCTTTCGCCTACATGCTCGGGATGCAGGACAACCAGGTGCTGGCCACCGGAAAACACTTCCCAGGCCACGGCGACACCGACCAAGACTCGCACCACACGCTACCCATGATCGCCCACAGCCGCCAGCGCCTCGATTCCATCGAGCTGGTTCCTTTCCAACAGCTTATCCAGGCCGGTCTGGGAGCCGTCATGGTCGCCCACCTACAAATCCCCGCGCTCGACTCCACGCCCCAGCGGGCGTCAAGCCTTTCGCCCTTGATAATCAACGATTTGCTCAAAAATGAACTCGGATTCAAGGGGCTTGTCTTCACCGATGCCCTGGGCATGAACGGCATCACCAACCACAACAACCCCGCGCGGGCCGCCGCCGACGCCCTGCTGGCCGGCAACGACATCCTGCTCATGCCGGGGGACGTGCCCGGAACGCTCGACCTTATCGAAAGCTATATCCAACAAGGCAAAATTACGCAGGACGAAATCGACGCCCGCTGCCGGAAGGTGCTCCTGGTCAAAAAATGGGCAGGCCTCGACCAGTGGAAACCCATCGAAACTGAAGGCATCGAAGAAGAACTGGAAAGCCCCGAGGCCGACTTGCTGCGCCGCCGGATCTACGAAAAGGCCATGACCTTGCTCAAGAACGAGAACCAGATCGTGCCCTTCAAAGGCATCGACTCGGTGCGCATCGCCTCGGTCTCCATCGGGACGGGTGCTCAAACAACGTTCCAGCAGAGCATGACACAGTACGATAACATTAGCCACTTCCAGCTCAACAAGGACGCCGGCTATGCCCAGTTCAAGGCCACCGAAGACCAGCTCGCCCGCTTCGGCCTGGTCGTGGTCGGCATCCACAGCACCAGCAGCCGCACCCCGCCCAGCTTTGGCGTTACCACCGAGACCCTCAACTTCGTCAAACGGCTCTCGGCCCGCACCAAAGTTGTCTTGGTCGTGTTTGGGATTCCGTACATCCTGAATAGCTTCGAACTGGAGCGCATCCAGGCCGTCGTCGTGGCCTACGAGGACAACGCGCTGGCCAACGAGTACGCCGCGCAACTGCTCTACGGCGGAATCGTCGCGCAAGGCGTGTTGCCTGTCAGCCTTTCCGAGCGGTTCCCCGCCGGCTCGGGCATCGTGGGCGGACAACGCGTCCGGCTCAAATATTCGGTGCCTTTGGAACTGAAAATCAACGATTCAGCCCTCATCATCATCGACACGCTGGCCTGGAGCGCCATCCGCCAGGGCGCCTTTCCGGGCTGCCAGGTGCTGGCCGCCAAAAATGGCATCGTCTTTTTCCAGAAGTCCTACGGCTGGCACAGCTACGACAGCCTGCGCCCCGTCCGCGACGGCGACCTCTACGACCTGGCCTCCGTTACCAAGATCAGCGCCACCTTGCCCAGCGTCATGCGGCTGCACGAGCAAGGATTGATAGACATCCGCGACACCCTCAGCGAGTTCCTGCCCCTGCTCGACAGCACCAACAAGCAGCACATCAGCGTCATCGACGTACTGACCCACCAGGCCCGCCTGCCCGCCTGGATTCCCTTCCACCTCTACACCATGAGCCGCGCCGCCGTCGAAATTCCAGGGCTGAGTAGCCTCTGGTACGCCCGCGAGGCCAGCCAGCAGCACAACAAACAAGTCGCAGACAGGCTATTCATCGCCGAATCGTACCGCGACGAGGTTTTCCGGCGCATCGCCCAATGCGGCCTCGAAAGCCGGCGCGGATACCTGTACAGCGACCTCGGATTTTACCTCATGCAGGCCCTTGTCGAGCACCAGACCCGCCAGCCTCTCGACGAGTACGCCCGCCAGCAGTTCTTCGAACCGCTCGGGGCCACGACGCTCTGCTTCAACCCCTTGCGCCAGTTCGACCGCGAAAACATCGCTCCGACCTCCGACGACAAGCTCTTCCGCCACCAGCTCCTCCAGGGCTATGTCCACGACGAAGGCGCCGCCGTGCTGGGCGGTGTGGCTGGGCACGCCGGACTGTTCGGCAACGCCAACGACCTGGCCAAGCTCATGCAGATGTACCTCAACGGCGGCTCCTACGGCGGCCAGCAGTTTTTCATGCCGTCCACCGTCGCCTATTTCACCAGCGCTCCCTTCGCCGCCAGCGGAAACCGCCGCGGCATCGGCTTCGACAAACCCAGTACCGACGGATCTCCCGCTTTCAAGGGAATTTCCAAGGAAAGTTTTGGCCATACGGGCTTCACCGGCATCACCATCTGGGCCGACCCCAGCACCGACATCGTCTTCATCTTCCTTTCCAACCGCGTACACCCCGACCCCGAAAACAAGCTCATTCTCGAACTGGACACCCGCGAGAAGATGCACCAAGCCTTCTACGCCGCCCTCGGCCTCGCCCCTAGCCCTAGCTACTAGACCCTTGGACCGGGTCGTAAATTGGCGCAAAACCTCTCGCCCATGTCCACCATCACCGACCTTTCGCAGCTCAAGGCTGATGCCGTCTATTCGTATGCCGATTACCTGGGCTGGAAACTGGAGCAGGCCGTCGAGCTGATCCGTGGCAAGATTTTAAAGATGTCGCCCGCGCCGAAAACGCGGCACCAGCGTATCGCATTCAACCTGTCGGGCTTGTTTTATGTCCATCTCAAAAAGTCTGATTGCCAAGCCTTTGCGGCGCCCTTCGACGTGCGGCTGCCTGACAGGCGCAAGTCCGCAGGGGCCAACCAGGACATCTTCACGGTGGTGCAGCCCGACTTGTGCGTGATCTGCGACGCCTCGAAGATCGACGAGAACGGCTGCCTGGGCGCGCCCGACCTTGTCGTCGAAATCCTCTCGAAGGGAAACGCCAACAAGGAGATGCGCCTCAAGTTCGAGCTCTACGAGGAGGCGGGCGTGCGCGAGTACTGGGTGGCCGACCCCGAGCGCCAGTTGGTCCACCTCTTCCAACTCGGCTCCGACGAGCGCTACCTGCCCGCGCAAATCTTCCTGCGCGACGATGTTTTGCAATCGGCCATCTTCCCCGATTTGAGAATCGATCTGCGGGAAGTGTTTCCTAAGGAAATCGCGGACGAGGGTTGAAATTTAAATCACGATTTCAATTCCTCAATTCGCTTTCGGTAGTCAAGTATCGCAACTCATTGCAATAAAAGTTCCATTTGTCGTATATCGGTAAGTTTTGTTCGATCGCGATTCGTGTAGCCAGTTTGCTTCGTGAAATGCGATGAAAGAACACCTCCTTCACAGCGTTAGGCTTGCTCGTTCGTATGATGCGTTCCAGCTTTTCGTTTTCCCGCTTTTGTCGCGCCAAATCGGAAACCAATCCCAATACCGTCATATCTCCGTTTCTTGCGGTTGTCAGCAACAGTTTTTCAATGTTGAGCATATCAATGTTGCGAATTATCCAATCAATCAGTATCCACGTCAAACGACCGGAATATCTGCAATACTTGGTTGTTTCAGCAATCAAGTATTCAGCATCGACCGCATCGGTTTGTATGGCTTCAGCAACCAGCACTTTGCTATCAAATTGGTTCCATTGTTGGAACAGCAAATCTATTTTATCTTCCATTCTTGCTCCTCCAAAAAGTATTGAATTTTCTGTGCCCAGTCAGGTCGTATTGTGTTGACGTGGTGCATCGTATTCAAAACAGTCTGTTTATCCTCCTCCGTCAATTGAGGCAGAAGCACTTCAATGTCTTCCAAATCTTGCTCCCGCAGCGCTACGATTTTCATGATCAACTGCTCAGCGATACCAAGAACAAATATCTCAATCCTCCGCAAACCCAATTCAAGTTTCGTAATCCGTCGATGAAAATCAGGGGGCAACACAATCGCAAACCCTTTCACACTGTCATTTAGCCAATCGTGATCCAACCCAAACTTGTCAGCCACCCGCTTTGAAGCATCTCTAATTTCCCTAAGATTGTCTCCTTCTACAATCGCATCCACATCTCTTGTCGCTCGGCGGGCTCCAAAATGGATGATCATGGCTGCACCACCAACAATCACAATTTTGTAGTCCGTAGCCACTTCATTGTCGAGCTCTTTCAATGCGTTGATCAACAACGATTTATCCATGGGTTCGCATTTTTCTACTCACCAAATTTAGCAAAAAAAAGCACAAGAAATTATGGCCCATTTTCACCGCTGATTCACTCTCCTATCGAACATCCGATTCACGACGATAAGTTCAACGGAAAGCTCGATCGATCATGTTGGTAATCAGGGTCGTAAATTGGCGCAAAACCTCTCGCCCATGTCCACCATCACCGACCTTTCGCAGCTCAAGGCTGATGCCGTCTATTCGTATGCCGATTACATGGGCTGGAAACTGGAGCAGGCCGTCGAGCTGATCCGCGGGAAGATCTTCCGAATGTCGCCCGCGCCGAAGACCCGGCACCAGCGGGTTTCGAGGAACCTCAATGGATTGTTTTTCAATCGCTTGGACATTCCGTCCTGCGAGTTTTTCTCGGCGCCCTTCGACGTGCGGCTGCCCGACAGGCGCAAGTCCGCGGGGGCCAACCAGGACATCTTCACGGTGGTGCAGCCCGACTTGTGCGTGATTGGCGACGCCTCGAAGATCGACGAGAACGGCTGCCTGGGCGCGCCCGACCTCGTCGTCGAAATCCTCTCGAAGGGAAACGCCAACAAGGAGATGCGCCTCAAGTTCGAGCTCTACGAGGAGGCTGGCGTGCGCGAGTACTGGGTGGCCGACCCCGAGCGCCAGTACATCCACCTCTTCCAACTCGGCCCCGACGAGCGCTACCTGCCCCCGCGGGTTTTCCTACGCGACGATGTTTTGCAATCGGCCATCTTCCCAGATTTGAAAATCGACCTGCGGGAAGTGTTTCCGGAGGAAATCGCGGACGAGCAGTAATCGGCAATCTTGAGCAAGAGAAATCCATCTGACATCGAAAAAGCAAGCTACCCAAGCATTTTGAAAAAAGCCCACACATTCCACAATTTAATTAGGCAGATAATCCTCTAACCAACAAGCTAATGCAAGTAACCCAAGTCAAAATCAACGACTTCATGTCGCAGTTCAAAACTCAATTCGTCATTCCCGTCTATCAAAGAAACTATGATTGGAAGCACAAACATTGCGAACAATTGCTGAATGACATTCTGGAAGTGGGGCGCCGCTCGGACTTGCCGGCGCACTTCATTGGGAGCATCGTCTATGTCCATGATGATGTCTATGTATCCACAAAAATCAAGGAGCTTTCCATCATTGACGGGCAGCAGCGCCTGACGACCTTGACGCTGATCTACATGGCGATGTTCCACTTGTACAAAGACATGGACGACCAGGAAAGAGCGGACGAGACGAACGAGGTATTTTTGATCAACAAGTATCTGGCGGAAGGCCAGAAGTTGAAGCTCCGGCCCACGGAAAACAACGCGAAAGTATTGGCTTACCTGTACCGGGGCGACAAGGAAGAAGAAAGCACGACTTTTTCGCAACTGATTGAGAACTACAAGTTTTTCAGGGAGAGGATCACGCCCACGAACCTCGAATTGGTCAAGGAAGGGCTGACGAAGTTGATTTTTGTCGAAATATCGCTGGAGCGGGGCAAGGACGACCCGCAGCGAATCTTCGAGAGCCTCAACTCGACAGGGCTGGATCTGGCGCAATCGGACCTGGTCCGCAACTACATCCTGATGGATTTGGATCGGGAAAACCAACACCGCGTTTACCAAGACTATTGGGAGGTGATTGAACGGCTCGCGCGGAGCGAACAGGACAACCAGAGCAAGGTCTCGGATTTTTTGCGGGACTACTTGACCTTCAAGACAAAGGAAATCCCCAACAAGAAAAAGGTTTATGAAGCCTTCAAGCAAAAATTTCCCACGAGCCATTCCGAGGTGCTGGAAACCAACCTCCTGGAATTGAAAACATGGTCAAAATACTACAACAAGCTGCTCAATCCCAAGAACGAGAGCGACCGTGAAATCCGTCTCCACCTGGAGTACATTTCGCGGATGGAAATCAATGTGGTTTATCCCTTCCTGATGAAGATTTACGATGATTATGCCACGCAAACCATCGACAGGGAGACTTTCGTCAGCGTTTTAGAATTGGTCCAATCTTTCGCGTGGCGGCGTTTTGTTGTGCGGCTGCCGACCAACGCGCTGAACAAAATCTTCATGACGCTTTACAGTGACATCAAGCCCGAAAAATACTTGGAATCCTTGCAGATCGCGCTGGTCCGAAAGACTGGAACCCAGCGCTTTCCGAACAACAAAGAAGTTCGCGACGAGCTGAAAAGCCTTGACGTTTACAGCTTCAAGTCCAAGAACCGTTTTTACTTGTTCGACCGATTGGAAAACCACCACAACCGGGAAAGGGTGATGCTGGAAAACAACACGGACATCACGGTGGAGCACATCTTTCCGCAAAACCCTGATCCCCGCTGGAAGATGGAATTGGGCGACGAGTACAACGCACTGAAAGAAAAGCAGAACACGTTGGCCAACCTGACGCTTTCGGGCAACAACAGCAAGCTGGGGAACTTGCCATTTTTGGAAAAAAGAGACAAGGCCGAGGCCGGCTACCGCGACAGCCGACTTTGGCTCAACAAATTTCTTTCAGAAATCGAAGTCTGGAACTTGAAAACCTACAACGAGCGCTTCAAGATCCTGGCGGAGCGCTTCTTTGAGGTTTGGACTTATCCGAAGGTAAAACCGCAGGAAGAAGAGCAAAAGCCAGAAGTCAACATCTTTGAGGCGGAAGATCCTACCAACAAAAAACTCGAATACGCGATTTTTTACGACCAGAGAGTGGAAATCCGGCAGGTGGCCAAGTTGTACCTCCATGTCTTCGAGTACCTTTTTGAACATAAACCCACGGTGTTTTTCAACACGGAGCTAGGCGAGCGTGTCGGATTGACAAACAATCCGGAAAAAAGCAAGACCCGGCAGGCCATCCGCATCAGCGAAGGTTACTTCATCGAAGCGGGCTATTCCAACAAAGATAAATTCGACCGCTTGAAGTTCGCCATGAAAATCTTCGACGCCGAAGACGAGCTGCTGGTGAAGTTCTCGGACTAACCCCGCCAAGCCCGAGCGAATCCGTATCTTTGGCGAAAAACGGACGCGATGCGAAAGATACTGGTGATGCAGACGGCCTTCCTGGGGGATGCCATCCTGGCCACGGCCTTGTTGGAAAAGTTGCGCGAGGCTTTCCCGCAGGCGCGTATCGATTTCCTGCTGCGCAAGGGCTTCGAGGGGATCATGGACGGGCATCCGTTCGTGGGCAGGGTGTTGACGCTCGACAAGAAGCGGAAGTTCGCGTCGGTGCGGGAGCTGCTTCGTGAGATACGGGGCGAGCGTTACGAGCTGGTGGTCAACGCGCAACGCTTTGCCAGCAGTGGGTTTCTGGCGGCCTTTTCGGGCGCGGGCAGTGTGGTGGGCTTCGCGCGCAACCCGTTCTCGCGGTGGTTCGACCGGCGGGTGGCGCATGGGCTGGACCAGGGGCACGAGGTGGAACGCAACCAGCGGCTGATCGCGCACCTGACGGACGAGCGGCCGGCGATGCCCCGCCTCTACCCTGCCGGCCTGCCGCGGGTGGCGCTGGGCGAAGCCTATATCTGCGTGGCGCCCAGCTCGGTATGGTTCACCAAGCAATGGCCGGCCGCGCAGTGGGCGGACTTTGTGGCGCAGGTTCCGGAGGGCCTTCGGGTGCTGCTGCTGGGCGGGCCGGGCGACCAGCAGCTTTGCCAGCAGATAGCGGAACGAAGCGGCAACCCGCGGTGCGAGAACCTGGCGGGCCGCCTTTCGCTGCTGGAGTCGGCGGCGGTGATGGGCGGCGCGGCGATGAACTACGCGAACGACTCGGCGCCCACGCACCTGGCCAGCGCGGTGGGCGCGAGTGTCTGCACGGTGTTCTGCTCCACGGTGCCGGCTTTCGGCTTCGGTCCGCTGGGGCCAGGCTCGGCCGTGGTGGAAACCCAGGAGGCGCTCGATTGCCGACCTTGCGGCCCGCATGGGCACAAGGCTTGCCCTCGAGGCCATTTCCGTTGCGCGACGGGCATCGCGAGCTCGCAACTGCTCGAAATGCTGCCCAAAGTTTGAGGCTTCGGTATTTTTTCGCACATTTGGAGACGACGAGTCGCAATTGGAAAAAAGCAGGCAAATCGCGCTTTATTACATTTTCTTGACGTTTCTTCACCATCCAAGCCATCCGACTTTCCCCCGAAAAGATCTGCCAAATGAGAGAGCATGAAATCCAAAGCTAGTTTCCAGACTAAAAACACGCTTCTGACGACAGGCTTTGTCCTCTGCCTGCTCAGTTTGCTTTTTGGGGGAAACCTGTTTGGGCAGACATCGGTACTTGACAGCTTCGCACTGCTAGAAAGCAGCCAGTACAAGCGTCTGGACACGGCCCGTGTGATGTTCCTGACGGAATACGCGTCGGTCATGAACGAGTCAAACCCGCAGCGTGCGCTGGAAATCGCGCACGAGGCGCTGAACCTGGGCCTGACCCTGCAATTCGTGCCGGGCATCGCCAAGAGCCACCGCACGAAAGGCGTCATTTTCTATTACCGCGACCAGTACGACAAGGCCACCGAGCAGTACCTGGCGGCGCTGCGCATGTACGAGGAATTGGGCGACAAGGAATCCATGTCGATGATGTACAACAACTTGGGCATCATCCATTGGCGACAGAAAAACTGGGAGGGGGCGCAGAGCTTCTTCTCGCAGGCCATCGACATCATGCGCCAGTTCGACAACCCGCAGCGGCTCTCGGCCATGATGCTGAACCTGGGGACCTGCTACGACAACCTGGGCCAGATAGACAAGGCCTTGGCAATCTATGACTCGGCTTACCAGCTCAAGGTCATCTTGAACGACAAGGTGGGCATGGCCAACGTGCTGAACAACATCGGCTACGTTCACCAGAGCCGCGACAAGCACGCGCTGGCACTCGACTACTACCAGAAGGCCCTGGCGCTGTACGACTTGGAGGCAAGCACCTACAACCGCATCAGCGCGCTGACCAACGTTGGGGCCTGCCTGAGCGAACTGGGCCAGTGGGGCCAGGCCGAGGTTCTGTTGCGCGAGGCGGAGCTTCTGGCCGACAGCCTGGAAGCCCCGAACCAGGCCCTGGAGGTTTTCCGTGCCCAGCTCGACCTGCGCGCGAAACAGACCCGCGACCCTCGCCTGGTCGAACTTTGGTCAAAAGTCAGGGCATTGGAAGACAGCCTCAACAAGGTGGAAATGCAAACCGAAGTGGAAAAGCTCAACCGCATTTACAACTACGAATCGCAAGAAATCGAAAACGAGGCGCTCAAGCGAGAACAAGAGCTGCAACACGCCGTAATACGAAGCCAACGCATCATCAACTTCGCTGCGCTTTCGCTGGTTTTGGTGGCGATTATTTTCGTCATCTTCCTGGCCGGGGCCAACCGGCGCAAAAAGGCGATGAACGCCCAATTGAGACAAAACAACGCGCAAATCCTCGAACAGAGGGATGAAATCCAGGCGCAGCAATCGGCCATCAGCAAGCAGAACAAGGAGTTGGCCGAGCTGAACGCGACCAAGGACCGCTTCTTCTCCATCATCGCCCATGACTTGAAAAACCCTTTCAACTCCATGATGGGCTTCTCGCAGCTCCTGCACCAGCACTGGGACAGGCTTGACGAGGCCAAGCGGAGGAAAAACGTAGAAACGCTCTACAATTCGTCGCGGAAAGGCTACGAGCTCCTGGAAAACTTGCTAGAATGGTCGAGGGCGCAAACGGGGAAAATCACCAGCAAGCCGTCGCGCCTGGTGGTGGAGTCCGTGGTTCGGCAGAGCCAAGAGGTCATTCGAGCCAACGCGCTGCGGAAGCAGATCGAGCTTTCGGCCCATCTTGGTCCCGGCCTGGAGGTTTTCGCCGACGAAAAGATGTTGGACACGGTCTTGCGGAATTTGCAGACCAACGCCATCAAGTTCACCCCACAAGGCGGGCGGGTTGCGGTCTTCGCGGAGGCCGATGGCGAAATGGCGCATTTCCAAGTGGTGGATACGGGCCTGGGCATCGTCAAGGAAAGCCTGGAGAAGCTGTTCCGCATCGACCACTCGCACTCGACCGTGGGGACCGAAAACGAGAGCGGCACGGGCCTGGGCCTGATCCTCTGCAAGGAGTTCGTGGAGATGAACGGCGGGCGCATCTGGGCCGAGAGCGAGGGCCGCGACAAGGGAAGCAGCTTCCACTTCACCTTGCCGCTTCACCAGCGCGAGGCGAAGCCAGTGGGCGAAGGATAGGGCAAGCCGCTGGCCACCAGGCTCATTGGCCGGGAAGGGCGTCAGTTGCTATCGACCCGGACGCGGTAGTCCATGAGGCGGCCCTGCGTGCCGGCGTTCTTCTTCTGGACCTTGAAGTAATAGACTCCGGTGGCCAGGCCCGGCATGACGATGCGCGAAAAACCGTTGCCCGCGGCGTCGTCGTCCCAGCGGATCTGGGTCCCTTGGGCGTCGAAGAGCATGAGCTGGGTGTCGGGCTTGTCGTTGTCGCCGGGGCTGAGGGTGATGGTGACGGTGTGGGTCTGGTTGCGGGGCACGCGGAAAGTGAACCAGTCTTCATCGTTGTCGGCGAAGTCGTTGGGCCCACGGTAGATCTGGTGGAAGGTGTGCAACTGCTCCTGCCCGTATTCGATGGGCGTGGCGATGGATTGTTCGTAATTGGGCTCGTACTGGTCAAAACGGGTGTGGGGCAGGTCGCCGTCCCAACCTTGGGGGGCCATCTGGTCGAGGGTGAAGAGCATCAGCCCAATCTGTCCGCGGGTGAACTGCTCGCGGCAGGTGCGGGGCGAGGGGTAGGACATGATGTTGCGGGTGTTGGGCTGGTAAAGCTCGCCCCAGCGGTCGCGCTCGTTGCCGCCATAGGAGCAGTCGGCAATGACCAGGTTGTTGAGGTTGGGCTCTGCGGGTGTGTCGGCCAGCCCGTCGCCGTTGATTTCGCAAATGACGCCATGCCGGAAGGGACGACGGAAAGTGCGTTCGCGGCTGACGGATTCCTGCTTGCGGCGGCCGCGGCTGTAATTTCGGTGGGGATGCTTGAGGCCAAGGAAGTGCCCTATTTCATGGGCCAGGGTTGTGTTCGACATGTCGCGCATGGCCGTCACGGCCTTGGTCAAGCCGTTGTAGGTCCCTTTGACGAAACGGACCCTCCACCAGATGATTCCTTTCTTGTCGAGCGAGTTGACCATGTGGACGTTGACACATTCCTCAACATGGTTTCGGTTCTGGGCCCGGGTGTTCTCGAGAAAGTAGCCCATGTTGATTTTCCGGTCGTCGCGGACGCGGCTGACCCCCCGGAGGTAATAGACGATTCCGGTCTGGTTGAGCAGGTTGTAGTGGTTGAGCTGCTCCATCCGGCTTTGGACTTCCTCGTTGGTGGCCCCGTTCGCGCCGTTGTCGTCCTCGTAAATCCAAAAATGCACCGGGATTCGGTACAGGGTGTTCGCTAGGTCGAACTCCTGGCCGTCGTAGCCGATGCGGTCGAGGAAGTCGTAGAGAAGCTGGTTGTTGCCGAGCCAGGGCTTCTGGCCCCTGTCGAGGGCCTCGAAGGCGTGGGAGCAGTGGCTTTCGTCTTGGAACTGGGCTTTGGCGTCCAAGGCCAAGGCCAGGGCCAAAGCCAAGAAGAGAAGGGGTTTGTGGTTCATGGTAGAGCGCTCGTTTCAAGACTGCTGGGTCTGAAGCTGCTCCTCCAAATGCGCGATCAACTTTTTCTGGGCGACGTTTTGCGAACGCAAGGCCTCGAGGGTCTCCTCGAGCTGGGCCGTGCGGTCCTTGAGGGCCTGGTATCGGTCGAAAAACTCGGCGCCCAAGGCCGGGAGGTCCAACAAGGTCGAATCGGCAAAGGCCTCATGGCGGGCCACCGTCCGGGGATCGTATGAAATCGGCCCCTGTTCGTAGTACATCCATTCCATCCGGATTCCCTTCTGGTGGAAGTAGATGAGGTAGCTGTTGGGCACGTTCATGACCTTGCAGTTCTCGATGTCGCTGACAGTCTTTTGCTGTATCTTCACATCGTTGGCCACATCGACTTGGCTCATTCCCAAAGCCTTTCGGGCTAGTTTGAGCCTCTGGCACATTCCGTTTCTGTCCATTGGGGGAAAATCTCTTATTGAGTGATGTTCAGACAAAGGTAGAGAACAAAAAGGAGCCAGAGGTCTTATTTGGCCGCCAAGCGTGAAGAATAAGGGTTGAAACGCAGATTTTGGAGATTGAAAACTTCAGATTTTAGCATTCGTTAACACTCGGGTTCGGGACTTCACAAACGAAAATAGTATTTTTCCGAAGCATCGAAGCATCGCCCCGAAAAAAAGCAAAGGCCTTGCGCTGAAAAAAAGGAACACGGCCAACTGGCGAAGGGGGCCGCCCTAAGGCACGAAGACCAGCAGGTCCGTCTGGGCGACCACGGCGCTTCCCTCCACCAAGCGCATCCGAGGCTCCAGCGCAGGCTGTCGTTCTGGGGCAAGATTTCGCGCTTTTCCCTTTTTTGACTTCCCATGGACAGCACCCCGAGGCCAGACCAGCGCTGCTGGCTGCCAAAAAATCGGCCCCCGAAAAACCAGCTATCCGCCAAATTGCCTATTTTTGAGCCTTAGAAACACCAATACCACAACGACATGATGGACGACCTGATGGGCAAACTCATGGAGGCCCAACAACGGATGGAAGAAATCAAGACCCGGCTCAGCAAAGTCACGGTGGAAGGGCAGGCCGAGAATGGCCTGGTCAAGGCCACCGTCAATGGCAACCGCGAGCTGGTCAACCTCAGCCTGAGCGCCGAAATCCTCGGCGACCGCGAAGCCCTCGAGGACCTGGTGGTCGTGGCCGTCAACCGCGCCATGGAACAGGCTTCGCGCATGAACGAGCAGGAGATGATGGGCATGGCCCAGGGCCTCCTGCCCGGAGGATTCCCCGGATTCTAGCGCCCCACCCCGCAAGAAAAGCGCTGCCGCCCTAGCCCAGGTCAACAAAACCGAGGCAAGGGCGGCTTTTTAATGGATAGTGGATAATGGATAATGGATAATTCTCAATTCGTAATTCGTAATTCGTAATTAAAAATTCGTAATTCGTAATTCCCTATTCGTAATTAAAAATTCGTAATTCGTAATTAAAAATTCGTAATTCCCAATTCGTAATTCCTAATTCGTAATTCAAAATTTCCAATGAAAAAAACTTGTTTCGTAAAGTCTCCGGAAGTCCTGTTCAAGCGATGGACTCGAAAAGGAGCGTCAATTTTTGAAAGCCTGGGCCGGGTGGTCCGCATCGCGGTTCTGGCGGTGGGCATGTCAATCGTGGCCTGGGCCGAGGAGGCCAAGGCGCAGGATACAACTGCCCGCGCCTTGGAGGAAGTCGTGGTCAGCGGGCAGCGAAGTCCGGTGGTCTATTCGCAGATGGCCCGGGTGGTGGTCTTGCTGGACCGCGAGGAGATCAAGCAGGCGCCAGTGCAGAGCATCAACGAGTTGCTGGAATACGCGCTGAACGTGGACATGCGCCAGCGCGGGCCGTTGGGCGTGCAGGCCGACATCAGCATCCGCGGCGGCAACTTCGACCAGACGATGATCCTGCTGAACGGCATCAACATCACCGACCCGCAGACGGGGCACCTGAGCATGAACTTGCCCGTGGACCTGGAAGACATCGAGCGGGTGGAGATCTTGGCGGGGCCCGCGGCCAGGGTGTTCGGCAGCAACGCGTTTGGCGGAGTGGTCAACTTTATCACCCGACAGGACAGCACGCCCTCCGTCCGGGTGCACGCGATGGCCGGGCAGCATGGGCTGTATCGGGCAGGCGGCTCGCTGAGCCTGCGCTCGGGGCCGCTGCTGCACCTGCTGAGCTACAACCGCTCGGCCACCGAGGAGGGCTACCGCCCCAACACGGATTTCCAGATCGAGAACCTGTTCTACTCGACCCGCTGGGAGGGCCAAAAGGCCAGCGTGCAGGCGCAAATGGCGCACGGGCGGCGGGCCTTCGGGGCCAACAGCTTCTACACGCCCGTCTATCCCGAGCAGTTCGAGAAGACCCGGGCGAGCATGGCCAGCGTCCGGGCCCAGGCTGGCGACCGCCTGCGCGTGAGCGGCTCGGCCTACTGGCGGCGCAACCACGACCACTTCATCCTGATTCGCAGCAACCCTGCCGCCTACCAGAACTTCCACCAGACCGACGTGCTGGGCGCGAACTTCAACGCCAGCCTGGCCACGCCCATCGGACGGGCCTCGGTGGGCTTCGAGCTGCGGCAGGAGGGCATCCTGAGCAACAACCTCGGCGAGCCGATGGACCCGACGGTGCCCGTGCCCTACGACGACGAGCACGCCTTCAACAAGAGCCACCAGCGCACCCAAGTCGGCTACTACGTCGAGCAGAACCTGCACTGGCGGGCCTTGAGCGTCTCGGCTGGGCTGATGCTCAACACCAACACCGACCTCGACAAGGCCGAGCTTTTCCCGGGCATCGACCTGGGCTACCAGCTCGCGCACGGGCTGCGGGCCTTCGCCACGGCCAACCGCGCCTTGCGGATGCCGACTTTCACGGACCTCTACTACGCTGGGTCCCAGAACCTTGGCAACCCAGACCTTCTGCCCGAGAAGGCCTACACGCTCGAAGCGGGGCTGAAATGGCTGCGCCCCGGCGTCCAGGCGCACGCAGCCGTCTATCAGCGCCGCGGCTCCGACATCATCGACTGGGTGAAGGACGCGCCCGAACTGCCCTGGCAGACCCGCAACATCACCAACCTGCGCTCCACCGGATTCGAGCTGAGCGCGCGCTGGCTGCCCGCGCAGATGGGCCTGGCCACGCCCCTGCGCTCAGTCAGCCTCAACTACGCCTACCTCCAGCTCGACAAGGACAACGACGCCTTCATCTCGAACTACGCCCTCGACAACCTTAGGCACAAGCTCAACCTGGCGATCGACCATCGGCTGGTCGCGAAGCTGGGCGCGAGCTGGCGCATGAGCTGGCAAGACCGCGCGGGCAGCTACCAGCGCTTCGACCCGGCGGACCGCAGCTACACCGAGACGGCCTACGCGCCTTTCGCCTTGCTCGACGCCCGCCTGCAATGGGAGGCCGAGGCTTGGACGGCTTACGTGGAAGTGGCCAACCTGCTGGATGCCAGCTACAACGACATTGGCAACCTGCCGCAGCCGGGACGCTGGCTCCGTGCCGGATTCAGCGCGCGCCTGGCCTGGGACTAGGCCGCGGCGCGCCGCCGATTTGTCAACAAAAAATCCCCTGGCCTTCGCGCCGGGGGATTTTTTTTCCACGAAAGGTTTTTTTGCCCACGAAAGGTTTTTTTGTCCACGAAAGGTTTTTTTTTGTCCACGAAAGGCACGAAAGACACGAAAATTATTTTTACTCGAAAGTTTTTTTGTCCACGAAAAGCACGAAAATTATTTTTTCCTTGCGGACGAGGTTTTTGTCCACGAAAGGTTTTTTTTGTCCACGAAAGGCACGAAAAGCACGAATTTTTTTTCCTTGCGGACGAGGTTTTTGTCCACGAAAGTTTTTTTTTGTCCACGAAAGGCACGAAAAGCACGAATTTATTTTTTCCTTGCGGACGAGGTTTTTGTCCAAGAAATGTTTTTTTTGTCCACGAAAGGCACGAAAAGCACGAATTTTTTTTGGTTCTTTATAAAAGTGTGTGGGTAGCGCAAAAAGGGTTGATGGCGGGCAAAAGCAAGTTTTCTGGTCAAGACGTGCCTGCTGGTTCTCAACAGCAATCGCCAAGGCGCTTGTTTTTCCAAAGTACAGTATGTATCTTTGGCTATCGTCAATTTCAAAGCTCCATGAACAAGCTACCCTTCAAAACTGCGGATGTCCAGTGCCAAAGCCGGCAGCCAAACTTCCAAGACCTGTCGATTCGAATTTTGACGGATTGGCGGGGCTTCTGGAGGTGTGCATTTAATTCTTAATGCACAATTGTGCTTTTTGGTAAGAATTGAGGATGGTGGAAGTAATAACGTTCTGTTCAATGAAAAAATGACAATGATACACTTTTAAAACATTTGAAATTAATGTAAAACGATTAACTTTGAACCGTAATTTAACAATGAATTAAATGTCAATATTTCAAAAATCTATAATAAATAAGTATCTTAAAAACCTTGATAATGTAAAGGTTGATTTAGCGTTTAAACAATTTCAAAAATTTTACGGAAACAAGCTTCGTTTGTTTGATATTTTACATTTAAAGGAAGAAAACTACCAAGAAGGATTTTTAAGGGAGGTATTTGTCCAATCTTTGGGCTATACAATAAGACCAGATTTGAATTTTAATCTGACTACTGAGTATAAAAATCAAACAGACAGTAAAAAAGCTGACGGTGCGATTATTCGTGACAATTCTGCATTAGGAGTGATTGAATTAAAATCAACAAAAACTTTTAATCTTGATACAATTAAAAATCAAGCATTTAATTATAAGAATAATCAACCTGATTGCAGATATGTAATTACCTCAAACTTTCATTATTTACGTTTTTACATTGACAATTCTACTGAATACGAAGAATTTGATTTGTTTGAATTAACTGAAAAAAATTTTAAATTATTCTACCTAATTCTTTCGCAAGAAAGTATTTTCAATGACATACCATTGAAAATGAAAGTGGAAACGAAATTTCATGAAGTCAATATAACCGACAAATTTTATATTGATTACAAACGTTTCAAAGACACAATTTTTGAAAATCTTGTAAAAAACAATCCTCAAAACGACAAACTCACTTTATTTAAAAAATCTCAAAAATTACTTGATAGATTTCTATTTGTCTATTTTGCAGAAGATTGTGGACTTTGTCCACCCAATTCAATTCAAAAAATAATTGACCAATGGAAAACACTTAAAGCAAATGACGCTTATGCACCACTTTACAGTCGTTTTCAAAAATTGTTTAATTATTTAGATGTAGGCAAAAAATTTGATACTTTCGAGTTTCCCGGATATAACGGCGGATTGTTTCAACCAGATGAATTATTAGACAATTCCCAAACCATTATTGAAGATTTTGTTTTATTAGAGCATTGTCCAAGATTGTCGGCTTATGACTTTAATACAGATATTGACGTAAATATTTTAGGTCATATTTTTGAACATTCATTAAACGAAATTGAAGAAATAACAGCAGAATTGACTGGTGAAACAATTGAAAAAACAAAATCAAAACGCAAAAAAGACGGAATATTTTACACCCCAAAATATATCACAAATTACATTGTGGACAACACAATCGGGAAATTATGCAAAGACAAACTAACGGAATTAGAAATTTATGAAATTGAAATTACGGAAAAATACATTAAAAACGGGAAAACTACAAAACAAGGAAAAGAACTTTTTATAAAATTTCAAGATTATAAAAATTGGCTTTTAACATTAAAAATACTTGATCCTGCCTGCGGCAGTGGTGCGTTTTTAAATGCAGCATTAGAATTCTTAATTAAAGAACATCAACAAATTGACGATTTAATTTGCGACTTGACAGGCGATAAAATGCGAATGTTTGATATTGATAAAAACATTTTAGAAAATAATATTTTTGGTGTTGATATCAATGAAGAAAGCGTAGAAATTGCAAAATTATCTTTATGGTTACGCACAGCTAAAAAAGACCGAAAACTATCGAATTTGAATAATAATATAAAATGTGGAAATTCATTGGTTGATAGTATCGAAATAGCCAGAGATAAAGCATTTAATTGGAATACTGAATTTGCAGAAATAATGCAAAAAGGCGGTTTTGATATTGTAATTGGTAATCCGCCTTATGTAGTAAGTCGAAGTATTTCAGAAATTGAAAAAAACTTTTATTATCAAAATTATAAAAGTGCCGTTTATCAAATAAATTTGTACTTGCTATTTTTTGAAAAAACAATTCTTTTAACAAAATCAAATGGTTTATGTTCAATGATTATTCCAAATACTTGGCTTGTAAACAGAACATTAAATTTATTTAGAGATTATATAATCAATAATTTTTCATTGCTTCAAATTGTAGATTTGACTAAAATAAATGTATTTCAGGACGCTGTTGTTTTACCCGTAATTTATGTAATTAAGCATGGAAAAACACAAAATTTATCAATTCGTGAATTTTCAGATTTTAAATTTATAGAAAAAAATAACTTGAATATAAATGACTTAATTCGAGATAATTATTTAATAAATTATCAAAATCATGTCATATTTAATTCTGTCATAGAAAAAATTGAAAAAGACAGCATAAAACTTGGTTCAATTAGCAAAATTTCGTTTGGTGTTAAATTTTATCAAGTTGGTAAGGGAAATCCAAGACAAACAAAGGCAATCGTCGAAAATAAAATATTCAGCCATACCGAGAAAAAAGGTAAAAATCCCAAAATGGTTCTTGAAGGCAAAGATATTGAACGATACTTAGTTACATGGAACGGTTTGTGGGTTGATTACGGCGAATGGTTGGCAGAACCAAGAAACGAAGATTTATTTGAAGGAGAACGCATTTTATTACGAAGAATTGTTAATCAACGATTTACAGCAGCTTATGTAAACGATAATTATTGCAATAATTCATTGCTTCATACTATTAAAATTACAGATAATAAGGTATCAACAAAATATATTTTAGCACTTTTCAACTCAAAATTATTTGGTGAATATTTCATTCGTAAGTTTGCAAGGGAAGAAAAGACATTTCCAGAAATAAGAGTTTCAGAAATAAAGGAACTTCCGATTAGAATAACTTCAGAGAAAGACCAATTGAAAATTTCTAATTTAGTTGATGAAATTCTATTCATTAATAAACAAATAGCAGTTGAAACTTCAAATTTTATTTCAACGCTGAAAGAAGATAAAAAAGTAAAAAAAATATCTGGAAACATAGAATTATTTTACCAGCAAACATTTGAAGAGTTAAAAAATGAATTATCTAAACAAAAAATAAAATTTGAACTTGGAAACGAAACAAATCAGTGGAGAACTTATTTTTTAAACACGTCCGAAAAATTAAAAGATTTGACGAATAAAATTCAATCTATTGACAATGAAATTGATAATTATTTTTATTCTTTATACGATTTGACTATAAATGAAATAGCTTTGGTTGAAGGAAATTAAAATATTGACAATTGATTACAATATTAATAATAAAATTATTAATTAACTGATTAATTGATAAATAAATATAATGAACATAACATATTATAGACCAAACAGCTTGGCTGTCTGTAATTTGAAGCATTATACGGATTTACAAACATTTGTGCGGGTTGATACGGAAGTGCTATTAACTGACTGACAGCCAAGCCGTCGGCTGTTATTTTCCGTTATCGCCAGTACGCCACCCCAGCAGGAACCCACAGGTCGTCGAGGTGGCCAGGAGCTTCAAACGGCATTGAGCCGGCGTGGTCAACTGGGCGGAAAACCGAATGAGCAAGGGGATACTCGTGGGCTTCAACTCGTTCTTCCAAGCTGACAAGGCCAAAACCAGGGGATACAGGAAAACAGAACCCCTCAAGGCCGTCCTTTACCTACGCACATTTCCAATGAACCAAAAAGGTTCTTTATAAGAGTGTGTGGGTAGCGCAAAAGGGATTGACCCGAGTAAAGTCTAGTTTTCTGGTCAAGACGTTCCTGCTGTTCCTCAACAGCGCGCGCAGCATACCTCCCTCGAGTTCAAAAAAAATCGCCAAGGCGCTTGTTTTTCCAAAGTACAGTATGTATCTTTGGCTATCGTCAATTTCAAAGCTCCATGAACAAGCTAC
>JFJP01024469.1_pt1 | contig 50840 bp, 48 predicted proteins | sample 431651 | NCBI WGS metagenome assembly JFJP01 (sample SAMN02602958, study PRJNA72255) | Microbial mat metagenome, whole genome shotgun sequencing project. | biome: fresh water; feature: sink hole; material: water; isolation source: purple microbial (photo- and chemosynthetic) mats found in... | reverse complement strand
CCTCTTGGGGCGGTCAAGGAGGAGATAGCTTCTAGGCTTAGATCTTAAACTCTTGAAGATTGTTGTCAAGCGCCGTCATATCCCTGAGTAGCTCTTCAGCTAGAGCGGCTACCGATTTTGCGTGAGCCGTGTTGTTTTTTGAGAGCTCTTCTATTTTTGATATTTCATCTACGATAAAATCTACAGACCTTAGTGTTTCGGTCGACATCGCAACATTCTTATCGGCTCCCGTTATCGCATACCCCATCGTCTTGGACGACTCTTTCATCGTATCCTCCAGAGTCAATGCAAAACCGCTTAGACCCTCTATCGACTCGGCGTTTTTGTCTATCTGTTCGCTTGCTTCTACTATCGCTTGAGAGATGACCATTATCGTGGAGTTGATTTCTACGAGGCTTTTTTGGGTTCGTTCGGCTAGTTTTCGTACTTCATCCGCTACGACCGCAAAGCCTCTGCCGTGTTCACCAGCTCTTGCCGCCTCTATCGCCGCATTGAGCGCAAGGAGGTTTGTCTGGTCTGCAATGTCGGAGATAACGGAGATAACGGTCTTAACCGCCTCTGCATCGTGTGCCATGCCTGTCAGTTTTGTCGCAAGCTCTCTTTCTATCTCGGCGCTTTCGCGTATCATCTGCGTAAAGTTGGATAGCTTATCGTGTATTTGGGCTACGCTTTTTGAGGTCTCTTTGAGATTTTCTGCGGACGCTCTTAGCTCCTGCGCCGCACTGTGCACGCTCTGCTTGATTTCTTTGCTTTTTTGGCTAGCGTCTTCTACTATTTTTGCCTCTTGGTCTATTGCATTGATGATTTTCTCAGAGCTATCATCTAGTTTTTTGGAGACGGCTTTTGCACTAATAAGCGTATTTCTAGCGTTTGTTATCGCCCCCTTGAAACTCCCAAATAGTGAGCCAAGGGCTATCGTCATTAGGGATAGTTCGCTGTTGCCGCGAGCTTCAAATTTCTCGGTTAGGTCTTTCGTCGCTTGAACGCCTAATTTTCTGCGTAAACCCGCCGATACGCATGACGAACGGTTTGAAGAGAAAATATGCAAGGACAACAGTGACAATGTTAACTATTGACCCTACTATTAGCGCATCGATAAGTAGTTTATTGAGCGCCTTGTCTATACTTGCGAGCGAAATATCTATGCCTACCATATACTCCTTCCCGCTAGCGGTTGTGAGCGGCACAAAATATGAGCGGTGAGAACCCCACTCGTCGCTGTATTCGTCAAACTCCGGTTTCTTTGAGGCAAAAGCTTTTTTGAGACCATCGCTCGCATCTTTGTACTCTTCATAAAATTTACTATAAGACTCTTTTTTTATCTCCTCTTCTGTGGCTGAAGAGGTCGTGAAGTAGATTTTACCCTCTTTTTGGGCGACCGAGTATACATACTCTACGCCTACCCCGTCCGTATATCTACTAAGTTCTTTTAGTATATCCATGTATCTTTGCGGGGTTATGGAGCTGCTACCGTTGATTTCTTCGTTATAGCCGTCCATCATCGGCTTTACGCTTAATGCTACGGTTTGTAGTTTGTCGTCTATTTGGGCTTTGAGGTTTTCTTTGCTGCTTATATAGTAGTAGCCGTCAAGAACCACGGTAACAAATATATTGACTAGCATAGTGAGGGCGAAAACTATTTTTTGGACGGAGTGCTTGTCATACATTTTCTATAGCCTTTAAAAATTTATTTTCAATAATAACAGAAGAGCGGATTAAGCGCTGATTAAAAATATAGCGTAAAAACTCTCTAAAAAGTCACATTTGCGTCTGCTTTTTGTTAATTTCGTACAGTTTGATATATTTCCAAAATACCCACTGGGCGTTGTAGCAACTAACGATAAAGCCTCCGTAGCCGTCCAAAAACCCTTTTTGCAAAATATAGCTTTTGAAAAAAGCAAATATTGAGCGCAAGATTGCTTTTGAGGGTGAAGAGCTTTTTTTACCTGTATACTCTTTGGCGTAGAGGTCGCTGTAGTTTTGAATCTTTCGCAAAAAGTCTGCGGCAGAGTCGAAAGAGTAGTGTTTTGCGCTGTTTTGAAGCTCTTTTATTTTCACTCCGTCAAGCTTGATATTTTCGTGTACTTCCCTGTCGTCAAAGCCCGTTACTTTGCGGTTGTAAAGTCTGTATTTGTAGTCGGGCGACCAGCCGCATCCTTTGATGTGCTGCCCCATGTAGTAGTTGTCGAAGCGGATTTTGTATACGGTGCTTTCATCCAGAAGCTCAGCCATTATCTCATCGGCAAGGGCGGGACTTACGACTTCGTCGGCGTCGATAGAGAGTATCCAGTCGTTGCTTGCGAGAGCTTCCATTGTTTGATGAGACTTGCCGAAACCATCGAAAATTTCTTGTCTGTATACTTTTACATTTGGGTATTTGGAGGCTATCTCGGCTGTACCGTCCGTGGAGCCGTTATCCAGTAGCACTACTTCGTCCAAAAATTGAAGCGAAGAGAGCACTTCTTCTATATGTTTTTTGCCGTTTTTGGCTAAAATCGTTGCACTAATCATCCGTAAAGTGTATTTAAAAGGGTATTTAAATTTGATAAAAGTGCTAGAAGTAGAAGCCTCAAAAGGGTTTGGCGGGCAGGAAAAAAGAAGCGTTAGGCTTGCGAATAATATGCCGGAGGGCAAAGTAAAAACATATTTTGCGGTAAATCCAGACAGTGTGCTTATGAGAGATGCCGAAAAGCTTGATATTGAGTGCCTGCCTGTCGTTACTCGCGCTACTTATGATATTTTTGCCGTTTTTGCGCTTGTGAGATATATCAAAGAACTCGGTATCGATATTGTCTCCACACACTCCGGCAGAGACGGCTGGCTAGGCGGCATGGCGGCCAAAATCGCCGGAGTCAAATGCGTGCGGGTGCGCCACCTTCAAACTCCTTTTGCGAGTGCTTTTAGCTACAAATATCTTACGGATGAGGTCACGGCGATAAGCAACGGCGTACGGGACTATATAGCTTCCCGTGGTGTTAAAAGAGAAAAAATCAGGCTTATTTTTACGGGTGTGGATACAAAGCAGTTTCAAAAAACAGATAGTTCGTTTCGCTCTGAGTTTGGAATATCGAACGAAACTTTTCTTATAGGAATTGTGGCGATACTCAGGGGCGCCAAAAGACACAAAGATTTGATTGATGCACTCAAGCTACTCTCCAAAAAATATGATGTCAAGCTCGTCATTGCAGGCGAGGGACCGCAGTGGGAAAATCTACAAAACAAAATAAAAGAAGATGGACTGGAAGACAAAGTAATAATGACCGGATATAGAAGCGATACGGTAAATATCCTAAGCGCACTTGATTTGTTCGTACTCCCCTCAAATATGGAAGCCCTAGGTACGGCTCTTTTGGAGGCGCAGGCGTGCGGCGTGCCTGTGGTCGGCTCTCGTGTGGGCGGCATACCTGAGGCTTTGGAAGAGGGCGGTAGCGGATTGCTGTTTGAGTGTGAAAATGTTGATGATTTGGCGGCAAAAATTGAGAAGTTTATTATCGATAAAGAGTTTTACGCAAGAGCTTCCAAAAGAGCAAGGGAGTTTGTGGAGGAGAAATTTTCGGTAGAGAAGATGCTGGAAGATACGCTAAAGCAGTATGAGGAACTGCTGACAAAATGAAAGGCATTATTCTTGCAGGCGGAAGCGGCACAAGGCTCTATCCTATTACTATGGCGGTCGTAAAACAACTTTTACCAATTTATGATAAGCCGATGATTTATTATCCCTTGTCTGTCTTGATGCTTGCGGGAATAAAAGATATTCTGATTATTTCTACTCCATCCGAGATAGGCAGATTTGAGGAGCTTTTCAGAGATGGAGCCTATCTCGGGCTTAACATAAGCTACAAGGCGCAACCTTCTCCAGACGGATTGGCGCAGGCTTTTGTGCTTGGTCGGGAGTTTATCGGTAGTGATGATGTATGCTTGGTGCTTGGTGATAATATTTTTTACGGGCATGGGCTTACACAGGCTTTGCGTTCATCGGTAAAGACGGTAAAAGAGGAGCGTAAGTCTGTGGTGTTTGGCTACTATGTAAAAGACCCCGAGAGATACGGTGTAGTGGAGTTTGACGAGAGCGGCAAAGCCGTAAGCATAGAGGAAAAGCCAAAAAAGCCAAAAAGCAACTATGCGGTAGTGGGGCTTTATTTTTGCACAAACGATGTTGTGGATATAGCGGCAAACTTGACCCCTTCAAGCAGGGGTGAGCTTGAAATTACGGCGGTAAACGAGGAGTATTTGAGGCGTGACAAGCTGAGTGTCGAGCTTCTGAACAGGGGTTATGCGTGGCTTGATACCGGTACGCACGAGAGTCTGCTTGAGGCGTCAAACTTTATAGAGGTTATTGAAAAGCGCACAGGGTTGAAAGTGGCTTGTATCGAAGAGATAGCGTATGAGATGGGATATATATCAAAAGAGAAGCTGATTGCACTTGCGCAGCCGCTTAAAAAAAGTGGATACGGCGAGTATCTTTTGAGGCGTGCACAGGAGTCTCGCATATGAAATTCACAAGATGCGCCATTCCAGATGTCATAGTTATCGAACCGTTAGCGCATGGGGATGGGAGAGGATATTTTGTCGAGACATTTAGAAAAGATAAGTTTGAAGAGTTTTTGGGTTTTGGCGTAGATTTTTGTCAGGATAATGAGTCTAGGTCGTCATACGGCGTGCTCCGAGGACTTCACTATCAGTTGCCGCCTTTTGCGCAAAGCAAGCTTGTAAGGGCGGTGCAGGGTAGAATACTTGATGTTGCGGTGGATATAAGACGAGGCTCGCCTACATTTGGACAAAGTGTTGCGGTAGAACTTGATGATAAAAACAAAAAGCAGCTTTTTGTTCCAAGGGGTTTTGCACACGGATTTGTAGTGCTAAGTGATTACGCCGTTTTTGCCTACAAGGTAGACAACTACTATTCGCCCGAGTGTGATAGGGGTATAGCATTTGACGATAAGAGTCTCGGCATAGAATGGAAGGTGCCCAAAGAGATGCTTCAGCTTTCAAGCAAAGATACGAAACAGCCGCTTTTTGCCGATGCACAGCTGTTTGAGTATGGACAAAATCTGTATGCGTAGAGTACTAATCACTGGAGCAAACGGACAGCTTGGGAGTGAGCTAAGAGAGCTCTCCTTTTCATATGAGGATACATTTTTTTTCGCCGACAAAAGTACGCTTGACATTACAGATAAAGACGCAGTGCAGAGTTTTGTCTACGAAAATAACATAGACGCTATCGTAAACTGCGCCGCATATACAGCCGTAGATAGAGCCGAAAGCGAGCCGGAGCTTGCCGATAAGATAAACCGCCTTGCCGTAAAAAATCTAGCCCAAATCGCAAAAGAAAAAGGCGCGACGCTTGTTCATATATCCACCGATTATGTTTTTGATGGCAAAAACTACCGCCCGTACATTGAAGATGATGATACAAATCCAAACGGTGTGTACGGAGTCTCAAAGCTTGGCGGCGAAAATGAGATGTGCAGCGTAAATCCAAAGAACTCCGTCATAATCCGCACAAGCTGGGTATATAGCTCTTACGGACAAAACTTTGTAAAAACAATAGTGAGACTCGCCAAAGAGAGGGATAGCCTCGGTGTCGTATATGATCAGATAGGTACGCCGACTTATGCGGCTGATTTGGCAAGGGTTATTTTGGATATTTTGCCAAGGATAAAAAACGAGTCTGTGGAGATATATAACTACTCAAACGAAGGGGTGCTGAGTTGGTATGATTTTGCCAAGGAGATTGTGAAGATGTCAAAGCTGGGTTGCGCCATATTGCCGCTTGAAAGTGTAGAGTATCCGACACCTGCAAGAAGACCGCACTATAGCCTACTAAATAAGGCGAAAATCAAAAAGGATTTCGACATAGAAATACCGTATTGGAAAGATAGTCTGAGTAAATGTCTGGCAAAAATGGGAGAAAAAAGATGATGGAACGAAGTGAAATTGCACAGCAAAGCGAGCACAAAACCATACTTCTAACAGGCGCGGCGGGCTTTATAGGTAGCAACTTTGTACCGTATTTTATAGACAAATACGAGGGTTACCGCCTAGTGAGTATAGATAAACTAACATACGCAGGCAATCTTGAAAACCTAAGCGAAGTGGCAAACCATCCCAGATATCTGTTTGTAGAGGGCGATATTTGCGACGGGGCGCTTATTAACAAACTATTTGCCGAGCACGACATCAAAGGCGTCATACACTTTGCCGCCGAGAGCCATGTGGATAACTCCATAGCAAACCCGGGCGTATTTATACAGACCAATGTCAACGGCACTTTTACGCTTCTTGACGCTGCCTACAAGCATTGGATGAGTACGCCTTTTGTATGCAAAGAAGGCTACGAGGAGTGCAGGTTTCATCATATTAGCACCGATGAAGTGTACGGCACGCTTGGCGAGACTGGGCTCTTTACCGAGGAGACGCCGTACGCCCCAAACTCTCCGTATAGCGCAAGTAAAGCTTCAAGCGACATGATAGTCAGAAGCTATCACCACACATACGGACTAAACGCCGTAACGACAAACTGTTCAAACAACTACGGACCAAAGCAGCACAGAGAAAAATTAATACCCACAATCATAAGAAAAGCGTTGGCGGGTGAAAGCATACCGATATACGGCGACGGCAAAAACATACGAGACTGGCTATATGTGCTAGACCACTGCAAGGGCATAGACTTAGCGTTTCATAAGGGTGTAAGCGGAGAGACTTATAATATAGGCGGCAAAAACGAAAGAAACAACAACTATATCGCTAACAAAATATGCGAGATGCTTGACGCTAAAAGAGCTAGAGATGACGGCAAAAGCTATAAAGAGCAGATTCTTTATGTGTACGACCGTCCGGGGCATGATAGACGCTATGCGATAGACGCTACAAAGATAGAGACAAAGCTCGGTTGGTGCGCAGAGGAGAACTTTGAGAGCGGGATACAAAGAACCGTGGATTGGTATTTACGGGTGCTAAAAAAATGAAAAAAGCCACCAGTATCCCTGTATTGATGTACCACCATGTGAGCGACCACAAAGGCGCACTCGTGACGATGACGCCTGAGAATTTTGAGAGCCAAATAGCATATCTGGCGAGCGACGGATATAAGACGCTTAGCCTTGAGGAGTTCCTTGCTTTTAAGAAAGGGGAGTTGGAGTTGCCGAAAAAAAGTGTGCTTCTTACCTTTGATGACGGCTGGATAGATAACTATCTTGTAGCTTATAAGGTTCTAAAAAAATACGGCGTAAAAGCTACTATTTTTGTCGTGACGGACTGGGTAGAACGCTCAAGCGAAGATAAGCGACCAAACGACGACATATATATCCCAAACCATACAGAGGGCAAAAAGCTCGCATACGAAGAACCCGCATCCGCCGTGATGAACTGGGATGATTTGAACGAGATGATTGAAAGCGGACTAATCAGCGTAGATAGCCACTCAAACGCCCACGATAACGAACCCTTAGGGCTTGATGAGTGGAGGGATGACCTAGCTTTTTCAAAACAACTGCTCAAAAGTCGTCTCGGCATAGAGTTAAAACATCTCTGCTGGCCTAGAGGCAAATATACGGATGAACTTATAGATTTGGCAAAGAGTCTCGGATTTGAGGCACTTTATACGACAAAAAGAGGAGTCAACTTAGCGGACTCCGACGCAAGCGAAATCAAGCGAATATCGACAAAAGACAAGGATGCAAAATGGCTAAAAAGAGTTTTGTGGCTTTATTCTTCGCCGACCTTCGGAGGGCTGTATGCTAGATTTAAACAATAAAAAAATCCTGCTTGTGCGAAACGACAATATCGGTGACGCCATACTATCTACACCTGTGCTTCAGGCAATAAAAGAGCAGTTTCCGAGCTGCTTTGTGGGCGTGCTATGCGCCGGATACTCTCGGGAGGCATTTCTTGACAATCCATATATCGACAGGCTGTTTGTGTACGAAAAGGCAAAGCACCACAATGGGATTTTGGCAAAGCTATCGGCATGGGCGGGGCATATCAAAACTATGATAGCCGTAAGGCATGAAAAGTTTGACTATGCCGTAGGCCTCAGATCCTCTTTTAGCCGTTCAAATGGCGAGCTTGTAGCGTGGAGCGGGGCTAAGACAAAGATAGTGCGTTTGCCGCAAAAGACGAAAGAGATGGCAGGCTTTGACGCTTTTATCGATGAGGATAATATTGATAAGCATGAGGTGCAAAATGTATTTGACTGCTTAAAGATATTTGGCTTAGAGGATAGAAACTACCGCCCGTATGTGAAAATATCACAGGAGTGCGAAGATAGCGCAGTTCAAAGAATGAAAAACCACGATTTTGAGAGTGGTAAATTCGTGGTTTTTCACATATCATCAAGAGTGCCTGTGAATAGATGGACAATAAATAAGTTTTTAAGATTAGCTTCGTATATTTCGGCATATTCCGGATATAAAGTCGCCGTAACCGCCGCTCCAAGAAGCGAAGAGGGGAGAGTAGCAAAAGAGCTGTTTTGTTCAAAGCATATAAAATATTTTGAGACCGCTTCTCTTGCCGAGTTTGGCGTACTCTGCAAGCACTCCGAATGCTTCGTGAGTTTGGATGGCGGAGCGATGCATTACGGAGCGGTGTTTGCTACTGCTGTCGTTGCGATATTCGGCAAAACCAATGCAAAAGTCTGGAGACCTTACTGCGAAAAAGCGCTTGTATTGGCGAGCGAGACGAAAATAGCGGACGATGTGACGCCTGATATGGCGTATAAGAGCGTAAGAGAATATGTCTCTTAAAAATAAAATTATAAAACTTCTACTGCAGACTTACCGTCTATTGCCGCAGAGTAAAAGAGATATAAAGACGGTAGCCTTGCTTTCAAACACAGCCATAGGAGATACGCTTATGGCGACTCCGGCTATCAGGGCTATTAAAAACGGTATGTCGGGCGTTAAAATAGTAGCGGTACTAAACCCTGCAAATGCGGCGCTTTTTGCCACAAATCCTTATATAGATGAAATTGTGCTTTATGACGGTAGATGGCGAGGATTTTTCTCCGCTTTGGCTAGCTTAAGAAAACTACACATTGATGCCGTTCTTTTGTTGCACTCCAATGAGCCGCAGGCTACGCCACTTGCTGTTTTATCCAGTGCAAAAACTGTGATTAAGATGCCAAACGACAAAAATCCTTTTGCCTCGTTGCACTCAAATCCAAGAACAGCTTCGCCGACCGATAGGCACGGGATATTCGATAGGCTTGAGCAGTTAAAATTTTTAGGAGTAGACGCTGCCGACACTAGAATGGAACTTTTTTTAAAAGAGAAATGGAAGAGCGAGGCAAAAGAGTTTTTGGCTTTAAACGGTTTTGAAAATAAAAAAGTCATAGGGTTTCAGATAGGGGCGTCCACAAGAAGTAGAATGTGGTTTGAGGAGAGATGGGCAGGGCTTGCAAAAACAGTATTGACGCATGATGAAAATATCAGAATAGTTTTGACCGGTTCGCCAAAAGAGGCGCAGATGACGCAGAGGATTAAAGATTTGGTGGCAGATGGGAGGGTTGTAAATGCTGCCGGAGCTTTGCCTATAGGAGCTGCCGTAGCCCTTATCGGGGAGTTTTGCGTATTTGTTACGCCCGATACCGGACCTATGCATATAGCTATTGCTCTTGGAGTTCCCAGTGTTGCACTTTACGCCGTTGCAGACCCGGTGAAGTCCGGAGCCGTATATGACAAAGATATACATATCGAAATCAAAAAGCCACGCACTTGTGACCCTTGCGTAAGTAAGCTTTGCAAATATCAGGAGTGTATGCTTCAGATAGAAGTTTATGAGGTAAAAGAGGCTATCTTAAAACTTCTACGATAAAAGCCTTTATCTCTTGTTGCTGCTCATCCGTTGTATCATATAGCCCATCACATTTTTTTTTGTAAGCCGTGTCAAATACAAAAGAAAACGGTACGCAAGGTGCATTTGATTTTACGATAAGCGTTTTGTCGCCGACGGGGCGTTGTTCTTTCATGCAGCATGGACCCTCAAATACTATTATCGGCACATTGTATGAGTCTGCTATGTACATGCCGCCGGTGTCGGATGAGATAAAAAGGTTCATTTTTGATATAGTGAGCGGTAGCGTCACAAGCGGGAGTTCCCCTAGATGTGAGACTATTTGCGACCTTGTTTGCTCAATCTCTGTAAGCAGCGCATTCAGCAGTTTTTTTTCGCTCTCTATTCCGAAAATATGTATTTCGGCGTCCTGCTCGCCCAATATTTTAAAAAGCTTTTTCCACTCTTTTATTCCAAGCTCTTTGATTTTATTGCCGGCGGAGAGAGCTACGCCTACTTTTTTGGCATTTGAGGCAAGTGAAGCAGGAAGTGGCGGGCGGTTTTTGTAGAGTATTGCGTTTTTTTTGATATTGTTGTGGTTTAGCCCCTCTTTTATCAACCCAAGATATGTGTCAAGCGTCAAATCATCTTTTGTATACATAGATACTTTATTGCAAAACTTTAGTAACATTTTTGCCGTTTTGCCTGTTTTGTAGTGGCTGAAAGTAGCCGTATGCGTATGCCCCATAACTGCCAAAAAAAGATTTAGGTTGTTGGGGGTCAAAACATAGATAGCCTCATAGTGATGCCAAAAAATAGCAAAGCCAAGAGCAAGCCTACCTGCAAGCGTCCTTTTGTAGGCATCTAGCACCCATATATGCTCTATTCTGGCGTCGTTTTTGGCTAACTCCAAATTTCCGCTCTCTATCGCGACATCGCACACCCCAAGCGCCTCGAACATCACGGTCGTATTGATGTAATCACCTATCTTTGCACTTTGTATCACCAGCGAACCGGACTTTTTGGGGCGAAACAGCGAGAGCGGATACAGCAGCGGCTTCAAAAGTACGATAAGTATGAGGTATATCACTATAGATTCTCGTATAATTCTTCTATTTTTTGCGTTGTTACCCTCATGTCAAACTCCGCCTCGGCTATCCGCCTTGAGCTTAGCCCAAGCGCATTTCTATCGCTACTCATCAGCTTTTCTATCGCAGCCGCCACATCCTTGGGATTTTTTGGCTCAAATAAAAAGCCGTTCTCACCGTCTCGTACCTGTTCCTGGTTGCCTCCGGCACGGCTTGCCAGGATAGGTTTTGCCATTGCCATCGCCTCCAAAATAGCGCGGGAGAGCCCTTCCCAGTAACTTGGAAGTACGAGAGCAAGGCTTATTGAGAGCAGTTTTTTGACCTCCTTACTCCGTCCATAGAGTATGACTCTGTCTTTAATGCCGAGTGTGGCGATAAGCGCTTTTAACTCTATTTCGTAGTTTTTGCTTTTGGTCGGGTCTACGCCGACAAGTAAGAGCTTTAAAGCAGGAAATTTATCCGCTACTAGCGCAAATCCATTTACAAGGTCGAAAATTCCTTTACGCTGCTCTAGCGAGCTAACGCATGTTAAGTACTCTATATTTTTACCCAGTCCCAATGTTTCGTACTCCCCGTCATCGGGTTTGGCGGGTGTAAAATCAGAGAGGTCTATGCCGTTGTGTATCGTAGTAAGCTTTGTTTTGTCTGCATAGTAGATGTGCTCGGCGGTATCGTAGGAAACCGTGACAATTTTATCTGCTATGAAGTTTAGATATTTTTTGAGTCGCACACACCTCTTCTCTTCCGGATTTTCTCGTACAAACCACGCCGTTTTTTTGCTTGTTAGCTTCGCCGCAAGTGCGGGATATTTGTAGTACGGCGTTAGCGTGTTGAGATGAACTATATCTATGTTTTGCGATACGATAAGCTTGATATAAGCGGCTATCATGCTAAGCCCCAAAAGGCCTTTTTTGCTTATTACAAATACCTCAAACCCTTCTTCCTTTGCCCTCTCTACGATAGGACCGTCTTCGCCGAAGCAAAGAATAGGCTCAAAATAGTTCTTGTCTATGTGTCTTGCTATGTTGAGGCACGATATAGGCGAACCGCCAAGAGCCGCACCGTGTGAGATAAGAAGGATTTTTTTCGTCATTTATGACTCCGAGTTGGATTGCATTTTGTATGTTTTAATCATTTCACCTACAAGATTATCGTAGCTATACCGCTCTTTTACAAAATTCAGCCCATTTTGCGCTATTTGTTCTCTTTCTTGTTCGTTTTGTAGATAGTATCTTGCCTTTTGTATACATTCATCAAGGTCTTTGTAGACTGCTAGATGAGTATTTGGTGTTATCACGGCCTCAAGGTCTTTTGAGCTATCGGTGAGCAAAAAGCTACCGGTTGCCGGAACCTCAAGTATGCGCATATTCATCCCGCTTCTTTTGTCTCCCTCGCCAAAGCCCCAATTTGTAACATTCAAAACTATTCTACTTTGATTATATAGCAGGTTTAACTTTTCACCCTCGATATAGCTTCCTTTGATACATTTCAAAAGTTTCGGTTTCATGATATTTTTTTTGAGCCATTTACCACCGAATATGGATATATTGTCGGTTACTTGCAGTAAAGCCTCAACTATGGTTTGCCTCTTTTTGGACCAGTTGCCGACAAAGCAAATGTCTATTTTTTTGTCTGTAGCCGGCAGTTTGCAGAAACTATCCGTATCTACGGAGTGGTGCAACAATGAAATATCTTGCCTGCCTCTTTGTTTCGCCGTCTCCACGCAAGAGGAGTTTATAAAAAAATAGTGTTTGAAGTGGTCTATTTCGGATAGTGCCTCTTCAACCCTCTCCTCCTTCTCGACCCACCAGCCAAAAACCTTGCTTTTACTGGATATATATTCCAAACTCTCTTTTGAGAAGTTAATACCTCTTATCAGCAAGACTAAATCCGGCTGAAACTCGTCAAATGCTCTAACCAAGTTGGCGCTTCTAAAGTTTTTGTGCGCAAGAGGATGGCTTGAAAATAGATTTTTATTTTTCGGCACTATTCGAAAGTTGTGTAGCTGTTTGTTGATTTTATTAATTATGTATCTATCGAACCAGTGGTTTTTATCTGCAAGGAATATTCGCGACTCTATATTCAATTTTGAAAAAGAAGAGGTCAAATAATTTGCGATAGGAGGTTTTGACGAATATACTATTAATACTTTTTTGAGCACAAACGCATCCTAAATTGTATGGAGTTTTAAATTTTGCTTAACTTGATTTTGATGACCCGTTTAATATAATTGAAGGATAAATTATATCCCAAAGCTGCTGTGCGGCGATGGAGGGTGAGAGAGGTGTGAAGATTTTAAGCATAAAGTATTTTGATAAAGTTAATTTGGAGTCCGCACTCGTATGGCTTGTTGGAGCTCTTGTTTTTGTTTGGCCTATTCCTCGCACAAATGCGGTAAGGTATATTTTGATAGCTATTTTGGCGGCTATTTTGTGCTTTTTGTATGTAAAACGCTTTGATATTAAGGATGTTTTTGCGAATAGACTAACTCTTATTTTTTCGTTATTGCTTGTTTTTCTCACGATTTGGTTTTATATAGTTGCATTTTTTTTATCTGATTATACGACTCACTCGCTCGAAGAGATAGGTTCTCAGTGGGTGTTGTCGGTTGTTTGCTTTTTTCTTGGATTATTGCTCGCAAATACGACGATTTCTAGAGTAAATATTTTGCTCTCCATTTTTATTGCGGTTTCTTTGCATATTTTGTATATATGTTTTGAGGCAGCGTGGCTACTTGCCCAAAGCGGCGAGATTCAAGACAAGCTAAAAGGACTTACCGGTGGTAGAGATAGGGCAAATGTACTTACAAATATAGCGATTGCAGTATTGCTGAGTGAACTGTTTTTTAGGCTTATCTATCACAAAACTGTTTTGCCGCTAAAGTCCACGGTTATTGTGGTTGCAACTCTGTTGTCGTTTGCTTCTTTGTTTTTTGAGGGCGCCAGACTCGGTATTGTCGGAGTTTTTTTTATGTTTTTTACATTGACGGCGCTTGCTTTGTATGCACTTAGACAAAATAAAAACAGGTTTGTGCTTTTTGGAATAACTTTATTCGCTTTGGTTGTCGCCATCTCTTTGCTTGCTGCGAATATAAAGATGGATAAGCGTTGGAGTAATTTATTCGAAACTATTCAACTTGCCGTTGATATAGAAAATAACAAAGGTTGGATAGAGACGGATGCCCATCCCTTGCCAAAACTAAGCGATGGAACTATTGCAAACGAGTCCAACTACAAAAGACCGGCTTGGATTGCCGCCGGTTTTTCTTTTATAGCAGAATCGCCCCTTGGAAGCGGCTTTGCGAGAGACGCTTTTGGTAGATATAGAACAAAAAAATACCATGAGGGTAACCCGGCAAGAGCTGCTCATAGCTCTTTGGTAGATTTTGGCGTTAGCGGTGGAGTTGTCGCCGTCGTGGGTTGGGTTGCATTTTTGCTGGGACTCTCTTATGTTGGAGTAAGTGGGTTTGTGAAAAGGCAAAACTACTACTCTCTTTTACTACTTTTTTTGGCGGGCGGTTTTTTCTTTAGGATGTGTATAGACGGTATAGCTAGAGACCATATGCTAGAAGAGTTTATGTTTTTGGCGGGTCTGTTTCTTGTTTTTTCGATAAATGCAGACAAAAAGCAGGAGCCTAAACCCAGTTTTGTGTAAAATCTAAAAAAATATTTTAAGCAGAGGTAGTTATTTTGAAGATTTCCGTTATAGGTACCGGATATGTAGGTCTTGTGAGCGGCACTTGTTTTGCGCAGATGGGCAATAGCGTGACTTGCGTAGATGTCGACGAAAAAAAGATAGAAAAGCTAAATAACGGCGTTATTCCGATATATGAGCCGGGTCTTGAAGAGATGGTAAAAGAAAACCATAGGCTTGGTACGCTCAAATTCACGACCGAGATTAAAAATGCGGTTGAGGAGTCAGAGGTATGTTTTATTGCCGTAGGAACGCCTATGGGCGAAGACGGTAGCGCAGACCTCAAGTATGTTTTGGCGGTCGCAAAAAGTATCGGTGAGCATATCGTAAAGCCTCTTGTTGTGGTGGACAAATCGACAGTTCCTGTGGGTACGGCAGACAAAGTAAAAGCCCAGATAGCCTCGGAGCTAGCAAGAAGAGGCGTAAGTATAGAGTTTAGCGTTGTCTCCAACCCGGAGTTTTTGAAAGAGGGTGCGGCGATAGAGGACTTTATGAAGCCGGACCGTGTCGTTATAGGTGCAGACGATGAGTGGGCGATGAAGACGATGAGAGAGCTTTATGCCCCGTTTACGAGAAGCCATGATAGATTTATTGAGATGGATATTCGCTCCGCTGAGATGACCAAATACGCTGCAAATGCAATGCTTGCCACAAAAATCAGCTTTATGAATGAGATGTCGCAAATATGCGAAAGAGTCGGTGCAGATGTCAACAAGGTGAGAATCGGCATAGGATCCGATAGCAGAATAGGGTATAGCTTCATATATCCGGGATGTGGATACGGTGGGAGTTGCTTTCCAAAAGATGTACAAGCATTGGCTAAAAGTGCAAAAGATTACGGCTATACCCCTAGAATACTGGATGCGGTAGAGGCGGTCAACTATGATCAAAAAACCGTTTTGCCGAGTAAAATCGTTAAAAGATTCGGTGAAAAGCTTGACGGTTTGGTATTTGGTGTTTGGGGTCTTAGCTTTAAGCCGGAGACGGACGATATGAGGGAGGCCTCCAGCATTACGCTAATTAAAGAGCTTACCTCAAGGGGCGCAAAAGTTATTGCGTATGACCCGAAGGCTACGCATGAAGCCGAAAGCTGCTATCTAAAAGATATGCCGAATGTGTCTTATGCACAAAACAAATACGATGCGGTAAACGATGCGGATGCGATGATTTTGGTAACGGAGTGGAAAGAGTTTAGGAGTCCTGATTTTTATGAGCTAGCCGATAGACTAAATCAGAAAATAATTTTTGACGGTAGAAATCAATATAGCGCCGAAAAACTAAAAGAGCTTGGATTTGAGTACCATCAGATAGGCGTACAAAGTTGAATAGCAATAAATTAGCGATTATAGGTCTTGGCTATGTGGGTCTTCCTCTGGCCGTAGAGTTTGGCAAAAAATACTCCGTTTTGGGATTTGACATCAATAAGGAGCGGATAGCAGAGCTTGAGAGCGGGCACGATAGGACGCTTGAGGTGGATGCGGCAAACCTAAAGTCATCTTCAAACCTCTCCTTCTCATGTGACAAAGCCGATCTAAAGAGCTGCAACATCTTTATAGTCACGGTTCCCACTCCCGTAGATGAGCACAAACGCCCAGATCTTACACCGCTTGTCAAGGCAAGCGAGACAGTAGGCACGGCTTTGAAAAAAGGCGACATAGTCATCTATGAAAGCACCGTATATCCGGGATGCACAGAAGAGGAGTGCGTGCCTGTACTTGAGAAGATAAGCGGACTAAAGTTTAACGAAGATTTCTTCTGCGGCTACTCTCCCGAGAGAATCAATCCGGGTGACAAAGAGCACACCGTCACCAAAATCCTAAAGGTAACATCCGGCTCTACGCCTGAAATCGCGGACAGAGTGGACGCTTTATATGCCTCCATCATTACCGCAGGCACATACAAAGCCGCATCAATCAAAGTAGCCGAAGCCGCAAAAGTAATAGAAAACTCCCAAAGAGATATAAACATAGCCTTTGTAAACGAACTATCTCTCATCTTTAACAAAATGGGGATAGATACGCTAGATGTGCTGGAGGCTGCTGGAACCAAATGGAACTTCCTACCGTTTCGTCCCGGACTCGTGGGCGGACACTGTATAGGCGTAGACCCTTACTATCTCACATTCAAAGCCGAAAGCCTTGATAAACGACAACATGGGCGCTTATGTCGCCAAAGAGGTCGTAAAACTGCTCATCAAAAAATCCCATAAGGTAGACGGCGCAAAAGTGCTTGTACTGGGCATAACCTTTAAAGAAAACTGCCCTGATATACGAAATTCCAGAGTCATCGATGTCATAAGTGAACTAAAAGACTTTGGGTGCAGTGTGGATATATATGATCCTTGGGCTGACGAGGTAGAGGTAAAACATGAATACGGCGTGTCTTTGACAAAAGAGCCGAAAGACAAATATGACGCCGTAGTGCTTGCAGTGGCGCACAAAGAGTTTAAAGCTATAAATATGGAGTCCTTAATAAGACAAGACGGTGTTATTTACGACATCAAAGGATTTTTACCGCAAGGCGTTGCGGACAAAAGGCTTTAAAATTGAAGTCTTTGGCGCTTGCTAGACTGAGATATACGCCGTTTGGAGGAGCGGAAAATTATTTGGCGAGGCTTATTGGCGCGCTTGAGGCAAAGGGTGTAAAATACCGTATACTCTCGACAAACTGGGAGGGGGATGCGGCTACAAAAATTTATCTTCCAAAATACCTCCCCTCTTTTTTGCGAATACTCCGTTTTGCCTCAGCCGTCTGTTCCAAAAAATCTGCCAATGAGACCCTCTTTTCACTAGAGCGATTACCGTGCGCCGATGTGTACAGGGCGGGGGACGGTGTGCATAGGGCTTGGATAGACACGAGAATAAAGCATGGTGAAAGCGCTTTGAAGATATTTTCAAATCCGTTGCAGTTTACATACCTTCATCTCGAAAAACGCACTTTTGAAAACTCACGCAAAATAATCGCCAACTCTTATTTTGTAAAAAACGACATCATAAAGTACTATGGCATAGACAACTCCAAAATAGAGGTAGTCTACAACGGCGTACCGAAAAGCGATGTAGATGAGAATGAAGCTAGACGAAAAATAGAAGATGAGTTTGGGATAAAGGCGGGACAAAAAATCATACTTTTTGTCGGTAGCGGCTTTATGCGAAAGGGCGGAGCGGAGTTTTTGAGCCTTGTTTCAAAACTAAAAAACAGAAATTTTACGGCAATAATAGTCGGCAAAGAAAAAAATATCAAAAAATATAAGCATGAGGCGTCAAAGCTTGGCGTAAACGCTATTTTTACCGGAGCTAGACGGGACGCCGATATGTTCTACGCTGCGGCTGATATATTTTTGTTTCCCACTCGTTATGAGCCTTTTTCAAATGTCTGCCTTGAGGCTATGGCTGGAGGGTGCGCCGTGGTAACTACTGCGCAAAACGGTGCGGCGGAGATACTTGATGAGCGGTTTGTGATGAAAAATCCGCACGATGTGGCTATTTTGGAAATGTTGGAGAGACTGCTTGACGATGAGCCGTTCCTTGGCGAAATAAAAGCGGCAAACAGGGTAAAATCGGCGGAGTTTAGCGTGGAGCGAAACCTCGATGAGACCCTAAAAGTGTTGGAAGCCTTTTGAAAATACTAATCCGTTTGCCAAACTGGCTAGGTGACGCCGTGATGGCGACGCCTGCAATCGAGAGCCTTAAAGCTTCGTATCCTGACGCCAAGCTTACCCTTGTCGGCTCCGCCGCCGCTTTGGCTCTGTTTGAAAATGATGAAAGAGTCGAGCAGCTAGTGCCGGATGAGAGTAAAAAGTCAAAAAGCCGTATTTTTTGGCTTTACAAAAAAGCGAAAGAGCTAGGAAGTTTCGACATTGCCGTGACGCTTCAAAATTCTCTTTTGTCTGCTCTTTTTCTGTTTTTTACCGGTTCAAAGATTCGTATCGGGTATGCGAGAGAGTTTCGTTCTCATTTTTTGACCGATGCTCCAAAAGAGGATAAAAAAACGCATCAGGTTTTGAGGTATTTGGGATTAGTAAAGCCTTTTTGCTCCGTTGCTATGGAGGAGCTGAAGCTATGTGCAAAAGAGGAGAAGCAAAATCTCTGCATCATCAATCCAGGTGCGGCGTACGGAGAGGCGAAAAGGTGGGACGCAAAGAAGTTCGGTGAAGTGGCGGTGCGGATGTCGCAAAGCTATGATATAGCGGTAGTGGGCGGCAAAGATGAGGTCAAAATCGGTGAAGAGGTTGAGGCTATTTTGCTCTTGGCAAATGTACAAAACTACAAAAACCTAGTCGGCAAGACCGCAATGAACGAGCTAATAGAGCTCATAGCCTCCGCAAAGCTATTTATCACGAACGACAGCGGACCGATGCATATAGCCGCTGCCTTTAAAGTGCCGACGGTCGCAGTATTCGGTCCTACCGATGATAGCGAGACATCTGCTTGGGGCAATCCAAAATATGCGATAGTCAAAAAAGATATGGATTGTCGCCCGTGCAAAAAACGGGTCTGCCCGTTAAAGCATCATGATTGTATGAGGCTTATTTCTGTCGATGATGTTTTGTTGGCAGTAAAAGAGGTTATCTAAAGCTATCGTCAATAGCCTGACAAATAATATGTCCGATGGCGATATGCATCTCCTGAATTCTAGGCGTGTCGGATGAAGGTATGACGATATTTAGCTCGCATGTGTTATTCATACCGCCGCCGTCTCTGCCACTTAGCCCCAGCGTTCTCATTCCCTTGGCTTTCGCCAACTCCAGTGCGCTTATTACATTTTTGCTATTGCCGCTTGTTGATATGCCTATCGCTAGGTCGCCTTTGTTTCCTAGACCCTCTAGCTGTCTGTCAAATACCCTGTCATATCCGTAGTCATTGCCTATCGCCGTTAGTGCGGAGGTGTCGGTAGTGAGCGCTATGCCGGGAAGGCTAGGGCGTTCGGTTTTGTATCTGCCCGTCAGCTCTGCCGCTATATGCTGTGCATCCGCCGCACTTCCGCCGTTGCCGAATATGAGTATTTTACCCCCATTCTTTAGCGTATCTACCGCCATTTCGCACGCTTTTTGTATACTCTCTTGCATCGTGTCTGCCACAAGCTTTGCCGTCTCTATGTGTCCGTTAAGTTCGCTTTGTATCATCTCTCTCATGAGCTTATCCCTGTAATGTCGATTTGTTGTTCTTTTTTGATTTTTTTCATATCTTGCAGCTCTTTTTCGCTTTTTTGTCTAGGCTTTAGCTTTGTGACATATTCGGCTAGTTTTGCGGCATCCTCATGACTGAGTCCCTCGACTTGCACCTGCATAATTTTTTTATTGTTTCCGCCACCGAAACTTCCTGCTTGATACCCTACTATCAGCTCTAGTAGTTTTTCCTTGGTTAGGGTATTTAACGGCGGATAAGCCTCTGTGCCGTCGCCGTTATCGCCGTGGCAAGGTGCGCATTTGCTATACAGCTGGGCTCCGCTTAGATCACTTACGCTGGAGGCCACCGTTACGCCGCTTTTGTCGTTTTCCGGCACGAACGCCATAACGACCGAGTAGAGCACGGGAGCCAGTAGCAGCGCCCCAAATCCATAGATGAGAGCTTTGCCAAAATCAATTTTCAAGAGTTTGCCTTGATTCTTTCTATTGTTTTTGTCGTTGATTTGCCGTCAACTAGGGCTATCGTCATTACTTTGCCGCCGTTTTTTGTGACTGTGTCGTAGCCTACGATATTTTCAGGCTCATAGTCAGCCCCTTTTACCAAAATATCCGGCACGAGAGAGTCTATCAGCTCTTTTGGCGTCTCCTCGTCAAAAAGCGCAACAAAGTCGATACATCCAAGAGCCGCAAGGACTCTTGCGCGGTCAAGTTCGCTGTTTATCGGTCTACCTTCGCCTTTTAGCTCTCTCACGCTTCTATCGGTATTTAGCCCGACTACGAGTGCGCTCCCTAGTTTTCTAGCCTCTGAGAGATATTTGACATGTCCGCTGTGGAGTATGTCAAAGCAACCGTTTGTAAATACGACCTTTTTGCCTCTCGCCTTTAGTCCTTCTACCGCTTTTTTTAGATAAGCCCTATCTACTATTTTGTCTTCAAAATCTTCGTTTGCCTCTTTGGTTTCAAAGGAGATTATCTCCTCCAAAGTGACGGTGGCGCTTCCGACTTTTGCGACCACTACTGCCGCCGCTTTGTTGGCAAATTTTGCCGCCTCTACTATATCCGCTCCTATCGCAAGCGAGATGCCAAGAGCCGCAAGTACCGTGTCTCCTGCGCCAGTTACATCAAATACCTCTTGCGCTAGAGTCGGTAGCTTCGTGGTTCCGCTCTCATCAAATATTCCGATGCCGTCTTCGGACAGCGTAATAATGGAGTACTTGAGCTCTAACTCTCTTTTTAGCTTGATTCCCGCTTCAAACAGTTTTGTATCGTCTTTTATCTCTATCTTGGTGGCTTCAGACGCCTCTTTTTTGTTTGGCGTTAGAAGCGTCGCACCTTTGTATTTGGTATAGTCCGAGCCTTTTGGGTCTGCGAGTACGGGGATGTTTAGGGAGTTTGCTAGAGTGATTAGACGCTGTGTAAGCGAATCCGTCAAAACACCTTTTTTGTAATCGGATAGCAGTATTGCATCAAACTTTGAGCCGTTTTGGGATGCAAATCCGACTATTTTTGCTTCATTTGCTTCATTTATTTCGTTTTTTGTCTCTTTGTCAAACCTGACTATCTGGTGTGAGCCAGCCATAACTCTGGTTTTGAGTGAAGTGACTCTGGCATCATCTTCAAATATTGCACTTGTATCGGCGCCAAGCCTCTCAAACTTCTCTTTAATTATTTTTGCCGCTTCATCGCTTCCCAGTATGCTAGACACACAGACCTTTGCCCCTAGGCTGATGAGGTTTGCTACGACATTTCCGGCGCCGCCGAGGCTCTTTGTCTCTTTGGTGACCGCCACTACAGGCACGGGAGCCTCCGGACTTATTCGCTCAGCGCCGCCCCATAGGTATGAGTCAAGCATCAAGTCCCCGACTACGAGGATGTTCGGGCGTCTTTTTTTTAGCCTCTCTATCATACGCCCAGTTCTCTTTTTGCTATTGCTTTTATTTCGTCCGCATACGCCTTAATACCCTCTTCAAGCGTAAATCTAGGCTCGTATCCAAGATACTCTCTCGTCTGTGATATATCCGCCTCCGTGTGGTTTTGGAAGAATTTGAAAGGGTTGTCTATGTACTCTATTTGTCTCTCTACGCCGATAGAGGTTGTGAGCGCACCGAATAGCTCGTTGTACTGCCTAGCCACGCCTCCGCCGACATTATAAACCCCGCTTTTTGTCGCTTCAAGAGCTTTAATATTTGCCTGTACGACATCTTCAATGTAAACAAAGTCTCTTTTTTGCTCTCCCCATTTGAAGAGTTTTGGAGCATCGCCTCTTAATAGTTTTAGTCCCAGTTGGAGTATCATCGATGCCGTAGTGCCTTTGTAAAACTCTCTTGGGCCGTACACATTAAAGTATCGTAGTCCTACGATTTTGAGGTTTGGGTGGTATTTGATATATCTTGCGGCTAGATTGTCCATCATCAGCTTGCTAAAGCCGTACACATTCTCAGGCTCTTCACCGTTTCCTATGCAGTTTGGTGCGGCTGAGTTGCCGTATGTTCCGGCGCTACTTGCATACACCACATCTGCGCCCATCTCTACGGCAAGGTCTAGTATGTCGCCGAATGCGTTGGTGTTCGCCTCCACCATCTTTTTTTGATCCATGACGGTCGTATCGGAGATAGCGGCTTGGTGAAAAATGTAGTCAAACTTTAACGCTTTTAGTCTTTTCATCGCAACAGGATCTGTGATGTCGCCCGCTATTACTTCGCCTTTGAAACCTTGCAGATTTTTGAAATGACCTAGTACAAATGCGTCAAATATTACGATGTGTGCTTTTGGATAATTCTCTTGTATGTGAAAAGCTACGCTCGAGCCTATAAAACCAGCCCCGCCCGTTATCAGTATGCTTTTGTCGTTTAAGTCAATATCGATGTATTTCATCTAATTCCTTGCTATTTTATTGTCTCAATTATATCAAAAATACCGTTAACGACGAACTCCGCCTCGGTGTTTTCTTCGTCTATTTTGTGCCCGCTGCGAACCAGTACGGTATGCCCGACTCCCGCATTAAGAGCAGCTTTTATATCGCCCTCTTTGTCGCCTATCATCCATGAGTTTTGCATATCTATATCAAACTCTTTTTGTGCGGCAAGCAGCATCCCCGGATTTGGTTTTCGGCAATCGCACCCATCCTCGGGAGTGTGCGGACAGTGGTAGACTTTTGCTATTTTTGCGCCGTGCTTTTCAAGTTCGCCGACCATGTACTCCGTAAGGCTCCAAAAATCTTCGTTTGTATAGTAGCCTCTCGCTATTCCTGACTGGTTTGTGACTACGATAATCAGATAACCTTTTTCGTAAAAGCTTTTTACAGCCCCAAAAACCCCTTTTTGAAACTCAAAATCCTCTATTTTGTGGGCATACTCTTTTTCTATGTTGATTACTCCGTCTCTATCCAAAAAAACGGCTCTATCTCTGTTCATACAATCCCTTTTATCTTTTTATCTAAAGTTTAACTATTAACAAATATAATCGTACATATTGCGCTTTCAGCGTCCGCTTGGAGGTCCGCTATGAATGAAAGTTTTATGAGAAAAGTTACGGTATTGGTAATCGATTGTGAAGGCGAGCTTAGCTTGCAAATAGAGGCGATGCTTGCCGCAAAAGTAAAGTCGATACACTACATTAAAGACCCTGTGGAGGCGCTAAAAGAGTTTAATCGCATATCCCCACAACTGGTTATTACGGATTTGAAGCTTGCGATGATGGACATCGTCGAATTTGTCTCAAAAATAAAAAGCTTGAATACGGAGTGTGAACTTGTTATGGCTCTCGGGTTTGTGGAGCCGCATAGGCTCATAGAGATGGTTAATCTCGGCGTTTATAGATTTGTTATGAAGCCGCTCTCGATGCCAAAGCTCTCGGAATCCGTACTTAAAGCAATGGAAACGCTTTTTACGAGGGCTACCGCATTTCAATCGAAGTGTATGCAGGAGATTTTAAACGCCGAGGATAATCCCGTATTTGAGACGGATGGAACCACTATTCTTAAAGCAAATAAAGCGTTTTTGGATTGTTTTGGGGCAAAAAATGTAAAGCAGTTTGGCTTGACTCTGCCGGATCTTGCCTCTTTGTTTAATTTTGGCGAAGCTGAGCGGCTATCGACAAATTGGCTAAAAGATTTTATACAAGGTAGCGAAGAGCCGAAACTTCTAATTTATGATAGTAGAAAAGCCGAAAAAAGAGAGTTTTATCTGGAGTTTGGCATCTCAGAGGTTACCAAGGGTAACTTTATCGTTTCAATGACAGATATTACGGAAATGGAGAGGTCGTTTAATAGAAAGTTAGAGATGCTATCCTCACAGATAAATTCAAAAGAGAAGATAAAGTTTCGCTCTATGCTTGAGTTTGAGATAGCCAGATGCAAAAGATACAAAAAAAGCTTTTCACTTGCGCTTATATCTTTTGAGATAGAGGAGTGTGAATCAATTGAGGATTGGGAGATGATATTTAAAGTCTTAAGACGAACGCTCCGCTCCAGTGACCTGTTTGCTAAAGTCGATAAAAACCAGCTTGCCGTCATAGCGACGGAGACCCAGAAACACGGGGCAAAAATACTTCTTAAAAGAGTGGAAAAAGAGTTTGAACTCTTAAAAAAAAAGGGATGCGGTATCGGATTTAAGGCAGGCACCGTTGAGTTTGTGGAAGGGGATACATCGCAAACGCTTTTTAAAAAAGTTGTTAGCGGTATTTAAATGCAAAAAGATTTTGATAAAACGCTTATTTCACAACTAGATGTTATTCCAAGCGGAGTATTGTCTCCTGCCCGCCCGGCGCCTTTTGACCTATTCGTGTGCGAAAACAAAAAAGATTGCGTACTTCTTTGCTCAAAAGAGTATCCGTTGTCCGGAGATAGGCTAAAAGATTTAAAGCTAAATAGAGCGGAGATATTTGTCCGCAAAGATGAGCTTCCTTTCTTGAGGAATTACCTCAAAAAATCTGTTTTGGATATATCCAAAAGCCAAAGCGTAACAAGAGAGGAGCGCTCTCAGATGGTGTATTCTACGGCGGTAATGGTCGTAGATGAGCTTTTTAATAATGTTGAATCAAAAGAGGCGGTAGAGGACTCAAAGGGGCTTGCGACGGTTGTCCTTGATAACCTGCTAAGGGATAACGCTACTTTTTTGTCTATGGTCGGCGTACTCTCGTATGACTATTACACCTACAGCCACTGCGTCAATGTTTGTATCTACTCCATTGCGATAGGTAAAAAACTGGGTCTTAGTCATGATGATATAGAGGAGCTTGGACATGCGGCAATACTGCACGACATAGGCAAAGCGCATATCGACCCGAAGATACTCAACAAAGAGGGCGCACTTGACACCGATGAGTTTGAGATTATGAAGACGCATACGACAGAGGGCGTCGTAATTCTTGAAAAACTAAAAGAGAAAAGCCAAAATATTCTAGATTCGGTGCTTTGTCACCATGAAAAAATGGACGGCACTGGATACCCGCACGGACTAAACCAATATAAAATACCGTTTTTCGCACAAATCATAGCTGTTGCGGATATATTTGACGCATTGACGACAAAGAGAAGCTACAAGGAAGCCTTGGGTTCTTTTGCCGCTTTGCGTATTATGAAAGATAGAATGGTCGTGGGACTTAATGAGGCGGCGCTTAATGCTCTTGTGCAGAGCTTTAGGGGTTAGTTTTTTCCGCATCCGTCGACTTTTTATCTTTTTTTGCCGCCTCTCTGAGCTCCTCTTCGTCGTCAAACAAGAGTCCATGCGTAAACTTCTTCTCATCGTCAAATTGCCCCGACTTTAACCCCCAGATAAAACCTAGTACGCCTAAAGAGCCTAGAATGAGAGAGCCAAAGAGCATAAGGGATAGTATATTGTCATCCATTTTAGTTTCCGTTTTTGATTTTTGTGGAGTTTAAGACTACCAAAATAGAGCTAAACGACATCGATATAGCCGCTACGAGAGGTATTACAAAGCCCGCCATTGCGAGCGGGATAGTTATGGCGTTGTAGATTATCGAGATGGTAATATTTTGTTTGATTGTGCGGTATGTCTTGCGCCCTATAAACACAGCGTCTTTTAGCTCTACAAGCGAATTTTTTAGTAGTACTATATCGCTTGTTTGCAGGTTTATCTCCGCACCCGATGCCATCGCTACACCTATGTCGGCACGGGCTAGGGCGAGTGAGTCGTTGATGCCGTCCCCCGCCATAATGACTATCTTGCCGCTCTTTTGCGCCGACTCTATGAAGGAGAGCTTATCTTGCGGCGTCATTTTGGCTTTGTACTCCGTGATTCCTAACTCATTTGCGACTTTGGCAGCTGATAGCTCATTGTCTCCCGTTAGCATTACGACTTTGAGACCTTCTTTTGCTATCGCCGTAACCGCCTCTTTTGCCCCCGCTTTTATCCTATCTTCCAGCTCAAAAACCACTTTTAGCTCACCGCCCTCGGCGTAGGCAAAGAGTGTTTTATCGCTTTTGATGTCGCACGCTATGCCGTGCGCCGCTAGGTATTCAAGATTTCCGCCGACTATTTGTCTGCCACCCGACATCGCTTCTATTCCTTTTGAGCGAATCTCTTTTGCCTCTTCTATTTGCGCCGCTTTTTCGCCTACATGGGCAAATATCGCCTCCGATACGGGGTGCCTAGATACGGCGACAAGTGCGACAAGTGCGCCTTTGTCGTATCTGTCAAAGCTTGTTTCGTTTACGACTTTCGGTTTCCCTTCCGTTAGCGTGCCGGTCTTATCGACTACGAGCATATCCGCTTTTGCGATGGTCTCAAGGAATGAGGAGGATTTGAATATTGCCCCTTTTTTTGCCGCAGCGTAGAGACCGATGACGGAGGCTATCGGCGTGGCAAGAGCTAGGGCGCAAGGGCAGGCTATGATAATGACGGAGACTGAAATGACAAGCGCCCTTTCAAAAGAGATACCGCCTGCAAACAACCAACCCAAAAATGTAAAAAGAGCCAGAGAGAGGATGGCTATGGAGAAGTATCTGGAGAGGTTATTTGCAATGCTCTCTATCTTTGGCTTTTTCTCCAATGATTCCGAGAGGAGGCGGACTATTTCGCTAAAACTGGAGTGCTTGAAATCTTTTGTGACACGGTATCTGACCACTCCGTCAAGGTTTTTGGAGCCGCTTGTTATCTTGTCGCCTACTTTTTTTAGCACAGGCTCCGGCTCGCCGCTTAGGGTTGACTCGTCAAAGTTTGCCTCTCCGCTCATCACCTCTCCGTCAACTGCCGCTACATCACCTGCTCTCATCTCTACGACATCGCCAAGAGCTACGCTTTCGATGGATACAAACTCCGCCGTCTCACCCCGAACCACCGCCACCTCTGTGGGTATGATTGAGGAGATTTTGTCTAGCGTATCTACCGCCTGTTTTTTGGAGAGGCTCTCTAGATATTTGCCCGCAAGTATGAAGGTAATAATCATAGTAACCGAGTCAAAATACGCCTCTCCCGCATGTGTCAGCGAGGCGTAGATGGAGTAGGCGTATGTGAGCGTCGCACCCGTGGAAACTAGCGTATCCATCGTTACAAAGCCATGCCTTGCGGCTCCAAACGCCCCTTTATAAAAGATGCTTCCGGAGTAAAAAAGCGTAATCGAGGCTAGCAAAAATTCCGCCAGATGCAAGATATTTTTGTGTCCCTCTTCGATACCCGTGAAGTACCCGGCATAGAGCGCCACCGCTATCCACATGATGTTCATCGTGGCAAATACCCCGACTATCATCTTTGTGTAGTTAGCTCGTCTAAGGCGATTTGCCCCCTCTTCTTGGATGCGTGAATCGTACGGCACGGCGTCGTAGCCTATCGCTCTGATTTTGTCTATGATTTGCGAGAGTTTGATTTTGTTCTCATCCCATACGATACGGGCTTTGTTGTTTGTGAAGTTGATGTTTGCCTCTACGACCCCTTCGGCACGGGTAAGTATCTTTTCGTTGAGCCAGACGCAAGCGGCGCAGTGAATCCCCTCGATAATGAGCGAAATTTCGTTAAATCCGTCCGCCCTTACCGTAACATACCGCTTATGAAACCCCTCAAAATCAAACCGTGAAGAGTCTTCAAGCAGGTGTTTTGGCGGCTCCAAAGTGTTTGCGCCCATCTTGCCGTAAAAGCTATCAAGCCCCTCGTCTTTTAGCAGATGATATACCCCTTGGCACCCTTTGCAACAAAAAAATAGCTCTTTTGCACCTTCGCTATCAGGTATCATCTCGTTTTTTTCAAATTCCAAATGGCAGTGAGAGCAGGCGGTTTTTGACAAGCTATAAGACCTCATATTTATTTTGGGGTTGATTTTAGCGAAAGAGAGTTAAGCGTCTAGCTTGTAAAATCAAAGCTACTACACAAAAGGAGAAATAGCCATGAAAAAAATCCTCGCACTACTATCTCTTGCCGTCTTCGCTTTTGCCGCAGTTGACATCAACTCCGCTTCAAAAGAAGAGCTAACAAAAGTCAAAGGACTTGGTGATGCAAAAGCCGCAGCTATCGTAGAATATAGAAAAACAAAGTGCTTTGATAATGTGGACGAGCTTGCAAAAGTCAAGGGGCTTGGCGCAAAAAGCGTAGAAAAAATGAAAAAAGAGCTTGAAGCGAAGCCTTGCAAAAAATAAGCTAATTTCCCACAAAAGCCGCTTTTGCGGCTTAACTTCTTAATTTGCTTTTATCTGCCATAATTTCATAAACAACAATCCGTCGGAAAAAATGAAAAATCTGAGAAACTCCGTAGTTGCAAAAAACGCTTCTATATTGATGATATTACAGCTATCTAGCTATATAGTTCCGTTTCTTTTACTGCCGTATCTTTCAAGAACGCTTGGCGTAGAGGGGTTTGGCGAGCTTGCTATGCTTTGGAGTGTGTCGGCGTATGCGCAGATATTAATCGATTTCGGATTTTTTTTATGGGCCACAAAAGAGTGTGCCCTAGTCAAAGACGATAGATTTGCACTTTCTAGTTTGTGGGCGGTTGTGTCGACAATAAAGAGCGGTATTAGTTTTTTGGCGCTCTTTATTATGATAGCCGCTTCGTTTGCTTTTTCAGCTCCGATGTGGCTTTATCTGTTTATGTGGCTCTCCATTTTTGCGCAGGCTTTGATGCCGTCATGGCTCTTTCAGGGGGCTCAAAAAGTAGCGCCGCTTCTTATTTTTAGCCTTGGGGCTCAAGTTTTTGCAGCTATTTTTACGGTTGTTAGCGTCAAGTCGGCAGATGATATTATTTTTGTCTCTCTTAGCGCAGCTATTTCGTGGCTTCTTTTTTCCATTGCCGCAAATCTGTATGCTTGCAAAAAATTCTCTTTGGTTTTTGCAAAGCCGAGTTTAGATGCCATTAAAAACGCCTTACAAGGTGCATGGTATCTATTTACCGTAAATGTAGCCGTAGCATTTTATAATAATCTTCCGGCGTTTATATTGGGCGTTTTTGGAAGCAGAAATGAACTTGCTGTTTTTGTCGGTGCGCAAAAGATGGTTTTGGCTATTCAGGGTCTTTTTACCCCTGTCGCCTCCGCTATTTTTCCGAGAGTTGCGGAGCTTACAAAAAAAGATGCCGACTCTGCAAATATTTTTTTAAAAAAAGCTATCACCTTTAGTGTTTTAGGGATGGGCGGCATAGCTCTTTTTACATTTATATTTGCGGAAGAGATAATCGCCGTTGTGCTTGGAAAAGAGTTTGGAGACTCCGCAATGCTTCTTAGGATTATGTCAATAGGACCGGTTTTGGTGTCGGTAAATACGCTACTTTATAGCGGCTACATGGTTGTTAGAAATTTAGCGTCAAATATGAAAATGTTTTTTCTGTTTTTGTCGATAGCGGCTTTGGCGGTGGCACTCCTATTTGTGCCGACAGCAAAAAGCGTCGGTGCGTCGGTGCTGTATGTCGGGATTGAGCTTTCGGTATTTTTTGGGTTAATATGGAAGATAAGAAAAATGAACAACTTTGGGGGCGGCAATGCAACAAAACAAAACTGACGATTTGAACGGACGCGCTTCTACGCTCGAGGATTGGGATGGATATTACGGCGCTAGAGGGGTTGGCGAGTATAAGCAGCTTGACTATAATGACTTTAGAAATATGCCGTTTGCGCTAATTTTTGACAAAATAAAAGAGTATTTTTACGGGGGAAGTGTCTTGGAAGTTGGGGCGGGCGACTCCGATGTACTTATCGAGGTGTGTAAAAAACTTAAACCGACGAGTTGCACTGGGCTTGACTATGCAAGATTGGCGTGCGATAAACTGAGTGAAAAAGCGCAAAAAGCGGATGCCGACATTGATGTGGTATGCGCAGATATGTTCGCATCGGACGGTGCATTGCTCAAAAAATTTGATTTTGTCATGAGCCATGGTGTTGTCGAGCATTTTTACGATTTGCCGAAGGTCTTGGGGGCAATAAGCTCTTTTGCTAAGCCTGGCGGGACACTCTTTACACTCATACCGAGCCACAAAAGAACCATATACGGATGGCTTATGAGGCGTTGGAACAAAGAGGTGTATGATGCTCATGTGATGTACGACCTTGAGGATTTGCTTGCGGCGCATCGTGCTATCGGGCTAGAGATTGTTTGGGGTGAATATATGTGTTCGTCAAATTTTGGAATGTTGTCATGGTGTTTTAAAGATAGGGAACACGGCGTAAATTATTGGATTTACACGCAACTTACCCGCTTATCAAAGCTGATTTGGTTTTTTGAATCAAAGTTTGGAAAACTTAAGGCCACTAGCTCTTTTGCGCCTTTTGCCGTCGTGATTGCTAGGATCCCTGCATGAAACTTCTTTTTGTTATCCACTCATTAAAGATGGGAGGCGCCGAGAGGGTGCTTGTTAATACGGCAAACTACTTTGCCTCTGTCGGATACGAGGTGCATATCTGTCTTTACGATGCCGAGGATATTTTTTATGAGCTTGACGAAAGGGTCGTTGTTTACGGCTTGTCGCTTGAGAAGCTATCTGGTAGTCTGTTATCCTCCGTCAAAAATAGCATTTGGCGCATCCTAAGCATAAGGGAGTACATACGCCGTATCGATGCCGATGTCGTAATATCGCTTATCACACATGTCAATGTTATATCTATTTTGGCGGCAAAGAGCGTCAATGTGCCGATAATCGCATGCGAACACAGCAACTACTATCTACTCAAATCAAAAATATTTCGCTTAATAAGAGCACTTGTCTATCCGCTTGCCGATACCGTTACCGTGCTTACAAAAGGAGACATAGACAACTACCCGCTCAAAAAAAACATAGTTGTCCTGCCAAACTCACTCAACACCCCGGCGCACTACTCTATTCCAAAAGAGAAGCTTGTGATAGGTGTCGGCAGACTCGTCAAAGAAAAAGGGTTTGAGAGGCTCATTGAAGCGTTTTTGAGGGTGAGAGATGAGGGGTGGAGGCTTGAGATAGTTGGTGAAGGTGTTGAGAGGAGCATGCTTGAGGAAAAGATAACGGAGCTTGGCGGTGAGGAGTTTGTGTCGCTTATGGGTGCCCGCAAAGATGTCGGTGAGTTTTACGCTAGGGCTTCTATCTTTGTTTTATCCTCTAGAGAAGAGGGGTTTCCTATGGCGCTTTGCGAGGCGATGTCTTACGGCGTGGCGTCCATATCGTTTGACTGCAGAAGCGGACCCTCTGAGATTATCGCCGACGGCGTTGATGGAGTGCTTGTGCCGCCAAACGATGTGGATAAACTATCTATATCCATCAAAGAGCTGATGGATAACGAGGTAAAAAGAGCAGAGCTTGCCGCCTCCGCCATAAAAATCAACGACAAACTAGGTGCTGCGGCTATCGCAAAACAGTGGGAAGAGATATTTGACATTATTAAGAAGAAAATACAAAAGTGATATACTAATGTTATTTTTGTATCTTTGTTAAGGAGCTAGTATGATTACGGTATCGACCAGCGATATAGTCAAAAAACCGAGACTAATAAGTGCACCGGAAGAGATAACAATGATAGAGGATGCTAGGAGTCATACGCCAAAAAGCGTGCTTTTGCCGATAGAGTTGTATGAGATGGTAAAAGAAAAGATAGAGGATGAGCTGTATTTATACAAAAATACAAAAGCTCTCGGTATGAAATTTGAAGAGAGCGAAGAGGTCATAGCGGAGCTTTTGGGGTGATAAAGCGTGGTGAGATATATCTTGTAAATTTCGGCAAAAAATATAATAGTGAATTTGGCAAAGTTCGTCCGGCGTTAATTGTCCAAAATGATGTCGCAAATAGAAATATAGAGTTCGTAGCATTTAAGGGCGTTAGCGTGCTGCCCCTTACGAGCGTGATTTGCGGCGGAGATTTGCGTGTGCTTGTGCAAAAAAGGAATAACCTTGAAAAAAACTCTGAAGTGTGTATCAATGAGATATGCACGCTTGATTTGAGCAGGATAGACGGAACCTCTTTGCTCTGTGTCGCCACTTTATCCGAACTATCTGAAATAGATATGAAACTATCTAGACATCTTGGACTCAAATGAAAAATGTCGTTGTTTTTATCTACTCGCTCGGCGGTGGCGGGGCGGAGAAGGTGGCTTTGGAGCTCGCTTCGGGACTACGGGAGAGCTATGAGGTAACAGTCGTCACGCTAAGTCCCGTACAAAAATATGATAATTTGGGTTTTGATGTCGTCTCTTTGCATATAGATGACCTTGAGAGTTCGGCTTTGCAAAAGTTTTTATCCATTTTTAGACTTGCCGCTAGGTTTGCTTCATATTGTAGACAAAACAGGGTAGACGCCGTCATATCCTTACTCTCAAGACCAAATATCATAGCCGCTTTCGCAAAACTACTTTACCCAAAGATGAGGCTCTTAGCCAGTGAGCATACGACACTCTCAAGCTATTATGGAGATAGCTTTTTTGAGAGAGTTCTAAAAAAAATGGTTAGCCTCTCTTACAAAATTGCAGATAGTGTGGTTGCGGTATCAAGCGGGATTAAATCTGACCTCGTAGAAAATTTTGGCGTTAACGGCAAAAAAATAGAGGTCATCTATAATCCAATAGATACGCAAAAAATAAGGATGCTATCATTGCAGCCGATGCAAAGGGAGAGTGGTGACGGTTTTGTATTTGTAACGGCCGGAAGATTGGTGGAGTCAAAAAATTATCCGTTTTTGTTTGAAGCGTTTGCCGCGCTTCCATCTTTTTGCAAGCTTTGGGTACTCGGAAGCGGCGAGATGGAGCGGGAGCTAAAATTTCTAGCGGTGGAGATGGGTATACACGAGAGAGTTAGTTTTTTCGGTTTTTGCGAAAATCCATACACATATTTTGCCGCCGCCGACTGTTTTGTGATGAGCTCACGGCTGGAGGGGCTTCCTACTGTGTTAATAGAGGCTCTTGCCTGCTCTCTTCCTGTTATATCCACCGATTGCAAGAGCGGTCCCAGGGAGATACTGGACGGTGTAGCCGATATGCTCATAAGCGGACTTGAGAGGGCAAAATATGGCGTACTCGTGAGCCTAGATACGCCAAAATTTCTATCTTTGGCTATGAAAAAAATGATAGAAGAGGATGCGGTACGGCTTGAATACAGAGCAAAGGCTAGAGAACGGGCGGAGTTTTTTTCAAAAGAAAAATCTATTGAATCGTACAAAAATATTATAGGGGTATAAATTGAAGATACTTGTGACAGGTGGCGCCGGATACATAGGTAGCCATGTCGTAAAACAGCTTGGCGAAGCAGGCGGATTTGATATTACCGTGCTTGATAATCTCTCTACCGGTTTTGAGGATTCCGTGCTTTACGGAAAGCTAGTAAAAGCTGATTTATCGGATTTTGCGTTTGTTGAGAGATTCCTTTTGGATGAGAGATTTGAGGCTATTATCCATTTTGCCGCCTCTATCGTGGTTCCGGAATCTGTAGAAAATCCACTCAAATACTATATGAATAACACCGTAAATACGACAAATCTCATCAGGTGTGCAGTAGCATCCGGCGTAAAAAGCTTTGTCTTTTCATCGACCGCCGCCGTGTACGGTGAGGCTGCAAGCGGAGTCGTGACTGAGGAGAGTCTGCTTGCCCCTATAAATCCATACGGGCATAGCAAGCTTATGAGTGAGCAGGTACTAAGAGATACGGTTGCGGCGCATAATGGTTTCAATGTTGTGGTTCTTAGGTACTTTAATGTCGCCGGAGCCTCTATGGATGCTAGGATAGGGCAGAGATTTCCAAATGCTACGCACCTTATCAAGGTCGCCTGTGAGAGCGCGTGCGGCAAGCGGCAAAAAATGTATATTTTCGGCGATGACTATCCGACGAACGACGGTACCTGTGTGCGAGATTATATACACATAGAGGATTTGGCATCGGCGCATTTGGCTGCGCTTGATTATCTAAAACAAGGCGGCAGAAGCGATGTGTTTAATTGTGGATACGGCAGGGGATACAGTGTAAAAGAGGTTGTTGAAACGGTCAAAAAAGTAAGCGGCGTGGATTTTGAAGCAGAGCTTGCGCCCAGAAGAGCGGGCGACTCATCGCTACTTATCTCAAACAATCAAAAAATACTAAAAACTCTAGAGTGGAAGCCGAAATTTGATGATTTGAATCTTATCTGCAAAAGCGCGTATGAGTGGGAGAAAAGCTTATAGCTTTTTACTCCTCAGCTCCCGCAAAAATATTTTTTATCTCTTGGTTTAGCTCTCTAACTCTCTTTGAGAGACTTTTCATTATTCGTATCGCAATGACAGGTTCCCATGCGATGATTCGCTCGAAGTTTTTGTCATTTATCGCAAACAAAAGAGAGGTTTCCGTTGCCGTGACTGTAGCGCTTCGTGGGGCATTGTCGATAAGGCTCATCTCTCCGAAAAAGTCGCCGCCTCCCATCTCTCCGACGGTAATATCGCCGATTTCTATGCTAACTTTACCTTGCAAAACAATAAACATCTCATCTCCGCTGTCGCCCTCTCTGACTATTTTTTCGCCGGGATTAAACTTTCGCACGGAACCGTAGGCCGCTAGCTTTTTTGGGTCAAATTTTTTCTCTTCTAGCATTTTGCAAGCATACCTTTTTGCTAATATTTTGTTAAACTTAAAGTAAATAGAAATTAATTTGATTATATCAAACAATATGGCATTATATAAATATTTTTTCTATCAATAGGAACACGGCATAGCAAGATTGCAATAAGTGACGATATGTTTGAAGGAAGCTGATAGATTTAAGAGGCGGGTGATTTGGTTTTGACACAGCCGTAATAGACGCCTTTTTTAATAACCTAGATAAAATCTTACACATAAGGGAGAGTTTCAAAGATGTATAAAACCGGACGCATAATATTTAGCATGGCGGTGCTTTCTGCGCTCTCATTGCATGCCGCCGACATCCCCTCTGACACTAGCAAAAAAATATATGAGCAGAGTTTCAATCAAGCCGTAGAGCTTTTCAATAAAGCGGATTATAACGGAGCGTACAAGCTATTTTCAGAACTATTTGAAAAAAAACCGGATGATGCAAGGGTAAACTTCTATCTAGGCAGAGCGGCGCTTGAGACAAAGCAGTATGAAGATGCTTTAATGGCATTTGAGCGGGTGCTCATCGTGGAACCGACACATATTAGAAGCCGCCTTGAGATGGCAAGAGCCTACTTTGAGCTAAAAGAGTTTGATGCTGCCGACGCTGAGTTTGACAAGGTTCTCGAAACCGATCTCCCAAAAAATGTAAGAACGCAGATACTCTCATACAAAAAAGCGATAGACGATGCTAAGAAAAGACACTTTATAACGGGTTATCTAATGGCCGGAATAGGGTGGGACTCAAATATTAATAACGGCATAGGCACAAAAGACTATACGATAGCCAGTCCGTTCGGAGCTTTGACTCTTACCGGAGACAAGCCAAAGTCCGATTACTATCATACGCAGATTTTCGGTCTCAATCATATGTGGAATCTCTCAAGCGTTACCGATGGACTTTTTTGGCAAGACGGTTTTACCGCTTATCTGCAGTCTTATCCGAAAAATGGCAGTAGCAACGCCAGATATTTCGGTCTAAATGTAGGACCGGGGTATCGTGCAAAAAACTATGAGGTCTCTATTGCATTTGCAACCGACTATCTTATCTACGGCTCCTCTTCCCCGTATATGCAGACATACTCCGTAGGACCAAAAGCCTCTTATAAAATCACCGATACGCTGATAGCCGAGGGCTCATATACTTTTAAAGAGAAGAGATACCCAAAAGAGAACAAGGATAGGGATGCAAACTATCAAGAGGCGTATCTAGGACTAAGAAAGATTATGCCTGCGAGTGGCTCTATGTTGACGCTAGGGTTTACCGAAGCGAAAGAAAAAGAGAAAAACAGCGCATCAAGCGGACGAACGGATGTTTCAAACACTATCCAAAGATACTCGCTAAGTCTTTATCAGCCAATTATTGAGGGACTTGATTTGACGGCGAATATCTCTTACGGTCGCACTGAGTACGACGAGACCGATGTGAGTTTTTTAAAAGTGCCGGAGGATAAGGCGATGGTTTATGGAATAGGGCTTATGAAGAGCATCGGCAAAAGCTCGATGGTAACGCTAAACGGCACATACACCGACAATAAATCAAATATAGAAAACAAAGTCTATAACAAAACAGGCGTAAGCCTAAGCTATGTCTACAACTTCTAAAGGAGCGACAAATGTTTGCTAAGAGTTTTATGAGAGTATTTATCTCTTTTTTGATTTTATCCGCTTTTGCGTTCGCCTCCGTGGGTCGCGTTACGGCCGTAAGCGGTAGTGTAACTATAGACAGAGGCACTACGAGCCTAAAGGCTACGCCAAACTTCCAACTTGAGGAAAAAGATAGCATCAAATCCTTAGCCGGAGCTACGGCGCAAATAATCTTTAACGATAAGACGGTAATCACGGTGGGTTCAAACACCACCTTTAAGATAGAAGAGTATTTTTTTGGCGAAAAAGACGCAAAAGCTAGATTTAGCGTCGGAGAGGGCGCCTTTAAGACTATTACCGGAAAGATAGCAAAGGTCGCTCCTGATAAATTCAAAGTAGAGACTAAGACCGCTACTATCGGCATTAGAGGAACTATATTCCTCGGTAGCGTCAATAGATCCGGCGCACTAACCGTCGCCTGTACCAAAGGCGCCATCTCTGTTACGCCGGTAGTTATCCTTGGCGCTCCGCCTCGTCCTCCGGTAGTCGTAAACCAAGGCCAGATGACAAGCGCCAGCACCACAGGCGTAGAGCCTCCAAAAGCGTTTACGCCGACAGAGATGAAAAATCTTGAAAAAGCTCTAACAACAGACAAAAAAGCACAAACAGAGTCTAGTGGCGGTACCACTCAAACTGCAAGTTCATCGGGAGGCACTACACAGCAATCCCAAAGCACGACCCCATCTGGGGACAATCCTCCCCCTGCAACAGGCGCACAAACCCCTGCGGCTCAAAACACGCCTCCTCCTGCCGATAGCAATATCCCGCCGCTTGCTTTGAATACTCCGACAGCGCCGCTAGTATCCTCGCCTACTCCGATAGTGCAAACTCTTAGCAATACAGTTACAAATACGGTAAGTAGCGCCGTTAATGATATAAAGAGTACGCAAAAAACAGATGAAGTAATAGTAAAAACAGAGACACCAACGCCAACACCAACACCGACACCAACACCTGAGCCAGTTCCAACACCTGAGCCAGTTCCAACACCAACACCTGAGCCAACGCCTGAGCCAGTGCCGACACCGACACCGACACCGACACCGACACCGACACCTGAGCCAGTTCCGGAGCCAACGCCAGTTTGTCCATCAGGGTACACGGGAACATATCCAAATTGTACTGCTCCAAGCTGCCCGTCAGGTTACACGGGAACATATCCAAACTGTACTGCTCCAATTGATCCAAATACTATAATTACTTCAAGCGCAACAGCGCTAAATGGGGTATACAAATATGTATCGACTCCAATATCCGGCGCCATAACGGATGATACATATGTTAGTTTCGGTGGATTACCTGGGCAAAATAGGGTTTTGCATACGGAACTGCTGTATAACCAAGCAACGGGAGCTTTGTCCATGGATGGTATTTTTCATAATGCCGAAACAAATAGTGCTCTTCAGCCAAGCGGGGCTATAAATAGCTCAAACCAAGTTAATACCGGCGGCTACGGTTATAGCGAAGGCGATATATATTATTTTGCTACAGGTAATTTCTACGGAACTGCCGCTAATTTGTTAAAACTTGGTTACAGTGCATATACTTATAATGTAAATACATCGCTTTATAATTATTCCTTGGTGCCAAGCTATGATACTGATTACACGAAAGCTTCTAGTGTTTCAGATGTTGCGATGACGCCTACTAGTTATAAAGGCGTTGTCGGTGGTTTTGCGGCAAAAACAAGTGAATTTTCAAATCTAAAAAATCTGAATACGGCGGATACAAAGATAATGGATGCTACCTTTGGGGATTTATTCATCTATTTGGAGCAGGATAGCAATCTATTGAAGATACGCACCGACTCTTATCTTAATGCAGTAGAGGTTGATGAGGGCTCTACTACCGGCAATATATACCTAAGTACGGCTACCTCATCCGTTATTAATCGCTCTATATTCGGCGCAACGATTGGAACGGTATTGCCTGAAAACGGGCTGATGTTTACCGCCCCTACGATATTGCCTGGCGGAACTCTAGGCTATCAAGACTTTACGACCGACTATATGACATGGGGATATTGGAAATATGACAAAATTATAAGCTTGGAACCCTACACATACTTTGGACATTGGCTAGCAGGCGACCAAGTCGGCGGCGGAGATTATAATGCCTATATAGCAGAACTAGGCAATAAGCTTTATACATATAGAGGGCATGTGCTGGGCAGCGTACTTACGGATAATTCTGGTGTTAGCTCATATTCTCCTATTTTGATGGATGTGGCAAATAGCGTTGTGCTTAATGTGGATTTTGGAAGTACGCAGCCCATAACAGGAGGTATGATGAGTTTTAACGGCGCAGGGAAATTATGGAATCTTACCGTGGCTCAACAAACTAATGAAATTCCGACATCGGGAGCAGATTTTGCGGATTACTATGGTGATTTGACTGGAACGGCAAATCAAGCTTTTGTAGAAGGCGTATATGCCGGAAGCTTCTATGGTTCAGAGCTTCAAGGTACTGGCGGTAGTTTTAGCGCCTTTTCGGAGGAGGATAATTCAACCGCAATCGGAGTCTTTAGGGCAACAAAGGGAGCACTTAGTATTGCCGGCTTGCCGCCTGTACCACTGAGTTATATATATGGGCTCGTTCCGGGGGCTTATATGTTGCCAAGCTTGAGTGGTGGTGTTCCTATTTATGTCAAACTAAACAGCTCCCCAGGCAACAAACTTTTGGTAATAGACTACAAGCAAACCGCGAATGGGGCTGACTCTCTGCTGATAAGTGACGGCGTTATTAGTGATTCAGCCAATGTTGCCGTTGTTGACGGGAGCGGCATTGTGGGGCGAGTGGTCGGTATGGGCGAAGCTTACTTTGTAGGTGCCAATTTGACGACAAGTAGCGGAACCTCGGCTATTATTAACGGTCCTTTTGTTTCATATCCAAATGAATTAACTCCATACAGCCCAGATTACGATAGTGCGGGAACATACAATCTAAGCGGCTTTACTATGGGCTATCAAGTCGAAAAATCAAAACTTAACGACCTGACTCATAGCGCAATAGGGAAAGGTGGCCTAGAGGGTGGTATCGTGGCCTCTGGTAGTTTTGCTGACGGCAGCATATCTAGCGTTGCGATTTTAGGCGGCACAAACTATGATGTAAGCAAATTTGGAACGGGCGGTGCCATAATAACCGAAGATGTTATGGGGCACATCGTGAGCGGCACGATTTATGAGGGAGCAACACCTCGTACTGCGGATACGGCAAAATCACACTTTATTTCAATGCCTGATTATTATGCAAACGGTAAGTGGTATGAAATGGACGACTACTCCTCCTGGGGTTATTGGAAAGCGGAATCAAGTGACTCTAACTTTGCCACATTCGGTTTTTGGGTTGGCGGTGCTAAAACGATACCGGCTGAGATTCCAGGTACCGGAACGGCTGAATATAATGGATATGTAGCTGGAGCCGTAGCGCCGATTAGCGGTGGTGGAGCTATAGACTTGATAGCGCTTGACCAGCACAATCATGCGAACTTTAATATAAATTTTGGGTCTGGGACGCCTGTTTCCGGCACATTAAACTTTAATACTATGGGCGGACAAGCATGGGCGGTAACAGTAGGAAGCGCTGGTTCGTCGATAGCTAGCGCCACTAGTAGTTTTTCGGCTAGCACTGTTGGCGGTACTGTAAATACGACAACAGCTATAACAAGCGGTTCTGTCAACGGTATGTTCTATGGCCCAGGCGCTGCAAGTATAGGTGGTGCATTTAAAGCCAATGCGGGTACACAGCAAGCAAGTGGTGTCTTTAAAGCAAAACAACTGGTAGGATTGCCGTAAATATGCTAAAAAATCTAAAAAACTACATTCTCGTCGGGCTTGGGATATTTCTCCTGAGCGTCGGCGCATACTTTTATCTGCCAAAAAGCATACAGGTCTTTGATGACAAGCTCAGAGACCTTTTCTTTGTCTTTCGTGGAGCGCAGAGCGCATCCAAGGATGTTGTCATCGTGGATATAGATGAGCGCAGCCTAAAAGAGCTTGGACAGTGGCCGTGGAGTAGAAATAAATTTGCAAGAGTGATAGACAACCTCACAAAAGCCGGAGTCGGTGCCGTTGGTCTGGATATTGTCTTTGCTGAGGCGGACAACTCCTCTCCGGCAAAGGTGCTAAAAGAGATAGGGCGGGATGCTGCAGGTGTGCCTGACTATGACAAAGTGGTTGCCGACGCTATCGGTGCATCTCCTACGATACTCGGGTATATATTTGCCCTTGAAAACGACGGTATCAAGCCTGTCGGTGCACCCTCCGTATCATGTATAGTGGTGGAAAAAGGCAAACCGGAGCACGACTATCTGGTAAATCCATACAGAGCCACGCTCAATGTTCCGGCTATTCAAAACGCCGGATACTCAAGCGGCTTTTTTAATACCATTCCCGATAGTGACGGTATAGTGCGTTCTGTGCCTATGATAATGAGATATGAGGGGGTCGTTTATCCTGCTCTCTCGCTTGAGATGGTGCGCGCGGCAAGCGGAACCAAAAAAATAGAGGTATATTATGATGAAGTTGGCGTCAAGGGCATAGTCGCAGGAAGCGTAGAGATGCCGACCGATAGATTTGGCAGACTTCTTGTCAACTATAGAGGTCCCGCAAAAACATTCAAATACATTTCCGCCATAGATGTCTATAATAATAAAGTAGATAAAAAAGAGTTAGAGGGTAAATTTGTGCTCATAGGCACATCGGCGGCGGGGCTTCTCGATCTTCGGGCTACTCCGTTTGACTCCGTATATCCTGGGGTGGAGGCGCATGCGAACGCTCTTGACAATATCATCAGGGGCGACTTCTTGTATAGACCCTCATGGGCTGAGGGGGCAAATGTCGCCTTGATACTTGGCGGCGTGGCTATTACGGTGATTGTTACGGCTTATGCGAGCGCCGGTATTTCGTTGGCTCTTTTTGCGGCTTTAGGCGGTGCGCTTCTTGGCTTTTTATACTATATGCTTTTTACCAAAGGGATAGTGCTAAATATTCTGTTTCCGGCGCTTTCGATGGCTATGACCTATGTATCTTTGACTCTTATGAACTACTTTTTGGAAACCCGTCAAAAAGAGTTTATCAAGGCCAAATTTGCCAAGAAAGTATCTCCTGCCGTCGTTGAAGACCTCCTGAAGCAAGCCAATATGAATAGCTTTGAGATAAAAGAGAAGTTTGTTACTATCTTTTTTAGCGACATTAGAGGCTTTACGACGCTCTCAGAGAAGATGGGAAGCCCCAAAGCTCTCATTGGGCTGCTCAACGAGTATATGACCCCGATGGTTGACATCATAGTGGAGAGCAAGGGAACCGTCGATAAATTTATCGGTGATGCCATCATGGCGTATTGGAATGCGCCAAATGAAGTGCTAAATCACGAAGATGTGGCGGTTACGGCGGCAGTGCATCAGATAAAGTCTCTAAAAGAGCTAAATACACGGTTGCTTGCCGATGGTAAACCGACCATTGAGATAGGCATAGGTATCAATACGGGAGATGTAACGGTCGGGGAGATGGGCTCATACGGTAGAGCAGACTATACCATTATCGGCGACCCGGTCAATCTAGCCTCAAGGCTTGAAGGTCTAAATAAGCCATATCATGCGCATATCATCATTAGTGAGTTTACGAAGGCGGGGCTAAAAAACGAATATGTCATAAGAGAACTTGACCTCGTAAGAGTCAAAGGCAAAAATGAGCCGGTGGAGATATACGAAGTGCTAGATACGGGCGCTCCTACGCCTGAATTTGCGGCAGAATACGAAAGATACAAAGCTGCTTTGGCGGCATATAGGAGTAGTCGATTTGAGGAGGCTCTTAGGGTATTTAAAGGGCTATTTACCGAGACAAACACATATCTTTATGAGGTGTATATCGAGAGATGTGAGCATTTTATAGAAAATCCGCCTGAAAACTTTGACGGCGTATTTACATTTACAACCAAGTAAAAGAGGCAGGAATGAATCATATAGATGTTTTAGGTGCGTATGGCGGCAAGGGGTGCGGCAAAAACACCACCTGTTTTCGTATTGCAAAAAATATCACGATTGATGCGGGCAATATTTTGGCTCCGCTCAAAAAAGAGTCTACGGATATTGAGCATATCTTTTTAACACATTCGCATCTGGACCATATTATCGATATTCCTTTTCTTATTGATGCTTTTTATTCCGAAAAGAAGACCCCACTTCGCGTATATGGGCTAAAAGAGACGCTAGATGACCTCAAGACTCATATCCTTAACTGGCGTATATGGCCTGATTTTTCGGAGCTTGATTTGATAGACAAAAGCGGAAAATCAATACTGCTTTGCGAGATAAAAATCGGTGATCGGTTTGAAATCTCAGGACTTCTTATTGAGCCGATAACAACATGCCACACTGTTGCAAGTTGCGGCTATAGGGTTACAAAAGGGGATACGGCGACTATTATTACGGCTGATACGGGCGTATGTGACGAGCTTTTGGTGGAGATTGAAAAAACAAAAAATCTTAAAAATCTAGTGATTGAGTGCTCATTTCCGTCCCGTTTTAAAAAGCTGGCAGAGGATAGCAAACATTTTACGCCTGAGATACTAGTGGGTGAGCTCTCTAAGCTGCCAAGCTTGAATTTTAATATATTTCTAAACCATATAAAACCGTCGTACGAAAATGAAATAAGGCAAGAGGTGCACAGTACGGAGATGCTGAAAAATAGCATTGTTTTAGAAGATGGATGGAAGATAGGATATTAGGCGTCTGCCCAAAAATAAGCCCTTTTTGTATACAATTAGCTTAAAATTTTAGGAGATTTTGGTGCAAGACTCGATAACCGAAGGTAAAAACAGAAAAAGAGTTTTGGTCAAGTTTTCGGGTGAGGCGTTAGCAAGCCAGAGCGGATACGGCATAGATACCGATGTGCTAAAGTATGTAGCAAACGAGATAAAAAAGCTTGTTGAAAACGATATAGAGGTCGGTATCGTAGTCGGCGGCGGCAACATCGTAAGAGGCGTTACCGCAAGCAAAGACGGCTTGATTAAAAGAAATGCGGCAGATCATATGGGGATGCTTGCCACCGTTATTAACGGAATAGCGATTCAAGGAGCTTTGGAGAGTCTTGGCGTAAGAGTGAGGCTTCAAAGCGCTATCAAAATGGAGCAGGTGTGCGAACCGTTCATCGTGCGCCGTGCGGTTAGGCATTTGGAAAAAGGAAGGGTGGTGGTGTTTTCCGCCGGAACCGGAAATCCTTTTTTTACTACCGATACGGCGGCGACGCTAAGAGCGGTAGAGATAGGCGCCGATATGATCATCAAAGCTACAAAAGTAGACGGCGTATACGATAAAGACCCGAATAAATTTTCAGATGCAAAAAAACTATATAGCCTAAGCTATGAAGAGGCGATGCAGGATAACATCAAGGTTATGGACGATACTTCGATAGCGCTAGCAAAGGACAATAATCTGCCGATAGTGGTATGTGATATGTTCTGCGAGGGCGTACTATCTAGAATAATAAACGGAAGCACTGAAGAGTGTTCAATAGTAAAAAGGATTTGATTATGAGAATGGAAGAGATAAACGCAAAAGCTTTGGTACATACGGGCGGCGATAGATACCTACTAAGCGTGGCGGTAAATAAAAGAGTTGACGAGCTATTTAAGGGTGCAAAACCTCTTTTGGATCTTGATATAAAAAAGGTAAAACCTGTGGACATCGCGCTTAGAGAGATAAGCGAAGGTCTAATAAAAATTACAAAATACTAAAAGTCGAGACTTGCAAGAATTAGTCTCAATCGTTAGCGGCATAAAAACCGTCTCAGCCGCTAGCGATTTCCTGCTACAAAAAACTTCGGCGTTTACGGGCGCCATTACAGAAACAATCGATTTTTGCATAGAAGCCCATAAGGGTCAAAAAAGAAAAAGCGGCGAAGATTATGCCGTCCATCCTATACTTGTCGCCTCGATTGTAGCGCATTTCGGCGGTACGGAAGATATGGTAAAAGCGGCGCTTCTTCACGATGTGGTCGAAGATACGGGCTTTGCCAAAAGCGAAGTAGCGGCGAGATTTGGAAGTGCGGTTGCCGAGCTGGTTGACGGGCTAACCAAGATAGATGAGCTAAGAGAGCATGAGCTTCCGCCCTCATATATGGATGAAAAGCTCCTAAAGGCGGCTCTCTCTTTTAGAAAAATGCTAAGTTCGGCTATTGATGACCCGAGGGTGCTGGTTATCAAACTCTCCGATAGACTCCACAATCTTCTGACGATAGATGCGCTAGAGCCGAAAAAACAGAGAAGAATAGCGGAAGAGAGCTTGGTGGTATATGCTCCGATAGCATACAAACTAGGTATTAGCAAGCTCAAAAACTACATAGAAGACCTCTCTTTTAAGGTGCTCTCTCCTGAAGACTATGCCAAGATAGATGAGTATATGCTCCAAAACGATGCGGCGATAGAAGCTAGACTCCATGCGATAATCAACAAGATAAAAGATCTTTTGGTGCGAAACGGAATAGATGAGGAGTTGTTCACGATAAAGTCGAGAATCAAGCACTACTTCTCTATCTATCAAAAGATGCAGAGAAAGGGTGTAAGCCTTGATGAAGTACTAGACCTTCTCGCCCTTCGTATCATGGTCCAATCTACGAATGAGTGCTACAAGGTGTTGGGTCTCTTGCATACCAATTTTAAACCGCTAGTCGGAAGATTTAAAGATTATGTGGCGGTACCGAAAGAAAACGGCTATCAAACAATACACACTACGCTATTTTTTGACAACACGATATTTGAAGCACAGATAAGAACTTACGAGATGGATGAGATAGCCGAGTTTGGCATAGCGGCTCACTCAAGCTACAAATCAGGCGTCGCCTCCGCCCCTACGCTAAGCGCTACAAAGTGGCTCAAAAACTTTGAGTTTCACGGCGACACGGCAATGGAGTTTTATGAGTTTGCAAAAAACGACCTTATAAGCGAAGACATCGTGGTCTATTCTCCAAAGGGGGAGCTTTTTACGCTTCCTGTCGGCGCTACGGCGCTTGATTTTGCATATACGGTGCATACCGAGGTGGGACACAAAGCAAAAGAGGCGTATGTCAACAATCTAAAAGTGCCGCTTTTGCATACGCTAAATAGCGGAGATATATGTACTATCGTGACATCCGATAGGCCACAGGCTAGATGTACATGGATAGATAGCGTCAAGACATCAAGGGCGAAGCACTCCATCAGAAACTTATGCGCATCAAAGCTAAAAGACCTTGATAGGCGGGTGGCAAAAAATATTTTGGCGCACACATTTGGCTTCGACTACTATGAACTAAGAAGCTGGCTGGATGACAAAAAATACTCCCAAATTATCTACAAAATACCCAGAGATAAAGCGTATTATCAGGAGTTTGTCAAAAAGATAAAAGAGGAGTCGAGTCTCAAGTCTCGTTCTTTGTTTACTAGAATTATGGGGATAAAAATCAAAAAATACCACTTTGACCACTTTGATTTTTATTCCAATAAGCCGGTAACGGAGCTTAGCTTTGATGTCTGCTGTCACCCGAAAAAATGGGATGACATAGTCGCTTTTTTTCACAAGGGTAAGGCGACCATACACCATAAACTCTGCACGCATGCCGACGAGATGATAGCAAAGCATCAACCGATGGTATTTGCGGAGTGGAGCAAGTCGGAGATACGGACATTTAAAGCGGTTGTTGCTTTGGAAAACCACAAAGGCTCTCTGGCGGGCTTTGTATCGTTTCTTGCGAAACACAATATAAACATCGTGGCTCTTGAGATAGGAAAGGCAAAAGCCTTTACGGAATACTGTACTGTCGAGATTGAAATCAAGCACGATTTTAAGAGCATAAAAGATAAAATCGCTCGAAATTTTAAGCTTATAGACTTTGCTTTCGCCGACGATGCCTACAAGGAAAATCAATGAATTTTAACGAAGCCCTGTCCGAGATACAACGAGGCTCTTTTGAGATAATAGACGAACAAAAAATAGCCGCACTTATCAAAAAATACCTAGAAACAGGTGAGCGATATACGGTAAAAGCGGGGTTTGACCCGACCGCTCCAGATTTGCATCTTGGACATACCGTGCTTCTTAATAAGCTTGCCGCATTTCAAAAATACGGCGCCGAAATACTCTTTCTTATAGGTGATTTCACGGCTATGATAGGCGACCCGACTGGAAAAAGCGAAACTAGAAAAAAGCTAACGCAAGAAGATGTTATGGCAAACTCTGAGAGCTATAAGACACAGGTATTTAAAGTGCTTGACCCTTCAAAAACAAGAGTTGTATTTAACGCCGAGTGGCTGGGCGCTCTTAGCTCATACGAGATGGTAGAGCTAGCAAGCCGCCAGACGGTGGCTAGGATGCTTGAGAGAGACGACTTCGAGAAGAGATTCAAAAGTGGCTCTCCTATATCCATCTATGAATTTTTGTACCCGCTCTTTCAAGGGTATGACAGCGTACATCTAAAAAGTGATATTGAGATAGGCGGAAGTGACCAAAAGTTTAATCTTTTGATGGGAAGACATCTGCAAGCAAGTTACGGCACATGCAAAGAGCAAGCGGTACTTATGATGCCTATCTTGGAGGGCTTGGACGGCGTACAAAAGATGAGTAAGTCTCTGGGTAACTATGTCGGAATCAATGAAGAGCCGAAAGATATTTACGCAAAAATACTAAGTATTTCAGATGAGCTAATGTGGAAGTACTACTACCTTTTAAGCTCAAAATCTCTTGTCCAGATAAAAGAGCTAGAAGAGGGAGTTAAGGACGGCTCAAAACATCCAAAAAAAGTCAAAGAGGAGCTTGCCCTAGAGATAACCGCAAGGTATCAAGGCGCTGAGGCTGCCGCAAAGGCAAAGGAAGAGTTTGATAATGTATTTTCCAAGAACGAACTACCATCCGATATAGCCGAATTTTCGTTTGTAGAGGGAATAGGGCTTTTCGATGCGATGAGAGAGTCGGGTCTTGCGGCTTCAAACTCTGAGGCGAGAAGAGCTGTAGAGGCGGGAAGCGTCAAGATAGACGGCGAAAAAATGAGCGATATAAAAGCTATTCTTAGCACAGGAGAATATATTGTGCAGGTCGGAAAAAGAAAATTTGCAAAACTTAAGGTGACAAAATGAGTCTTCCAGCTCTAAAAATTGGCAAGCACGAAATAAAAGTTCCTATCATCCAAGGTGGAATGGGCGTCGGTATCAGCTGGGATAAGCTAGCGGGAAGCGTAAGCGCAGAGGGTGGACTGGGTGTTATAAGCTCTGTCGGCACGGGATACTACCAAAACAAAGAGTTCGCCGAAAAGTTGAGCTTTGGCAGACCTTTTGGAAGTGATAATTTTTACTCAAAAGCGGCTCTTTGCGAGATAGTCAAAAATGCGAGAAAAATATGCGGCAACGCCCCTTTGGGCATGAATGTGCTTTATGCGATTAATGATTATGGAAGAGTAGTCAGAGACTCTTGCGAGGCGGGCGTGGACATCATCATTACGGGCGCTGGGCTGCCTACCAATATGCCTGAGTTTACGGAAGATTTTCCAGATGTGGCATTGGTGCCGATAGTCTCAAGCGCAAAAGCTCTCAGAATTTTGAACAAAAGATGGGAAGGTAGATACAAGCGCATCCCTGATGCTGTTATCGTAGAAGGACCATTGTCCGGCGGACATCAAGGCGTGCAGTTTGAGGACTGCTATAAAGAGGAGTATCAGCTCGAAAACCTGATTCCGGAAGTCATTGAAGAGGCAAAAAAATGGGGCAATATTCCCGTAATTGCTGCAGGTGGTATATGGGATAGCTCTGACATCAAAAAGTTTATGGCGATGGGGTCGGCGGGCGTGCAGATGGGGACTAGATTTATCGCAACTCACGAGTGCGACGCTCCGCAAGTCTTTAAAGATATTCTCATTAACGCAAAAGAAGAGGATATAGTCCTTCTAAAATCTCCGGTAGGTTATCCGGCCAGAGGTGTGCGTACAAAACTTTTGGAGCTTGTAGAGGCAAAAAAAGCGCCCGAGGTAAAATGTATATCAAACTGCGTAGCTCCTTGTCATCAGGGCGTTGAGGCAAAAGCCGTAGGGTACTGTATCGCCGATAGATTGGCGGATGCGGCGCTTGGCGATGCGAAGCTGGGATTATACTTCTCAGGTTCAAACGGCTACCGTGTAGAATCAATTGTGAGTGTTAAAGAGCTCATGAAAGAACTGTCGCAGGATGATAACTAGAGTCCTACTGCTCTCTTTTTTGCTTCTTATGCCGCTTTTTTGCGGCTCCCTGCCGCAGGTTACGGCTATCGATGTCAAAGAAGACGCTATTATCCTCACACTCTCAAAACCGCTTCTTAGCACCCCCAAAAGAGCAAGCCTAGAGCTCCCCGATAAAACCAAACAAAGATTTTATGTCGATTTAGGCGCACAGCTCGCAGTAGCCGCTTCACCGTCCAAAACGCCGTCTTTATCTGATGTTAGAGTGGCGCAGTTTGACAAGCAGACCGTAAGAGTTGTCATGGTGGCTGATAAAAAAGCGAAGTTCGGTATTGTTGAGCAAAGAGACTCCATTACCATAAAGCTCATTGATGATACTCCAAAGACGGGTATTGCGGATAAGATGATAAAACAGCTTGAGCTTAAAGAAGAAGAAAAAGCCGAAGAGCCGAAAAAAGCGGAGGAGCCGACTACTTTTATTTCCGCTAAGAAAAAGGTAGTTGTCATAGATGCGGGACACGGCGGTAAAGACCCCGGAGCTTTAGGCACAAGCGGTGTTCAAGAAAAAGATATAGTGCTACGAACCGCGCAAATATTAAAAGATATGCTTGAAAAAAAAGGTTATGGCGTACATCTTACAAGAGATAACGATATTTTTATAGAGCTTCAAGAGCGTACCCGTTATGCTAATAAAAAAAATGCCGATATTTTTGTCTCCATTCACGCTAACGCTATAGATACGAGGCACTCTGACCCGGCTAAATTTCACGGAATAGAGACATATTTCCTCTCTCCTGCAAGAAGTGAAAGAGCCAAAAAAGCCGCCGAAAAAGAGAACGGCGTGGGGTTGATGGACGCTTTTAGCAAAGAGACATTTTTAAATTTTCTAAATCGCGAAAAAATAGTGGCGTCAAATAAACTGGCGATAGATGTGCAGCGTGGAATGCTAGGATATGCGAGAAGCAAATATAAAGACACGACAGACGGCGGAGTCAAAGAAGCGCCTTTTTGGGTACTCGTGGGCGCACAGATGCCTGCCGTGCTTGTGGAGCTTGGGTATTTGACGCACGAGGGAGACCTTGAAAAGTTACGAGAAGATTACTACAAAGCACTTCTTGCAAAAGGTATAATGGAAGGGATAGAAAACTACTTCCAAAACAATTAAGGAGGGCGCTATGGAGCTGTACTCATATCATTTACAAAAAGCTCCGCAAAGAGAGGAGATAGAGCTTCGTCTCGGTGTTCGCTTTGAACGGGTGCTTGAAAAAGCGTTCTATGCGAGACTCGGTGAAAAATATATTTTTTTGACCGCTTTCGGCTGTCTTGCCTTTTTGGGATTTTCAAAACCGGAGATAGATGATTTCTTGAAACCTCTAGCTGAACAGATAAAGCTAGGGCAGATCAACCAAGACTACAAAATAGAAGAAGACCCAAATCTTGCTACCCCTTTTCGTGTGACAAACGAAAAACTGTTTTTAAAATCAAAAACCGATTCGCAACTCTTTGTTGCTGCTCTCATTGTGTCTCAAAGCGTAGGACTGGAAAAATATGAAGCCGTGCTGGATAATAAGCTTGCAACAAGCAAAAGCCTATTAAGTCAAAAAATGACCGGATATTTTGGGAAAAGAAAGGCGCTAATAGCTCTCGCAAACTCCCTTGCTCTCCTTCGCCATGAAATCATAGTGGATATGCACCTTCTTGACAAGCCAAATATTCTCTGGGATGATGAAACTGCAGAGAGACTTTATAATGAGCTGTCGATATTTTTTGAGCTAAAAGAACGATTTGAGGTGGTGGAGTTCAAGCTCAGTCTCCTAAAAGACGACATTATGTTTTTGACTGATATTTTAAATCACAAAAAAAGCGAATTTTTGGAGTGGATAATTATCTGGCTAATCGCCTTTGAGATATTTATGGGGCTTTATAAGATGATTGAGTAGGTGAAAAGCTTTTCAAGCCTCTTCATTATCGTGCTATGCCCTAATTACTCTACCGTTAATGATTAAGAGTAGAATTGGAATAATTAAATAAGTATTACAAATGACAGAGAGGTCATAGATGAGATTTTTAATAATTATTGCTGTTTTATCGGGCATCTTGTTTGCAAAACTAAATGAGCAAAGCTGTATTGAAATGTATACTATTGGGGAATATCAAAAAGTCATTAAAGAATGTGATTATAAAAATAATTCTTTCAACCAAAAAGTTTATGTTGGACTATCGCTATTTAGTACGGGAGATATGACTAAGGCTCTAAAACAGGGTGAATTGCTTGAAAAAATATCTAAAACTGATACTCAATTTTTTAGCTCGTACAATTTACTTTCTAATGTTTATTACCACAAGCAAGACAAAATAAACTTTTT